>CXWL01111182.1_pt1 | contig 27010 bp, 28 predicted proteins | sample 590931 | NCBI WGS metagenome assembly CXWL01 (sample SAMEA3498368, study PRJEB10139) | groundwater metagenome | biome: water well; material: biofilm material | place: Germany | collected 2015-04-27 | reverse complement strand
TTCCATGTCGATGAAGTCGATGACGATCAGGCCGCCAAGGTCGCGCAGGCGCAGCTGGCGTGCAACTTCTTCGGCCGCTTCGCAGTTGGTGTTGAAGGCGGTCGTTTCGATGTCCGAGCCGCGCGTTGCGCGCGCCGAGTTGACGTCGACAGAAACCAGCGCTTCGGTGTGGTCGATCACGATGGCGCCGCCCGATGGCAGCGGCACGGTGCGCGAGTACGCGGTTTCAATCTGGTGTTCGATCTGGAAGCGCGAGAACAGTGGCACGTCGTCGCTGTAACGCTTTACACGGTGCACCATGTCGGGCATCACGTGGCTCATGAACTGGTGCGCCTGCTCGTAGATGTCGTCGGTGTCGATCAGGATCTCGCCGATGTCCGGCTGGAAGTAATCGCGGATCGCGCGGATCACCAGCGAGGATTCCTGATAGATCAGGAAAGCGCCGTTGCCTTGCTTGCCGGCGCCTTCGATCGCGCGCCACAGTTGCATCAGGTAGTTCAGGTCCCACTGCAGCTCTTCGACGTTGCGGCCGATGCCGGCGGTGCGGGCGATGACCGACATACCCTGCGGCAGGTCGAGCTTGTCCATCGTTTCGCGCAGTTCCTGGCGCTCCTCGCCTTCGACACGGCGCGATACGCCGCCGCCGCGCGGGTTGTTCGGCATCAGCACGAGGTAGCGGCCGGCCAGCGAAATGAACGAGGTCAGGGCAGCGCCCTTGTTGCCGCGTTCTTCCTTTTCGACCTGGACCATGATTTCCTGGCCTTCGCGCAGCGCATCCTTGATCGATGCATTACGCACGTCGACGCCTTCGCGGAAGTAGGTGCGGGCCACTTCCTTGAATGGCAAGAAGCCGTGGCGGTCTTCGCCGTAGCTGACGAAGCAGGCTTCGAGCGATGGCTCGATGCGGGTGATGACGCCTTTGTAGATATTCGACTTGCGCTGTTCGCGACCCGCCGTTTCGATATCGATATCGATCAGTTTCTGACCGTCGACGATCGCTACGCGCAGCTCTTCTTGCTGCGTAGCGTTAAACAACATGCGTTTCATTTTTTATTAACTCCGCGGCCGGGAGGCCGATCCAGTGCCGCTTTTTAAAGCGGCAGAAAGTACACGGGATGTACGCCAGAGGTGGAGTGCCGGATGTGGGTATGCCTAAGCGTACGGCGCGCTGACGCTGCGCGTCATGGCCGTAACAGGCGCTGTGGGGTCGATCGACATGCCGAGTGCACGCATCACCTGCAACTTGCCGAATGCAACCCGGTGAAACTGGGGCACGGCTGAAAGCCAGGCGGTGAGCAAATCAATGGCCAGACCGCGGTTTGGCGAACATACAAAGGCTTGGATACCCAGGCGTACAGTCTGCCTTTACCTCACAAGCCTCAGGTACGAGGCGAAAATCCGGTCGGGCGAAAACGACAAGCGTTATCGACGCCATCATCCGGCGAGCCCGCCTACAGGCCGGCTTGCCGGTACTTATCCTTAAAATTCCAAGCAATCCAATTCAGCACTCATGCGCGGTATCCGATTACAACTACGGTGCAACCCTGATTCGCGCAGGAATGTGCGTACACATTTTTTTCCATCGAATTTGCAATTTGGCGAGGCCGATGGAGACGCCCCTGTGTAAAATATCGTTNNATATATTCAAAATGAAGGACTTAGAGAGAATTTCTGGGAAGACAGAGCAAATGAAGATGCAAAACGATGTTGTTCCCCCTTCATCACAGCCGGCGCCACTCCAGCCGCAAGCGCAGTTCGTTACAATCACCGAAGAAGAAGCTGGCCAGCGTATTGACAACTACCTGCTGCGCATCTGCAAGGGCGTGCCGAAGAGCCACGTCTACCGCATCCTGCGTTCAGGTGAAGTGCGTGTCAACAAGGGCCGTATCGACCAGATGTACCGGCTCGAAAGCGGCGACGTGGTGCGCATTCCGCCCGTGCGTATCGCCGAGAAATCGAGCCAGGCCGCCGTTCCCGGCGCCGAATTCGCGATCCTGCACGAGGACGCCCACCTCTTGATCATCGACAAGCCATGCGGCGTGGCGGTGCATGGCGGCTCGGGCGTGTCCTACGGCGTCATCGAACAGTTGCGCGCCTCGCGTCCGGATGCCAAGTTCCTCGAACTGGTGCACCGGCTCGACCGGGAAACCTCAGGGCTGCTCCTGCTGGCCAAGAAGAGGTCGGCGCTCACTAACCTGCACGCGCAGATGCGTGATGGCGTCACCGACAAGCGCTACCTGACGATGGTCGCGGGCGACTGGCAGAACGCGCGCCAGCACATCAAGCTGCCGCTGCATAAATACACGACGGCGGAAGGCGAGCGCCGCGTCTGTGTCCAGGCGGGCGGCATGGAATCGCACACAGTGTTCAGCCTGCTTCGCAAGTGGAACAAGTTCGCCCTGCTGGAAGCGGAGCTGAAGACGGGGCGTACCCACCAGATCCGCGTTCACCTCGCATCAATGGGCTTCCCCATCCTCGGAGACGACAAATACGGCGATTTCGCGCTGAACCGCGTGCTGCTCAAGGCCGACGAGAGCCGCGGCTCCCTCAAGCGGATGTTCCTGCACGCGCACCAGATCACGTTCACGCATCCTGAAACCGGCAAGCCGATGACGGTAAACGCACCGTTGCCGGCAGAATGCGAGCGTTTCTTGGTAAGCTTGGGCAAACCGCAGCCTATCGCGAAGCGCTAAAACCAATTTTTGTGGATTCACTGCAATCCACCGACCAAATACCTGGACAGGAGCCGGCCGCATGCGCGGCTGGAGAACATGGCAAGAAAGCAATTTGATCTGATCGTCTTCGATTGGGACGGCACGCTGATGGACAGCACCGCCACCATCGTCAAATGTATTCAGGCAGCAGCAAAGGACCTGGGTTTGCCGGTCCCTCATGACGAAGCCGCATCGCACGTGATCGGGCTCGGCCTGTTTGAAGCGATGCAGGCAGTCATGCCGGGGATCGATCCGGCTTACTATCCGCGCATGGTGGAGCGATATCGCTACCATTTCCTGTCAAAAGACCACGATCTGGTCTTATTCGATGGCGTGCGCGACATGCTCACCGAGCTGTCGCAGCAGGCCTATTTCCTCGCCGTCGCCACCGGCAAGAGCAGGGTAGGGCTCAACCGCGCCCTGAATGCGGTCGGCTTGCTGTCCTTGTTTGACGCGACCCGTTGTGCCGACGAGACATTTTCGAAGCCCCACCCTGCAATGTTGCAAGAATTAACAAGAGAGTTGGGCCAGGACATGCGCCGCACCGTTATGATCGGCGACACCACGCATGACTTGCTTATGGCCAATAATGCTGGCGCTTCCGGAATTGCGGTACAGTATGGCGCCCATCCGGTTGACCAGTTGCACGCCTGCGCGCCGCTGTATTCGGCGAGCACGGTCGGTGAATTGCACCAGTGGCTGGCGGAGAACGCCTGATGGGTGGTGAAGGGGCGAACGAGGTTCTCATCTGCGCGTCCGACGCCGTGGCCGAAGGGGGCAAGGGCGTGCGTTTCCCGGTACTGGCGTTTGGCGATGCGGCGACCGGCTTTGTCGTGCGCTACGACGGCAAGCCCCGTGCCTACCTGAACCGCTGCGCCCACGTTCCCATCGAGCTGGACTGGGCGGAGGGCGAGTTTTTCGAATCAAGCGGGCTGTACCTGATGTGCGCGACCCACGGGGCGATCTACGTTCCCGATAGCGGGCTGTGCGCCGGCGGCCCATGCAAGGGAGGCCGGCTGCGCCCGATTACTGTGCGTGAGCTGGACGGCAAGATTTACTGGCAGCCGGATGAATTCATCCGGCCGCCGCAAGCGAAGTGATTGTGTGAACCAAAAGCGAGTATGAACGAGACCACAAGCAACCAACCCGACAGCCGCAGGGCGCCACGCGAAGTCAACGCCAACTGGGAGCGCGAAACGCTGGAAAAGCTGATGTTCGCCACGCTGAAGGAACAGCGCGCGGCACGCCGCTGGCATATCTTCTTCCGCTTGCTGATGATCGGCATCGCGGTCGTTGGACTGTGGATCTTCTTTGACCTGAGCTTCCCGGGCGACGACGCCGAGACGCTGGGCCGCCATACCGCACTGATTGAAATTGACGGCAATATCGAGGAAGAAGGCAGCGGCTCGGCCGACAGTGTGGTCCCTTCGCTGTACAAGGCGTTCTCGGACAAAGGTTCGGTGGCGGTGGTGCTGCGCATTAACAGCCCGGGCGGCAGCCCGGTACAGGCCGGGATTATCGTCGACGAAATCAAGCGCCTGCGGCGCGGTTATCCTGCCAAGCAGCTATACGTGGTCGTCGACGAGATGTGCGCCTCCGGCGGGTATTACATTGCCGCCGCCGCCGACCGCATTTTTGTGAACAAAGCCAGCATTGTCGGCTCGGTTGGCGTGCTGATGGATGGCTTTGGCTTTACCGGCACCATGGAAAAACTCGGCGTCGAACGGCGCCTGATGACGGCCGGCCAGAACAAGGGCTTCCTCGATCCGTTCAGCCCGCAGTCGGAAAAGCACAAGGCGCACGCCCAGGCAATGCTCAATGAAATCCACCAGCAATTTATCGGGGTGGTGCGGGCAGGGCGCGGCACGCGCTTGAAAGAGACGCCCGATACGTTCTCGGGACTCTACTGGAGTGGCGCGAAAGCGGTCGAGATGGGCCTTGCCGACGGCTTCGGTACGGTCGACAGCGTGGCGCGCGAGATCGTCAAGGTGGAGGATATTGTCGACTATACCGCGCACGAAGGATTGCCTGAGCGCGTGCTGAAGAAATTTGGCGCGGCGGTGGGCGAAGGCGCGGTCAAGGCGATGGGCCCGGGAAGCCTTCCGCAACTGCGCTGATTAATACGACACATATTTTCCTTGAATGTTCAGGCAAGTGTTCTATATTTAGACCTGTAGTTCATTCTAAGGGGGATCGCTATAATCAATTCATCGTGCTGGCATCATTTCAATTGAAGCGAACTACCGCTGCATCACGTAATGCGGTACTGAGAGAATTCTAATTCCTCGTAGGGCGTCCTGTGAAGGGACTTGGAAACGGCGGCGCAATGCCGTCGTTTTCATTTTTGAGGACTATTTCCCGGGCAGGGAAGGGTGCACTGTTGTCTATGGGCGCAGCCGGTACAAGGTCGGACGCGCGGGGCCTGCCGCTGCAAGGGCGGCGTCGTCGTGTGCATCGACCGGCAGCGAGAAACCGCCGCGCGCGATCCAGTCTTGCAGGCCTTGCTGGGTCCGGGCGAACCAGCGGGCCCGTACCGACTGGTTATGCGGCAGGTTCAGGTTCGCGCAATGCCGGCGGCTGCCATCGAGCCAGCGCTCGATGACGAACGTCGCGGCGAGGTGGGCGCAGTGGCTTAACGTGGTGTCGTCATCCGTGGACTGCTCGTCAGCACAGGCTANNGAATGCCGCGGCGAGGTGGGCGCAGTGGCTTAACGTGGCGTCCTCATCCGTGGACTGCTCGTCAGCACAGGCTGTATTCGCAAGGTCCAGGGAGGCATCGAAATGCGGCGCGGAATCTTGTTTTAAGCTCATGCTGTTTCCCCTCTTACGTAGATGGCTTAGCGCTCGCCTTAAGGACGAGCTAAGTATTTTTACCAGAATCATTCAGCCGATTCCTAAGGATGTTTCAGTGTATCAACGCGAAACTCGGCACTCTTGATTTTGCTCAAACGTGCGCCTTGCGGCGACTCAAATTCTCAAAAACAATGATCTTTCCGGTCGGCACCGTCCCAGCCGTCCTTCCTCGCCCCATGGGCTTCTGTTAAAGTCTCGCCCATGAGCAAATTATCCCTCGACCGCATCCTGCAATCGCAAGGTTTCGGTACCCGAAAATACTGCCGCGCGCTGATCGAAGACGGCGAGGTCTCGATCAACGGCGAAATCCAGACCAGCTACAAGACCACGGTCGACACCGGCGGGCTCGTGCTTGAGGTATTCGGCGATGAATGGCAGTACCGCGAGCATGTCTATATCGCGCTGAACAAGCCTGCCAACTTCGAATGCTCGCGCAAGCCGAGCCACCATCCCGGCGTGCTGACGCTGCTGCCGGAACAGTTCACCTGGCGCGACGTACAGCCCGTTGGCCGCCTCGATCATGACACCACCGGCATGCTGCTGATGTCGGACGACGGGCCGTTCATCCATGCGCAGTCGTCGCCGAAGCGGCATATCCCGAAGATCTACCAGGCCACCACGCATGATCCGGTCACTCCCGCGCTGATCGAGCAGCTGCTGTCGGGCGTGCNNGCCGGCAACCACTGCAGCGCGTTGCACCGCTCGGCCATCGGCGCCCTGACGCTCGCATCGCTTGGCCTGGCCGAGGGCGAATGGTGCTTCCTCGAGCAGGCGCAGCTGGATCTGCTCGTCCCGTAACGTTCACCGAATACATGAAACTCGCCACCATCAACGACGGTTCGCGCGACGGCCAGCTGGCTGTCGTCGCGCGCGACCTGAAAACCGCACACCTCGCCGACGGCATCGCCCCGACCATGCAGGCGGCACTCGACGACTGGTCCTTCATCGGGCCGCAACTGAACGAGCTGTCGCAGCTACTGAACAGTGGCCGGGGCCGGCGCACCTTTGACTTCGACCCTGCCAGGTGCATGGCGCCGTTGCCGCGCGCCTACCAGTGGGCCGACGGATCGGCCTATGTGAACCATGTTGAACTGGTGCGCAAGGCGCGCAACGCCGAGATGCCGGCATCGTTCTGGGAAGACCCGCTGATGTACCAGGGCGGCAGCGACGATCTGCTGGGCCCGATGGACGACATCGTGCTGGCGCATGAAGAGTGGGGCATCGACTTCGAAGCCGAAATCGCCGTGATCACGGGCGACGTGCCGATGGGCGCGACGGCGGACGAGGCGCACCAGCAGATCAGGCTCCTGATGCTGGTCAACGACGTATCGCTGCGCAACCTGATCCCGCCGGAACTGGCGAAGGGCTTCGGCTTCCTGCAGTCGAAGCCGGCGTCGAGCTTTTCGCCAGTCGCAGTCACGCCGGACGAACTGGGCGACGCATGGAAGGGCGGCAAAGTGCATTTGCCATTGCGCTCAAGCTGGAACGGCAAGCTGGTCGGCCAGCCGCACGCAGGCGTGGACATGGTATTCAATTTCCCGCAGCTGATCGCGCACCTGTGCAAGAGCCGCAACGCGCGCGCCGGCAGCATTGTCGGATCAGGCACGGTATCGAACAAGGACGCCAGCCGCGGCTACTCGTGCATCGCCGAAAAGCGCTGCCTGGAGATGATCGCGGACGGCGTCGCGAGCACCCCGTTCATGCTGTTCGGCGACACGATCAAGATCGAGATGCTCGATGGCGCCGGAAAATCGATCTTCGGTGCGATCGAGCAGACCGTGAAGCAGACCGAGGCGAAGCGTTCGCGTTAATCGCAACACCGCCAGCAAGGTCACCGCAACACGGTGACCGGCTATGTTGGCAGAGGGCGGAACAGCGAAGCGTCAAACGCCGACACCAGGCACCGCGATGGCTTGTGCCGGGCAATCTTACCGTTGTTGCAATCGCCCGACCCGTGTATTGTTCAGCTGACGATACCAGGGAGCTCGCATGCACTCATCCGATTTGGCCAGCAACTGGCCGGTTCCGTCCATCCGCTCGCCCAACATCGGTGCCGCACGGCTCGCCGTCGGGCTGTTGCAAGGGCTGGCGCTGTACCTGCTGTACCAGTCATTCCAGCACAAGGCATGGCCCGCGACCGACGCTTTATTGTCCGGGCCGCTGTTGCTGGTGTGGGTGATTGTTCCAGTGATCTTTATCGCCAGCCTGGGCGCGCTTGACCGGCGCCAGCTTCTTATCTGGGTTCCGGCGGCCGCCGCGATACTTGCCGCGCTCGGCTTTTACGACGTCTGGCGCACACTTGGTCCGAATCCGATCCCGGACCCGCAGCGCGGCCCGGTCCAGCTTTCGGGGCAACTCGTGTTTGTCTCGGTCGTAGGTTTTTTCGTCGCCCAGTCCCTGGTGATGGCCGCGGCCAGCGAGCGGCGCCGTATCGCATCCTATCCAGCCTACTTTGAAACGGCATGGAAGCAGTTCGTGCAGCTCGCCTTCAGTGGCCTGTTTGTCGGGGTCGTGTGGCTGGTCCTGTTGCTCGGGTCCGAGCTGTTCGTGCTGATCAAACTGAACTTCCTGCGCGACCTGATGCGCGAGTCGTGGTTTGTCATTCCGGTGATCGCCTTTGCTTTCGCGTGCGCGATGCACATCACCGACGTGCGCCCGGCCATCGTGCGCGGCATCCGCACCTTGCTGCTGGTGCTGATGTCGTGGATTCTCCCGGTCGCCGTGCTGGTCATCGGCGGCTTCCTGCTCAGTCTGCCGTTTACCGGCCTCGAACCGCTGTGGTCGACCCGCAGCGCCACCGCGGTGTTGCTGGGCGCGGCGGCCGTGCTGATCGTGCTGGTCAATGCTGCCTACCAGGACGGCGTGCCGGATGTGGCGGCCGCGCGGGTGGTGCGGGCTAGTGTACGTCTTGCCTCGGTCTTGCTGGTGCCGATTGTCCCGATCGCCTTCTACGCGCTGGGCCTTCGCGTGGGCGATCATGGCTGGACGACAAGCCGCATCGTGGCGGCGGCGTGCCTCATCGTCGCGTCGATTTATGCAGCCGGCTACGCCTGGGCCGCGCTGCGGCCGGCGCGGCCTGTTGCAATTTCCAGCACCAACATTGCCAACGCATTCGTGGTGCTGGCAGTGTTATTGCTGTTGTTCTCGCCGCTGGGCGACCCGGCCCGGTTGTCGGTCGCACACCAGCTTGCGCGCCTGGCGTCCGGCAAGGTCGCGGCGGACAAGTTTGACTTCGCCTACCTGCAGTTCGAAGGCAAGCGCTACGGCAGGGAGGCGCTTGAACACCTGCGCGCCGGCGCGCAGGGCAAGGATGCGCAGCTCGTGCGTGACCGGATCGCGGACACCCGCAATCTTAAGGTGCGCGAGCTGCAACAAGGCGACTTGCTTGGGAGACCTGTCCCGGTCAGGCTGAGCGCAAAGGCACGCGTCTGGCCGAAGGGGAGCCAGCTGCCGCCTTCGTTCCTGTCGACTGATCTGAATGTGCTCGCCGGATCTCCTTACCCTGCCTGCCTGCGCGAGCAACAGGGGGAGTGCGACCTCGTGCTGGTCGACCTCACCGCCGATGGCAACGCGGAAATCGTCATGCTTGGCGCGTTGCCGGACCCGAACGCAGTCGTCGTGAGCGAAGTCGAACCCGGACAATGGCGGGCCGTTGGCACGCTGCCGTCCAGTCTTGCCGCCTGCGCGTCGTTGCGGCAGGCCTTGATCGGCGGCCAGTACAAGCTGGTCCCGCCCTCGGTCAGCGAACTCGAGATTGGCGGCACGCGCCTCGCCGTCCGGCCGCGCTGGGACCCGGAGCTGTTTTCCTGCAAGGACTGAGCCGCGGCCCCGGTCGAATCACGCTTCAGCGCGCCGCAGCGCTGAAGTTGCGCTCCGCCGACCATGCATTGCTGGCGCGCGTCAGCAAAATTGCCTCGGCGTCGGCAAGCCAGTCGTCGGCATCGGCGATGCGCCACATGGCTTGCAGCAACTGGCGTCGTAAGTCGGGGTGCACGATCTCCGCCAGCAGGCGATCGATCAAGGCGTCGTCCAACTGGACGGCGTCAGCTGAGCGCGATGACAGCAGGTCGTCGCACAGGTCCTGCAACATGCGCTGGAAGCCAGGCAGGTCCAGGTCGATATGGTCGAGGATTTTGCTGCTGTCCAAAGCCGCAAGTTCGGATACTGCAAGCTTGCCGTCGACGATCATCGTCAGGGCAAGGATTCGGCCGGCTGCGTGCGGGCTGTCAGGTGTGTAGGTGCGCATATCGATCCATTCTTAAAAAGTGCTTCATGAAAGTGGACCCCGCCAGGCGGGGCCCGCTGGCTATTGCTTCTGCCTGGTGACCCACACGCTGGCCACGCAACTGGCCGCGATCAGGACCGCCACCACCGTCAGCGAAGCCTGTATTGGCATGTGGTACCACGGCATGATCAACATCTTGACGCCGATAAATGCCAGTACCATCGCCAGGCCGTATTTGAGCAAGTGGAAGCGGTCCGCCACATCAACCAGCAGGAAATACAGAGCCCGCAGGCCAAGGATCGCGAACAGGTTCGACGTGAAAACGATAAATGGGTCGGTCGTGATGGCGAAGATGGCGGGGATCGAGTCGACCGCAAATACCAGGTCGGTCGCTTCGATCAGCAGCAGCACCAGGAACAGCGGCGTGACGTAGCGCACGCCATTCTTGACGACCATGAAGCGCTCGCCGTAGTCGCCCTCGGCCACCCGCAGGTAACGCCGGGCAAGCTTGAGCACTGGATTGTTTTCCACGTCCGGCTTGGCGTCGACCGCGACCAGCATGCGCAGGCCGGTGATCAGCAGGAAGGCGCCGAACAGGTACAGCACCCAGCTGAATTCGCTCACCAACCACGCCCCCGCCAGGATCATGACGGCGCGCATGACAATCGCGCCAAGCACGCCATAGATCAGCACGCGGCGCTGATACTGCTGGGGCACCTGGAACGCGGTAAAGATCAGCAGGAACACAAAGATGTTGTCGACCGACAGCGCCTTCTCGATCAGGTAGCCCGAGAAGAATTCGAGCGCCTTCTGGTCTGCGACCTCACGCCCGACAGTGCCGTTCAGGTACCACCACAGGCCGGCATTGAACAACAGGGCCAGGCCTACCCAGACTGCGGACCAGGTTGCCGCTTCCCTGACCTTTACCTTGTGCGCCTTGTTGCCCCCAAACACAAACAGATCCAGCGCCAGCATCAGCACGACGAAGGCAATGAAACCCGCCCACATCGGACCGGTTGCGATGGTCTCCAGGCCGTTGATCGCTGTTGTACTGCCCATGGTGCCTCCTGTTTGACAATGACAGGGTCATCATAGTCTGGGCGAATTCATCGAACAAATCGAATATACTTTGATAATTCATCGGAAAATTCGATGCTTTCTCAGATCTCGCCATGTCCAGCCTAAACTTCAAGCACCTGCGCTATTTCTGGATCGTTGCAAAAACGGGCAGCATTGCGCGCGCCGCCCAACAACTGCATGTCACCCCCCAGACGATTTCCGGCCAGCTCAGCGAGTTTGCCGAGTCGCTCGGCGTCGAATTGTTCCGCCGCAGCGGCCGCAACCTGGAGCTGAGCGATACGGGGCGGCGCATCCTGATGTATGCCGACGATATTTTCAGCACCGAGGATGCGCTGCTCGAGGTGGTGCGTGACCAGTCGCGCGCGACGACAACGTTTCGCGTGGGCTTTGCGGACTCGGTGTCGAAACTGATCGCCTGTCGGCTGGTGGAGCCAGCGCTCAGCTTGCCTGACGCCGTCTACCTGGTATGCCGCGAAGGCCGGCTGGCCGGCCTGCTGGCCGACCTGGCGGTGCACCGGCTCGACATGATCATCGCCGACCGGCCCATTCCTGCCCACCTGAGCGTGCGCGGCTATAACCACCTGCTGGGTGAGAGCGGCATGACCGTGTTTGCCACGGCGGCCCTGGCGGCCACCCTTGAGGGAAGCTTCCCTGCATGCCTGGACGGCGCGCCGGTATTGCTGCCGGGCGAAGATTTCGCGATCCACCACCGCTTGCTTCAATGGCTCGGCGAGCATGACCTGCACCCGCGCATCGTTGGCGAGTTCGACGACAGCGCCATGATGAAGACCTTTGGGCAGTCGGGAGCGGGGCTGTTCTTTGCACCGAACGTCATTGCCGCGCAGGTATGCAGGCAATATGCGGTGGTCGAGCTGGGGCGGGTGGATACCCTGGTCGAGCAGGTCTATGCGATTACCACCGAGCGCCGCCTCAGCCATCCCGCGACCGTTGCGATCAGCCAGGCCGCGCGGCGCAAACTGTTCGCATGAGGCACAGGGCGCTAACGGGGCGGCGTGTCCCAGAAGCCGGCGCCGGCCGCCTCGCCGCGCAAGTCAACCTCGACGGGCGCACTGATCTTGCGTAGCGCGTTGGCCGCGCGCAGCGTGCCGTTGGTCTCATAGATCCTGTACCAGAGCAGCGCGACGCCCGACAAGCGCAGGTGCTGGCCGGTGAACATGTTCTGCTTCATGACCGTCATGCCTTCCAGGCGCAGGTTGAAGTCAAGCACCAGCGCACCGCGGGCGCGTTCGCCATAGGCCAGGTAACGCCCCGCATTGAACAGCGGGCTCTTGTCGCTGGCCTCGCCGGCTTTGAGCGACTCGACGAAGGCGTCGACCGTCTTCAACACCGTCACGGCGGCACTGGCTACCGCTGAGTAATCCCTCTTCGCGTCGCCTTTGGCGCTGCCAGCCATTTTCTGCACGATGGCCACGCGCGCCGCGTAAGCTGAACGCAGGCCGACCAGCGTCCGCACCGTGGCCATCAGCTTGTCGTAGTGGGCAGGATCGAACTCACCCATATAGCCAGACCCGAGCCCGATGAGCTTGTCCGGACAGGCCGCGGCCAGCGACGTGACAAACATCGCCCGCGCATCTATACCGTAGCTGGATGACGCCACCGTCGCATTCGAACGGAACAGGGCCGACATGTCGGCTACTGCCTTGATCGTCGCCGGCACCGCCGCCAGCCCGACCAGCGTCAGGGTCCTGGCAAGCGCGGATGCGTGCTGGTCGATGAACTTCTGCAGGTCGTCATTCTGCCTGGCCAGGTCGTCGCTGATGTGCTTGATGCCATCGCTCACCAGCCGGGCGCCGACCACGCCCTGGGTTGCCGCCGGTTCGTAGATGCTCGCCTTGCGCTCGGCAGGGAGCGCCGCGCAGACATCAACCGACAGTGCCTGCGCCAGGTCGACTGCGCGCACCAGCCCGGCCGCGCCGAACGCTTCGCTGTTGACCGTTCCCGCAGGCACCTTGGATTCGCTCGGCGGCAGGCGCGCCAGCAGTTCTGCGCGTTCGGCTTGCGCGGTGGCCTTGCGGATTTCCGCTTCGCGCTGCGCGACCAGCGCTTCCGTGGTGGCCTGGTACAGCTTCAGGTCGAGCGCGTTTTTTGCCGCCTCGACCTCGGCCTTCGTCTGCGCCAGCGCAGGGCTGATCAGCGCCAGCGCCAGCAGCGGCAAACAGGCGAGGGGAGTGAAAGTCCGTTTTGCCATCGTGCTTCCTCCAGATCNNGAGTGAAAGTCCGTTTTGCCATCTTGCTTCCTCCAGGTCGTCGGGCGATCCGCCATATTGCTGCGCTTGAGCAACCTTGCCTTTGAGCATACTCATGAGTTGGCATTGTCTATTTGGCAATATATGGTCCGGCTAGCGGCGATATGACCGGACTTTGCGCCCTTGTTCGTCCGATTGTCCTGAAGCAATATCGCGAATAATGTGACCTTGCCCGATCTGGTTGCCGTGTTGCCGCAGCCGGAAGCCAACAGGAGTTGAGATGTCCGACGAAAGCGACGCAGAAAAGACCGAACCCGCGTCAGCCAGGCGATTGGAGCAGGCGCGTGAAGAAGGCGACGTGCCCCGATCGCGCGAATTGGCAACTTTTACCGTATTGATGACTGCCGGCGCCGGCCTGTGGCTGACCGGCGGCACCCTTGTACGCCAGCTCAACGCCACCATGGTGTCGGGCCTGGCGCTGACGCGTGAGCAAATCTACAACCCAAGCGTGCTGATCGAGCGCGTCACCTCCGATATCGCCCAGGTCATGCTGGCCTGCCTGCCGCTGGCGATTGCCATCATCGTCGTCGCGCTGTGCTCGCCGCTGCTGATCGGCGGCTGGCTGTTTTCCAGCAAGGCGTTCACGCCGAACTTCGGCAAGCTGAACCCGATCAAGGGCATCGGCAACATGTTCTCCAAGAATTCACTCGTCGAGCTGTTCAAGGCGATCGCCAAGACCGTTGTGGTCGGCGCGGTCGCTTACCTCGTTATCGTCAACCAGAAGGACGCCGTGTTCGGGCTGGCCGTCGAGGAGCTGCGCTCGGCGAGCGCCCACCTGGTTGACCTGATGGGCTCGGCATTCCTGTTCATCGTCGGCGGCCTCGGGCTGGTTGCGGCGATCGACGGCCCGTACCAGATGTGGCACTACAACGACAAGCTGAAGATGACCCGCCAGGAAGTCATCCAGGAGTCCAAGGAATCGGACGGTAATCCGCAAATCAAGGGCAAGATCCGCCAGATGCAGCGCGAGATGGCGCAGCGCCGCATGATGGACGCGGTGCCGACCGCCGACGTGGTGGTGACCAACCCGACCCACTACGCGGTGGCACTGAAGTACGCCGACGGCGAACGGGGCGCGCCGCGCGTGGTGGCCAAGGGCGCCGACGTGATCGCGGCCCGCATCCGCGAACTGGCAAAGGAAAACAATGTGCCCATGCTGGAAGCCCCGGCACTGGCCCGTGCGCTGCACAAGCACACCGAGATCGGCGACGAGATCCCGGAAGCGCTGTACTCGGCCGTTGCCGAAGTGCTGGCCTACGTGTTCCAGCTGCGTGCCTTCAAGAAAGGCGACGGCAAGCATCCTGACCGTCCGGGCAAGCTGCCGGTACCGCCCGAGCTCGATCCGCATGACCCGGCATCGCAACAGAAACCAGAGACCAATAACGGAGCACCTCGATGAACAGCATGAAATTGCCAAGCTGGATGCCAGACATCAAGGGCGGCGCCACCTCGATGGCCGCGCCGATCCTGATTATCATGTTGCTGGGCATGATGATCCTGCCGCTGCCGGCGTTCGTGCTCGACTTGTTCTTCAGCTTTAACATCGCACTGTCGGTCATCGTCCTGCTGACCGCCTTGTACACGGTCAAACCACTCGACTTCATGGCCTTCCCGGCGATCCTGCTGGTGTCGACCATGCTGCGCCTGTCGCTGAACGTCGCGTCCACGCGCGTGGTGCTGACCGAGGGCCACACCGGCGCCGCCGCTGCCGGCAAGGTCATTGAGGCGTTCGGCCACTTCCTGATCGGCGGCAACTTCGCCGTCGGTATCATCGTTTTCATCATCCTGACCATCATTAACTTTACCGTCGTCACCAAGGGCGCCGGCCGCATCGCCGAAGTGGGCGCGCGCTTTGCCCTGGACGCCATGCCGGGCAAGCAGATGGCGATCGACGCCGACCTCAACGCCGGCCTGATCCCGGAAGACGAAGCCCGCCGCCGCCGTACCGAAGTCGCGCAGGAAGCCGAGTTCTACGGAGCGATGGACGGTGCCTCCAAGTATGTGCGCGGCGACGCGATCGCAGGCATCATGGTTACCGTCATCAACATGATCGGCGGCCTGCTGGTCGGTGTCATGCAGCACGACATGGGCTTCGGCGACGCCGCCGAGACCTACACGCTGCTGGCCATCGGCGACGGCCTGGTGGCGCAGATTCCATCGCTGATCATCTCGACCGCGGCCGGTATCGTGGTCTCGCGCGTGGCCAGCGACCAGGACGTCGGCACCCAGCTGGTGCGCCAGTTGTTCGCCAAGCCGGAAGTGCTGTACATCACCGCCGTCATCGTCGGCGGCATGGGCCTGATCCCGGGCATGCCGAACCTGGTATTCCTGCTGTTGGCCGCGCTGCTGGGCGGCGCGGGCTACCTGGTGGCCAAGCGCGACAAGGCGCCCAAGGTGGATGAGGTGGCCGCGGCCGCAGCCGCTGCGACATCGCCGACCGCCGCGCCGGAGCAGGAAGAGGCGAGCTGGCAGGACATCATGCCAGTCGACACCCTCGGCCTGGAAGTCGGCTACCGGCTGATTCCGCTGGTCGACAAGGGCCAGAACGGCGAGCTGCTCAAGCGCATCAAGGGCATCCGCAAGAAGTTTGCGCAGGAAGTCGGCTTCCTGGCGCCGCCGGTGCATATCCGCGACAACCTGGAACTGAAGCCATCGGCTTACCGCATCACGCTCAAGGGTGTCGAAGTGGGCAGCGGCGAAGCGCTCAACGGCCAGTTCCTGGCGATTAATCCGGGCATGGCCACCGGAAACCTGCCGGGTCTGGTCACCACCGACCCCGCGTTCGGCCTGCCTGCCACCTGGATTGACGCCGGGCTGCGCGACGAGGCGCAGAGCATGGGTTACACCGTGGTCGACGCCGGCACCGTCGTCGCCACCCACATGAACCACCTGATTACCACCCACGCATCGGAGCTGCTGGGCCGCGGCGAAGTGCAGGCACTGCTCGATCACCTCGGCAAGGAATCGCCGAAGCTGGTGGAAGACCTGGTACCGAAACTGGTGTCGCTGTCGACCCTGCAGAAAGTGCTGCAGAACCTGCTGGTCGAAGGCGTGCACATCCGTGACATGCGTTCGATCATCGAGACACTGGCCGAGTACNNGGCACGAACGAGCTGTCGGTGATGACCCTGGATAACCGCCTCGAGCGTTTGCTGATGCAGGCCATGGGTGCGGGCGGCGACGGCAGCGGCATCGAGCCGGGCCTGGCTGACACCATCGCCCAGCAAGCTGGCGCCGCGGCGCAGCAGCAGGAAGCGCTGGGCCTGACCCCGGTGCTGCTGGTGCCGGGACCGCTGCGGCCATTGCTGTCCCGCTTCCTGCGCCGTGCCTTGCCGCAGCTAAAGGTGCTGTCGCACAGCGAAGTGCCCGAGACCAAAACCATCAAGGTCACCAGCCTGGTCGGCGTGCCGGCGTAATCCCGCGGTAGAACGGCGGAGGCGCGCTGCGCGCCTGTCCGCCGAACTGCGCTGCGCCCGGGCGTCATGCAAGTCCTGGATATTGGACGCCAAGGACAGCCCGGCGCCGAAATGACCCCCATTTCCCCGCCTTTTCCCCCGATGGTTTCTTCAGGGCATCGTCAATAATGGCTCCTATGAGATCGACAACGTGCGCCATGTGGCAGCAGGTTAAGCAGGTATCCGGGAGTTGAGCAAAATGAACGTCAAGAAATTTACCGCCGCCACATCGCGCGAGGCCCTGCGCAAGGTACGCGATGCCCTCGGGCCGGACGCTGTCATCCTCTCGAACCGTCCGGTGGACGGCGTGGTCGAGATCCTTGCCCTGGCCAGCGACGACGCCGCCTCCGTATCGGCGCCCGCGCCAGACACGGAAATGGCCCAGCCGCGTCCGAGCCTGCAGCTGCCTGCCGAGCCCTATGTGAACCGCCGCGCTGCCGCTCCGCAAGACCCGTACCCTGCGCACGCCGCACCGCAGGCGCCTGGCTTCGACATGGCCCAGATGTCGTCGCTGATGCAAGCGGCCATCGCCCATGCCAAGGACAGCACGGCCGCCGAGATGAGCGGCATGATGGAAGAAATCCGCGCCATGCGCGGCCAGATGGAAACCCAGCTGGCCGAGATCGCCTGGGGCGCCACCGCCCAGCGCGAACCGCACAAGGCCGGCGTGCTGCGCGAAATGCTGGCGGCCGGTTTCTCGGCCAGCCTGTCGCGCTACCTGATTGAAAAACTGCCTGCTGGTAAAAGCTCGGCAGACAGCCTGCGCTGGATCAAGACCGTCCTGAACCGCAACCTGAGCACCCTCGAGAACGAAGACGAGATCCTGGAGAAGGGCGGCGTGTTCGCCCTGGTTGGCCCGACCGGCGTCGGCAAGACCACCACCACCGCCAAGCTGGCCGCCCGTTGCGTGATGCGCCACGGTCCGGAAAAGCTGGCCCTGATCACCACCGACGCTTACCGTATTGGCGCCCACGAGCAACTGCGTATCTACGGCAAGATCCTCGGCGTCATGGTGCACTCGGTAAAAGACGAGGCCGACCTGCGCATCGCGCTGAAAGAACTGCGCAACAAGCACACCGTGCTGATCGACACGGTCGGCGTGTCGCAGCGCGACCAGAACGTGGCCGAGCAGGTGGCGATGCTGTCCAAAAGCGGCGCCGACGTGAAGCGCCTGCTGTGCCTGAACGCGACTTCGACCAATGAAACGCTGAACGAAGTCGTGCGCGCCTACCAGGGCAGCGGCCTGGCCGGCTGCATCATGACCAAGCTGGACGAAGCGGCGTCGATCGGCAACGTGCTCGACGTGATCATCCGCCAGAAGCTGAACCTGTTCTATGTCTCGAACGGCCAGCGCGTGCCGGAAGACCTGCACCTGGCCGACCGCGGCATGCTGGTCGACCGCGCCTTCCGCCTCAAGCGCGACGCTGCCGCCACCCAATTCTCGGACGCCGAGCTGCCGCTGCTGATGGCCGCGACCAGCACCGCGCGCAACGACCGTACGCTGCGCGAGGTGCATCTTGGCTAACTTCGATTTCGACCAGGCCGAAGGCCTGCGCCGGATGCTGGCGGGACCGCAGCCACGCATCGTCACTTTCCTTTCCGCCACGCCGCAAGACGACAAGGGCGCCATGCTGGTCAACCTCGGCGCCTCGCTGGCGAACGCCGGCAGCGATGTGCTGCTGGTCGATGCCTGCGCGCGTGGCCAGGGCATTGCCCGCCGCCTCGGCATCGACGGCGCACCCAGCCTGTTGTCTGTCGCGCGCCAGGAATGCGCGCTGAACCAGGTGATCCACCAGGCGCCGCAAGGTGTCAAAGTGGTCAGCATGCTGCATGGCGGGCGCTACGACGCCGACGACGCGCGCCGCATGGCCAAGACCTTCGATGTGCTGGTCAAGCAGTCCGGCATCGTGATGGTCGACGGCGAGTTCGGCGACGACGACAGCTTCCCGCTGCCGGTGATGGCCGCGTCGGAGATCGTGGTGCAGGTCTCGACCAGCGCCGTATCGATCACCAACGCCTACACCTTGATCAAGCGTTTGTCCCAGCAATATGGCCGCCGCCCGTTCGGGATTCTCGTAACCAATGCTTCTGAGACAGAAGCAAGGGTGGTATACGATAATATGGCAACTGCGGCAAGCCGCTACCTGGCAGTGCAGCTCACGTCGATGGGATCGGTTCCCGCGGACGAACACCTGCACCGCGCAGCGCGCCTTGGCCGTTCCGTGGTGGATGCATTCCCGTTGGCAGGCGCGTCGGTGGCGTTCCGCCGCCTGGCGGGCCGCTTCGCGCTGCCTGGCATGCCACAACTCGGCCGTACTGGCGGCAAAACCCAACTGGGCGCTTAAAACAAACATTGAACATGTACACGGTCAAAGGCAAAGCGGACAAGAACCATTTACTGACGGAGCATATGCCGTTGGTAAAGCGTCTTGCCCACCACATGAAGGCCAAGCTGCCGCCAAGTGTGGAAGTCGATGACCTCGTGCAGGCCGGCATGATCGGCCTGCTGGACGCCATCAGCCGCTACGAAGAAACCCACGGCGCGCAATTCGAGACCTACGCGGTGCTGCGCATCCGTGGGGCGATGCTCGACGAGTTGCGCAACAGCGACTGGCTGCCGCGTTCGATGCGCCAGAACATGCGCAAGATCGAAACGGCGATGGCCACCTTGCAGCAAAAGCTGGGGCAGCCGCCATCCGAATCGGAAGTGGCGAAACACCTCAAGATGTCGCTGGCCGACTATCAGGACATGCTGTCCGACGGCGGTGGCCACCAGCTGGTCTACTACGAAGACTTCCATTCGGAAGACGGCAGCGACAGCTTCCTCGACCGTTACGCGGTCGACGATGCCGACCCGCTCGCCACCTTGATGGAAGGCGACTTCCGCCAGGCAGTGATCGATGCGATCGACAAGCTGCCGCCGCGCGAAAAGATCCTGATGAGCTTGTACTACGAAGAAGAATTGAACCTGAAAGAAATCGGCGCCGTCATGGGCGTATCTGAATCGCGCGTTTCGCAGCTGCACACCCAGGCGGTGTCGCGGTTGCGTGCGGCACTACGGGAGCAGGCGTGGACTGGGCCAGCATAGTCGGTGTTGTAATCGCGCTGGCCGGGCTGCTGCTCGGCCATAGCATGGACGGTGGCAAGTTCGCCTCGCTGGTGCAGCCGGCGGCATTTTCCATTGTTGTCATCGGCACCTTCGGCGCCGTGCTGCTGCAGAACGAATCGGCCACCTTCATGCGCGGCGTGCGCATGCTGCGCTGGGTGTTCAGGCCGCCGCCAAGCCGGCGCATTTCGCTGGCACGGGAAATCACGGCCTGGAGCGCGCACGCGCGCCGCGACGGCCTGCTGTCGCTCGAACAGTACATGCAAGGCACCAGCGACAAATTCATCCAGAAGGGCCTGCGCCTGGTCATCGACGGCATCCACCCTGACAAGCTGCGCGGCATCCTGGAGATCGAACTGACGGCCTACGAATTCAGCCAGCGCCAGGCGGCAAAAATCTGGGAATCGGCGGCCGGCTATGCACCGACCATCGGCATCCTCGGCGCCGTGCTGGGCCTGATCCACGTGATGGAAAACCTCAGCGACCCGTCCCGGCTCGGCAGCGGCATCGCGGTCGCCTTTGTGTCGACCGTGTACGGCGTCGGACTGGCCAACCTGTTCTTCTACCCCATCGGGAACAAGCTCAAGGGCATCGTCGCCGAGACCGTCACGCAATACGAAATCCTTACCGAAGTCTTCCACGACATCGCCAGCGGCGACCATTCGCGCGTGGTGGAAGAGCGCGTCGCCAGCCTGCTGTCGCGTCCCTGAGCCCGGCGATGGCGCGCAAGAAATACCAAGAGGACAACGAGAACCACGAGCGGTGGCTGATCTCGTACGCCGACTTTATCACCTTGCTGTTTGCGTTCTTCGTCGTCATGTACGCCATCTCGATCGTCAACGAGGGCAAGTACAAGGTGTTTTCCGAATCCGTCGGCGACGCGTTCGGACGCAAGGAAAAAGCGAGCCCGGGCAGCGCCGCCATCGAACCGCTGATCCCGATGGATAACATCGCGGCACGGCGCAAGCTCGAAGCGATCCGGCGCGAGCAATCGCGCCTCGGCCTGCTTGCGAAGAAGCTCGACAACACACTGTCGCCACTGGTCAAGGCAGGCAAGGTCAGCGTCACCCAGACCGGACGCGGCGTGACGGTCGACATCAACGCCAGCGCGCTGTTCGCGCCCGGCGATGCAACCATCACGTCCGAAGCGCGCCAGCCGCTGCATGCAATTGCCCAGCTCCTGGCCGAAGATACGCATGAGGTACAGGTGGAAGGCCACACCGACTCCGCGCCGATCAGCAATTCCGTCTTTCCGTCGAACTGGGAGTTGTCCGCCGCACGCGCCAGCACCGTGGTACGCTTGTTCATCGACAGCGGCATGCCGGCCGGACGCCTGACGGCAGTCGGGCACGCCGCCAACGTACCGCTGGCGCTGAACGACACGCCGGAAGGGCGCACCCGCAACCGCCGGGTCGCGGTCACGATCATGTCGTCGTTCGCGGAGGCGCGCTGACCGGCCATTAGGGGAGGGCACACGTGAAACCAACAACTTTCGCCGCGCTGATGCTGCTGACCGGGTCAGCCATGGCTGGCGCTGGAGGAGTGGCGATGGATGGTGTGAGCGAGCAGGTGAAGGTCGACGCGGGCGGTGGCAAGGTNNCCTGTGTTCCAGGTTCGCGACGCCGCTGGCAAGGACATCGAGTACATCGGACGCAAGGTCAAGCGCGGGCCGATCACGAAGGACGATTACCTGGCGCTCCAGCCGGGGGCGAAGCAAGCGAACAGCATCGATATTACGTCCAGCTATGATTTCCGCGCGGGCGAGCATACCTACCAGCTGAGCTATTCCGGCAGCTACCTGAAGGACATCGCGCGCCTGGATGCAGTGACGCAGGTCGCGGTCGCGCCCGTTACTTTTACCTATCGCAAATAGCCACGCAGCGACAAAGAAAAAGGCCGGCATCTGTGCCGGCCCGCTTCAGGCTTTTCCGTTTGCCCAGTACTGCTTACAACGCCGGCGTATTTTCGCCAAAATATTCGTGACTGTCTGCGTTGTCTACTGCTTTGGTCGGATCGCTGATGGCCAGGCTGGCTGCGCCCGACTGACCATAGACCCAGTCATCGGTGCCGGCCACCGCGTTGAAGTGGCTCATCTCGTGGATCAGGGTACCGCCCTTCGAATCCGTGCCAGTCATCGGCGCGGTCCAGAATGCCTTGCAAACGTAAATCTTGTACGGCTGGGTAGGATAGACGTAAGCGTAATAGTTCTGCTTGCACTTGCAGTCNNGTAGCGCGCACCCGCGGTGCCGGCCGCCAGATAGTTGACGCTGCCGTTGGTCATCGTCTTGGCCGCACTGATCGCCGACGTGATGGTCGACTGCTGCGATGCCGTGCAATTGGTGAAGCCGAGCGATGCAGGGGCCGGGTTGGACGGCTGCTTCTGCAGATCGAACGGGCTGCCGACGACGGTGCCGCGTTCGAGGCGGCCATTGATCCACAGGCCAACCGGCGCCGACGCAAGCTCGTCCACGCCGCGCACGGCAGCCTTGGCGGCGCCTGGCTGCGACCCCGAGAACAGGTCCATGGCGGCCGCGTGGTAACGGATGGCGTAGTCGCCGGTGACACTCATGTCGTAGATGCCCGACAGTTCCACCTTGGTCGTGTGCGATGCGCCCGGCTTGAGCAGGTAGTAATCCTTGGCGGTCGGGGCAGGGCGCTTGTAGTGGGCACCCAGGTAGGGAACGGCCACGCCGTCGCGCGTGACGTCGAACAGCGCTTCCTCGACGCCGGCGAACGGCGTGTGCCATTTCAAAATATATTGCGGCGTCGACGAGGTGTTGGTGATGGTGACGCGAACAAATACGTCGTCCTCCTTGTTCAGCGAACTCTTTTCCGGCGCGATGCTGACGGTAACGCCATTTGACGCGGCTTGTGCTGAGAAGCATGCCGCCACTGCGACGATTGACACCCCTGCCTTTACCAAGTGATTCCAGTTCATTTGATTCTCCGAGAGTGAGGGTTGTTATTCTGGTTGCCGAGCTCGTCCGTGCCGGAATGAGCTGCACCGCCGAAAGTCGCGAACTCAACAGAAACATCCTCACACAGTTGATGACCGCAAGTAAACATTGAATAGTTGGAAAATGTGTCATTTTTACGAATACTCAATGTATTTGCCTATGTCATTTCCTGAAATGGCATTTTGCATTTTCTCCTTTGTAATCAAGCTTGTGCGGGCGGAAACGTACTGATGATAGTGACAATGAATTGTTAAATTCTGGACATTTTGGAGTGACCGGCAGGGCGGATCGGCCTGCCCGGCGGAAAGGCGGGAAGCGTGCGGTGTGAGACTTGACGAGTTCGGTTTGCCGAACTGATCAGCAATCGTCACACATATCCTGATGGTAAGTAAACCGCGATTCGATTGAATCAGGCGCTTTGTTGAGATATGTCAAACAGGGATCAGAAAGCAAAACGGCCGCATCAGCGGCCGTTGCAATGTCAACCAGCGTGGCCTAGCCGACCACGAAGCGGCGCGAGGGACCGCCTGGCGCCGCCTGGCCGGTGGGGCCGTAGACTGCCGTGTCGGAGGCGTTGGCCGGCTGGCGCATGGCGTTGATGAGGTTCTGGTTGTGCGTCATCTGCTTATTGATGAGCATGCCGTTGAGGCGGTTCACTTCCTTGGCGTCGCCGGTCAGCTGCAGCAGCTGTTGCCATGCTTCGGCGGCGCTGCTGTTGGCCGCTTGCGCCGTCCATTCCTGCATGCCGGCTTCTTCCGCTGCGAACCCAGCCGCTGCGAGCGCCTGGTGGCGCTGGTTGGCCCGTACTGCCAGCGCGTTCATCAGTTCCGCCTTGCGCGGGATGATGGCGTTCAAGCCGTCAATGTCCGCGTCGATCAGGCACTGCTGTTCCTGTTTCATCAGGCCGAGCAGGGAAGAAACCAGTTGTTGTTCGTCGTGCAGGGTATCGAGCGGGCTTGCCATGGAGTTTTATCGTTTGCGGGAATGCAGCAGGTCGCGCACTGTTTCCAGCAAGCCGTCCGCTACTTTTTCCGAGTTAACCTGGAACTGGCCGTCCGCGATGGCGAGCTTGATGCGTTCGACTTTCTTGGTGTCGAACACCGCACCGCTGCCGGCCACGCTGGCCAGGGCTTGTCCCTGCGACGACAGGCGCACATTGTCCGTTGCTGCCGGGGTGGACATCGGCGCTGCCTTGCCAGTGCCTTTGGCGCTGGATGAGGGCGCGTTGGACACTGGCAGGGAAGTATTGTTTTTAAGTGTATCGTTGATTTTCACAGCATCGTCCTTCTCTGGCGGAGCACAAACTCCTTCGGGTATGCGTATGTTACGGCGCTTTGCCGGTAAACTTTAGCCAAACCTGAGAAATCGGAACAGTATTTAGAACGCCACCTCGACCTGGCCGCCGGCCCGGGCCAGGCCGCTGATAATCGCGCCGCCGGGTGTCCGTGCCTGCACCACCTGGCCATCGGTCGCAGTGCCAATCGCGCGTGCTTCCGCCGAGACGCTGAATCCATTGCCGCGCGACACCACCTTGACCAGCTGGCCTTGCTGCACCACGGGCTTGCTACGCAACATGTCGAGCCGCAGCGGCGCGCCCGAGGCCAGCGATACCGTGCTGGTGCGGCCGATCGCCTGCGCAATGTCGGTCACCACGCCATTTGGCAAGGCGGCGAGGTCGCCCTTGACGATGGCCAGTTGAGACTTGTCGATCTCCTTGCCCTGCGCCAGCGGCACGGCGGTGGCGACATACTCGCCCACCACGCTCACCTGCGCCTGAATATACACCGTCCATGCGGCCGGCGCCGCACAGCGCACGCCCACCGTCGTCTTGCCCCAGGCGCGCGCCCCCGGCTGCTGGAATGCCTGGGGAGCAGGGCAGGCCGCCAGGTGCATGCGCTGGTCGATCTTGCCTACGTTAATGCTGACTTTTCCGGTCAGCCCGGCGGTCTGCGCCGTCAGATACTGCTCGACGACCAGGCGCACCGCGCCCAGGTCCTGGCGCGCCGGCGCAGGCTGTTGCGCCAGCACCAAAGGCGAAGTCAGGAGTAATACGGTGAATGGCGTGGATTTCATTGGCTGGGCCCTGTGGAATGAGACCATCTTATGGCCCGGCGTGCTCGCCTGAATCCTTGAATAGCCCCCTTTTGCATGCCCTTATCCATCGATTGACTGGTGTTGCCCGGACGTACTATCGATCCTGTCACAACAAGACCGTTGCGCCGAACCGGCCGGCAGCGGACAGATGGAGCCTGACATGATTGGCAAACTCGACGATTACCTGCGGTTCAACGAAACGGCGCTGAGCCTGCGCTCGCAGCGGCAGCAGCTGCTCGCATCGAACATTGCGAACGCGGACACGCCGAACTACAAGGCGCGCGATATCGACTTCACCGCGGCGCTGCAGGGCGCGCTGGCGCGCACCGCGCCGCCGGCCGGCGTGCTCAAAGCAACGTCGCCAAACCATATCGGCGGCAGCGCCGGCAACCCGGACATCCTGCCCAACGGCACGCCGGTCCAATACCGCGGCGCGGTGCAGGGCGCGGTCGACGGCAACACGGTCGACATGGACGTCGAGCGCAACCAGTTCACCGACAACGCGATTCGCTACGAGACCGGTATCAGCCTGATCAATTCGCAAATCCGCGGCCTGATGGCGGCCATCCAGGGAGGTCAATAATCATGTCGCTGTTTAATATCTTCAACGTTTCCGGTTCGGCCATGAGCGCCCAGGCGCAGCGCCTGAATACGGTTGCCAGCAACCTGGCCAACGCCGACAGCGCCACCAGCGCGACCGGCGAGGCCTACCGCGCCAAGCAGGTCGTCTTCGAAGCGGTGCCGACCGCCGGCGGCGGCACCGGCGTCAAGGTCCAGCAGGTGATCGAGGATGCCTCGCCGCTGAAACTGGTCTACGACCCGAAACATCCGGCCGCCGACGAAAAAGGCTATGTGTCGATGCCGAACGTGAACGTGGTCGACGAGATGGTCAACATGCTGTCGGCATCGCGTTCCTACCAGACCAACGTCGAAACGATGAACGCCGCCAAGTCCCTGTTGCTCAAGACGCTGACGCTCGGTCAGTAACCAATAAGAAGCCACCATGACAACCATCTCGAACGACTTGCTCAACGCTGTCAACCCGACCAAGAAACCTGCCGCGACCGGCAGCGTCGAAGAAGCCACCGACAAGTTCATGACGCTGCTGGTCACCCAGCTGAAAAACCAGGACCCACTGAACCCGCTCGACAACGCCCAGATCACCAGCCAGCTGGCCCAGCTGTCGACGGTTACCGGCGTCAACAAGCTGAACACGACGCTGGAATCGCTGAAGGCCAGCTACCAGTCGTCCGAAGCGCTGCAGGCCGCCAACATGATCGGCCACGGCGTGCTGGTCGAAGGCGACCATGCCCAGCTGGTAGACGGCAATGCCATCATGGGCGTCGAGCTGGGCAGTGCCGCCGACAAGGTTGAACTGATCATCACCGACCCAAAAACCGGCAAGGATGTCCAGACCATCAGCCTCGGCGAAAACAAGGCCGGCATCATCCCGATCGCGTGGAACGGCGTGCCCGACCCGGAGAACCTGGGCGAGGACGGCAAGCCGGTCACCCTGAAAAACGGCAATTACCTGATCCGCGTCATCGCCCATCGCGGCGGTGAAGAACTCGACGACGCCAGCACCCTGTCGTTCGACAGCGTTGTCAGCGTCACCACCAATGCCAAGGACGGCGTCAAGCTGAACCTGCCGACCAAGGGCGTCGTGTCCATGGCCGACATCAAGCAAATCCTTTAAGCCACCAATTCTCAGGAGAAAACTATGTCTTTCCAACAAGGTCTTAGCGGCTTGAATGGCGCTGCAAAATCGCTCGACGTTATCGGCAACAACATCGCCAACGCGAGCACGGTCGGCTTCAAGGGTTCGCAGGCCCAGTTCGCCGACGTGTATGCCGCATCGCTCAACGGTGTGACCGGTAACACCGCCGGTATCGGCGTCAAGGTCGCGAACATCGCCCAGCAATTCACGCAAGGCAATATTGAAGCATCCAACAACCCGCTCGACATCGCGATCAACGGCGCCGGCTTCTTCCGCACCGTGGTCAACGGCACCACCCAGTACTCGCGCAATGGCCAGTTCCAGCTCGACAAGGCCGGCTTCATGATCAATGCCCAGGGCGCCAAGCTGACCGGCTACCAGGCCGGCCCGAACGGCACCATCCTGGCCGGCGCACCGGCGCCGATCCAGATTAACGCCGGCGACCTGGAGCCAGTGGCGACCAGCAAGATCGACATCGAACTGAACCTGGACTCGCGCCTGCTGCCGCCAAAGAATTCGCCATTCGACGTCAACGATCCGGA
>CXWL01000333.1_pt1 | contig 27013 bp, 23 predicted proteins | sample 590931 | NCBI WGS metagenome assembly CXWL01 (sample SAMEA3498368, study PRJEB10139) | groundwater metagenome | biome: water well; material: biofilm material | place: Germany | collected 2015-04-27 | reverse complement strand
CTATCGAAAGAAAGATCGTTTGGCAGTCGGGAACGTCACAGGCGCCATGGTCTTTCAGGGCACAATCCCGGTCTCGATCGGACTTCTGGGCACGGACTGGGCGCTTGCACCGACGGCGTTAATCACTATGGTGCTCGCGGTGACGGCGGCCACGTTCTTATTGGTCCAGGCTGCATGGAGCGGCCTCTGGCGACCCTGGTTGCTGGGCGGGAGCGCGGTCCTGTATATCGGATATGTCCTGTATCTGTACTGGATCTAAACCAGGATGCTGAAAAAGTCCGCCAGCTGGGGCAACGCTGAACGATGAGTGATGAGCGAAAAGCGATGTTCACTTCAGCGTTCATCGTTCAAAGCTCAGCGTTCAATGACTCACTCGCTGTGGCCTCGCTGAACGGCCTTTTTGAGCATCCTGATCGATGAGTGATTGGTGAAGGGTATGAATGGCAGGAAAAATATGACGAAGTTGAAAGACAAACCTCTGCTTGGTATCACGATGGGCGATCCGGCAGGGATCGGTCCAGAAGTGATTGCGAAGGCTTTGGCTTTGGCAAAGGTGCGACGGCTCTGCCGCCCGCTGGTGATCGGCTCCTTCCCAGTGATGCAGCAGGCAGTCAAGAGTCTGAAGCTGAAGCTGAACGTGATTCGCATAGAGGGTCACGAGGCAGTCCCTTCACGGGCGAACGATCTTGCCGTACTGGATCCGCTCGATCGTCCCCTTGGACGGTTCCCTCGTGGGGTGGCCGCGTCTGAGACCGGGGCGGCGTCCGTGCTCTTCATCAAGAAGGCCGTGGAGTTGGCGCAGCTGGGTTGTATCGACGGCATGGTCACAGCCCCGATCAACAAAGAGGCCATCAACATGGCCGGCTGCCATTTCCCCGGCCATACGGAACTGTTGGCAGACCTGACCAAGACGCAGGATTCCGGCATGATGATTATCGGCGGGCCGCTCCGAATCATGTTCGTCACGACCCACGTCGCCATCAAAGATTTGCCGTCGCTCCTCACCCAGGCCAAGATCGAAAAAGCCATCGGGCTGGCCCACCGAGCCTTACGGGATCTATTCGGAATCAAGAAACCGAGAGTCGGTGTCGCCGCGTTGAATCCCCATGCAGGGGAACATGGACTATTCGGGGACGAAGAAGCGCGGATCATTCTCCCGGCGGCTCGTGCGGCGCAGGCCCGGGGTATTCGCGCCAGCGATCCCTTGCCGGCTGATACCCTGTTCGGCAAGGCGGCGAGGGGCGATTATGACGGCGTGGTGGCCTTGTATCACGATCAGGGGTTGATTCCCTTAAAACTTGTCGCGTTCGGTACCTGTGTGAATCTGACGGTTGGATTGCCGATCATTCGCACCTCGGTCGATCATGGGACGGCGTTCGATATTGTGGGGAAGGGCATCGCAGACCCCGGCAGCTTGGTCGAGGCGATCACGCTGGCCGCGACGTTAGCCAAGAGACGGTGAGGGGTCTATCTGGTTCATCCGGTTTGTTTGGTTGGATGAAGTTCCAACGAGACAAACCCAATAAACAAGACAAACGAGACAGACCAAAACAAGAGGAGCCTATTGATGACCAGCCAATCGAATGCGGCGCGGGATATGTTACAGAAGCAGTTGAAAGACTTGGACGTGATTTTTTCAGAGACCATGGAGACGCTCAACACGGTTGCCGGAGCCGAACGACTCGTCAAATGGAAAGCCAGAACGGTTGCGCTCCTTACGGAATCTCTGGGACCGAAGGAAGGGCAGAAGTTTGCAGCGCTGCAGCCAGGGCCTTCGTTTACCAACGACTTGGTGGAAGAATTTACGGATCTCATCGACTATTTCAAGACGCCGCTGCTCGATCTGGTGAAACAATTGGCGCAAGCCGCGCCTCCTCTTCCCGGCGGGAATTAACCGGTGTCGATTCCTGATCTCCCTCCCCCGCTCAAGCGGCTCGGCCAAAACTTTCTCATCGATCCCAACATCGTGCGCAAAATTGTCGCCTTGGCGGATCTGAGCCCCAGCGACCATGTCTTAGAAATCGGTCCAGGCCGCGGCGTCCTGACAGAGATGCTTAGTCACGCAGCCGGTCGCGTGACGGCGGTTGAACTGGATCCACGGCTTCATGCCTATCTCGAGACCAGGCAGGCGGAATTTCCGAATGTGGAATTGGTCTGTGACGACGCCTTGGCCTATCCGGTCGAGCGCCTGCCGATAGGGACAGTCGTCGTGGCCAATTTGCCCTACTACATTTCAACCCCGCTGCTCTTTCGATTACTCGACCAGCGTGGCCGGTTTCCCCGCATGGTGCTCATGCTGCAGAACGAGGTGGCCGATCGATTAGTGGCCCAGCCAGGCGGGTCGGACTATGGCGTCCTTTCCGTGATGGCGCAGTATGCTGCCGATATCACCAAATCGTTTCGTGTCTCAGCTCACTGTTTCAGGCCTAGGCCGGACGTGGGCTCGGCGGTGGTGCTGCTCCGTACGAACGAAGACCGGAGGCTTGGCCCACAGGAGGAAGTGGCCTTTCGTACACTCGTGAAGGCGGCTTTTGCACATCGAAGAAAAACGCTCATCAATTCCCTGCGAGACGAAGGATTTGAGACCCATCGTGTGGCCGAGATATTGGAAGGGTTGGAGATTGGTCCGACTCGCCGGGCTGAAACGTTATCGGTCGAGGACTTCCTCCGGTTTGCTGCAGCGCTTGGTTCGACTGCCATTCGTTTGAAATGACCCATTCCCTGTGCTAGCATCCGCTCTATGGGTGCATCCACTTCGGCCAAGCGGGGAGAGGCCCGCGGCGCCACTTCCCCCCCGTCACACATTAAGCGAGAAGTGATCGGAGTTGTCCTGATCGCGTTGAGCCTGCTCACGCTGCTCAGTCTCGTCTCGTTCGTGCCCAATGGACTGAACTCAGCGGCTGCCGGTTCGTCGGCCTCACAAAACCTCATTGGATCCGTCGGGGCGCTTTTTGCCTCGGCACTCTTTTCATTGATCGGCGGCGCGGCCTATCTCTTTCCTCTTCTGCTGGGCCTGATCGGCGTCCGCTGTTTCACGCAGAGCGATCTGTCGATCCGTCTGCGGTACGCCGGCGCGTCATTGGCGGCACTCCTCTTTCTCAGTGGCTTTCTCCATCTTGAAATCACGGCAGTGCCGACCCTCTCCAGCGGCCTCATTTACCGGGGTATGGCGGGGGGCTACTTCGGACAACTGCTGGCCGAGGGCCTACGAGCCTATTTTGCAAGTACCGGCGCGCACATTCTGATCATGGCGGGCCTCTTGGTCTCGGTCATTTTCACAACACCCATCTCGCTCTCGGAGATTGCGCAGAAGCTTCCAGGCTGGGGCAATGGGTTGCTCACCCGGATGCGCGGGTGGATCCCGGAACGACCGGTGGAAGAACCAGTTCCTGAGTCGCCCAAGAAAACGAAGCAGAAATCTTCCAAATCCATCCGTGCAGTGATCGAGGAGTCGCTCCCGGACGCGGTCGCAGAGCCGGAGTTGGATTGGCCGGTCATTCAGCCCTCGCGGCGACCGACCCCCGAACCGGCAGAAGCGATCGAGGAGGAGTCGGACCAACCGGTTTTTGCCATCCAGGCGAAGACTGGCGACTATATGTTGCCGGACCCGGCCCTGCTCTTGAGCGAGCCGTCAGGCCCTCTGGGGCGTGTGACGGAAGAAGAAATCAAGGCGCAATCGGATGTGCTGACCCGCGCGCTCACCAGTTTTGGCATTGCGGGGAGGGTGACGGAAGTTCGTCCTGGTCCGGTCGTGACGATGTACGAGTTCGAGCCGTCTCCGGGGACCAAGGTCGCACGGATTGTGAACCTGGCCGACGACTTGGCCTTGGCCTTGAAGGCGGTCAGTCTCCGGATCGTGGCGCCGGTTCCGGGAAAATCGGTGGTCGGGATCGAGGTGCCGAACCTCTACCGCGAGACGGTGTCGATGAAAGAAGTCATGACGAGCGAGGCCTTCTCACGCGCCAAATCGAAGCTCAGCTTGGCGTTGGGGAAAGACATTTTCGGCGCGCCCCTGATTGCCGACCTGAAAACGATGCCGCACTTGCTGGTCGCCGGCGCCACCGGGGCAGGGAAAAGCGTCAGCCTCAATACGATGCTCTTGAGCATCCTATTTTCAGCCAGGCCCGATGAGGTCAAGCTGCTCCTGATCGATCCCAAGATGCTCGAATTCCAAACGTACGACGGGATTCCGCATCTGTTGCGGCCGGTCATTACCGATCCCAAGTCGGCGGCACGTGGACTCAGCTGGGTCGTGGCTGAAATGGAGCGGCGCTACAAACTGCTGTCTGAGGCAGCGGTCAGAAATATCGATGCCTACAACCGAAAGGTCGCAGGGGAGCAGGGTGTGTTGGAGGCGGAAGCGGCGGCGAAGTCGGACCAGCCGGAATTGCCTATCCAGTTTCTGTCTGAAGAGGAACGGCTCTCTGCCGGAGAGACGGCGCTTCCAGAGGGAAGCCCCGGATCGTTCATGCCACCGAAGACTCCGCCGGAGCCCTTGCCCTATATCGTCGTGATGATCGATGAGTTGGCGGATTTGATGATGGTGGCGCCGAAGGAAGTGGAAGACAAGATTGCGCGATTGGCTCAGATGGCCCGCGCATCGGGAATCCATCTCGTGTTGGCGACGCAGCGTCCGTCGGTCGATGTGCTAACCGGATTGATCAAGGCGAATTTCCCGGCTCGTATTGCCTTCCAAGTGTCGTCGAAGACCGATTCACGCACCATCCTTGACGCAAACGGTGCAGAAGCGCTGTTGGGCCGTGGGGATCTGCTCTATATGGCATCGGGGACCGGACGTCTTATGCGGGGGCACGGGTCGTTTGTGTCGGATGAGGATGTCCGCCGCGTGGTCGAGTTCGTGAAGGATCAAGCGAAGCCGGCCTATAATCAGGAGTTGCAGATCGCGCTGAAACAGGAAGATGCCAACGAGGAAGAGGCATTGGACGAAGTCTATGAGCAGGCGAAGGAGTTGGTCCTGTCGACCGGCCAAGCGTCGGCGTCGTTGATTCAGCGTCGGTTGCGTGTGGGTTATCCTCGCGCCGCTCGAATGATTGAACAAATGGAGTCGGACGGTATTGTGGGTGCGGCTGGCCGCGATGGACGGAGAGAGGTTGTGGGGCGGCGAGGGCCGGTGGGAGAGGCAGAAGAGGCGTGAGGAGCGTGGAGGGTCACTGCCCTGCTCGCAGAACGCGCAGAGTGATACTGTGCTCGTTCGATGCGCGCAATTGTAGTAACCCTCCACACCCCTCTATATTGGCATGATGAAAAAAGTAAACTGGACATGTGTTGTCGGAGGTGTGCTCGTTTGTGTTGGGAGCCTATTCTCATCGCTGACATTTGCTGCCGCGGATGAGGATAGCGAAAAGGCAGTGAAGGAAGTGCGAGAGGTGGTCAAGCAGCTTCAGTCGCGGTATGAGAAAACGAAAGACCTCCAAGCAGACTTTACGCAGAAGACGACGATCGAGGGGTTCGACAGGGCCATCACGTCCACGGGGAAGGTCTATATCAAGAAGCCTGGCCGGTTACGCTGGAACTATCTCGATCCGTCGGTCGAAGATATTTATGTCAATTCGGACGATGTCAAAGTCTATGTGCCTGAGCATCGGCAAGTCCTGGTGGGAAAATTGACGCAGATGGCTGCGTCCAAGGCCCCCTTGGAGCTCTTGCTTGGAGCAGCGAAGCTCGATGAGTCGTACGATATTGAGCCGACGCCGGGGAAGGGACGAGGTGTGGGTGGAATCAGACTGTTGACCCTCCTGCCGAAATCCCAGGAGGGGGAGGCGGGGCGATCGTTACAGCGGATTGTGCTCGAAGTGTTTCCCAAGACCTATTTTATTCGGACGGTGACGCTTCATGAAATGAGCGGCAATGTCGCACGGTTTGAGTTTTCGTCGCTCCAATCCAACATCGGTCTGGGCGATGCCGTCTTCGATCTAAAGTTGCCGGCCGATGTGGAAGTGGTAAAGGCTCCGGTATTCAGCGCCCCGCAGTGAATGTGACGGGAATCGGTCCGAGAATGCGCAGTGGACTATCAAACAAATAGGTACATGTATGAGCCAGACGATGAGCAGTTCGTTAATTGAAGCGGTCGATGATGCGGTCACGCGGCTGGATTTCGATCGGCTCTCCCGTGAGTATTGGGACCAGAACGAGTTCCTGTTTATTCCGCAATTCCTTTCCCGGTCGGTGGTGGAAAAATATCTCGTTCCTCAGGCGCAAGGCGTGAAGGGCGAGCTGAATCGCAACTATATTCCGGGGCACAAAAAGGGCGGGAGCGTGAGTTATTATACGGTGATGGAGAAGGCCCCGCGCTTTCTCGATCTCTATCGATCCGAGGCCTTCATCGGGCTGTTGAGCCGCCTGGTCAAGGCCAAGCTCAGTCTGTGCCCTGAGAACGATCCCCATTCTTGTGCACTGTATTACTACACCGAGCCGGGAGACCACATCGGGTTTCACTATGATACGTCCTATTACAAAGGGGCCCGCTATACCATTTTGATGGGACTCGTCGATCGATCGACGCAATGCAAGCTGGTCTGTGAGCTCTTTAAGGATGATCCGGTCAAATCACCCAAGCATCTGGAGTTGATTACGCAACCGGGCGATCTCGTAATTTTCAACGGGGATAAGCTGTGGCATGCGGTGACGCCGTTAGGCGAGGGGGAGGAACGGATTGCCCTCACGATGGAATACGTCACGGACCCAGACATGGGAACGATCAAGCGGCTCTACTCCAACCTCAAAGACTCCTTTGCCTACTTCGGCCTCCGCACGGTCTTCAAGCGGGCTCTTACTGGTTCGAATCGACAGCGCTCGTAGGCGCTGTCTTGTTCATTTGGTCTGTCTGGTTTTTGGTTGCACGAATCTAACCAGATGAACAAAACAAATCAGAGAAACCAGACAGACCGAGGAAGAGACTTAATGGGACATTCTGGTTTTCTTGATGTGTGATTCGAACAGTGGCCAGTAAAAGTTCGGAATATTCCTGTTCTCTAGCCTTGATGCTTTGGCTAAACCCAGTTTTCAACACGTAGACCGGGAACGCGACGAAACTCTCTTGCATTGTTCGTCACAAGACGCACGCCGAGACTGAGCGCATGAGCGGCAATTAAGAGATCCATCGATCCGATCGGTGTTCCCTTCTGTTCGAGAGTTGCACGGAGTCGCCCATAGGCGGCTGCGGCATCTCGGTCGAACGAGGCCACTTCGAGGGGCGAGAGAAACTGGGCGAGGGCAGCACGATTCTTTGTGGCGTGCAGGCTTTTGCTGACACCGTAATCGAGTTCTGCCACGGTGATGCTGGAGATTCCAACGTCACCGACCTGATGCGAGAGGAATCGTTCGAGTACGGATGGAGGATGTTGCTTGATGAGGTAGATGCAGATATCGGTATCCAGCATCAGCTTCATGCGAAAGGCCGTTTCCGCTTTTGGATGGCTGGTTGCAGGCGCCCCTGCTCCATGAAGTCCGCCGTGAACTTCGTGAAGCTATCCATGAGCGGAGCCCACGAGAGTTTTTTAGGGCGAATGACGAGGGTGTTGCCGCGTTGCTGAATCTCGACTTCGTCGCCGTCGAGTTGAAATTCTCGCGGAATTCGAACGGCTTGACTATTCCCGCTCATAAAGATCCGTGTTTTTTTTGTGGCCATGGCGAGGTCCTCCTCAGAGTCCTATTTGTATATACGCGATGATATACGGGCTTGCGGATGGAGTCAATGGATCGTCCGATTGTCGAGCCGGACTTCGCTCGCAGGGGAACGCTCGAAGAGAGAAATGGCGAGAAATAGAGCAAGTCTCGTCCTCACACATTTGATCCCTGCCTCTAGTAATCGATCTCGACTTGTCAAATCGGCTGCTCGTCTTGCTTGGCGAAGATGCGCCTCCCTCGTGGAGGAGAGTATTGGATCTTGGGGATAGTGGGTTTCATGTCCGAAATAGTTCATGCATTGAGATCCCGCACGTTCCGCGAGCGGAGACCGATTCACAGATGCGGGTTAGTTCTGGATCGGTTTTTGTAGCGCGAACGTCATATCATCCTGCTAATTATCGGAAGGAGTTGGCGGGAGCCTTAGATCAACGGCCCGGCGTACGACTGTGCGGATCTCATCGCGGTTGTAGGGTTTGGTGAGATAGAAGAATGCCCCTCTGGACAAAGACTTCGCGCGGTAGTCCTGCGAGGTAAAGGCCGTAAGCACGATCACGGGGAGCGATGGTGCAATGGCTTGGATGGTCTCAAGGACGGCTAGTCCATCTCCATCGGGCAATCCAATATCGAGTAACACTGCGGCGAAGTTGGCCGTTCTCACCTGCGTCAGTGCATCGTGGCACGTCGAGACCGTTGTGACCAAAAAACCATCATGTTCGAGCAGGTCATGCAATGCGGTCAGGATGTCAGGGTCGTCATCGACGATCAGGACAGCTTGCAGGGTAGTCTGCGAATTCATCTGCCATGTTTCCCGAGGTCGTAGGGCCGGGAAGGTTTGTGACGAACGTTCAAGTGGCATTGGGGATGGTGTTTTGTTCAACAAATGAAATATCCGACCCTGGGAGCATCATTTCATGGACGATTGTGCCGTAATCACGGTTTGTGCTCGTGCTTCAGCTGGATGAGCGGTTCCATTGCCGGGGGTTGTGCCACGAGGGTGCACGTTCATCGACTGACCGACAAGTCGTGGTCTGCCAGCTCGCAGTGCCATCATCCGTTTAGGGAATGGACCCTGACGCGATGTTTCCAGGTCGGCAAGAGAAGTTCGTAGGGACTCAGCGATTAGCCACGCGAGCTTTAGATTCGGGCTCCAATAGACCGCATCGCGGAGCCGATCGACGAGATCGCCAGGGAGGCTGACGGTAAGTCGGACCGTTCGAGGTTGTCGACGATCAGACTTTGTTGACTCGGACGACGGACTCGCGGCCTGGAGAAGTTGTTTCTTGGGTGTGCTCTGCGGAGTGGTGTGTGGCATTCGGGGCATCATCTCTCCCATCGGTCTATTGTATGACAAGGTTGTTGATGTGATCTGTTCAGGCCTGAGCCTCCAAAGTGCTCAATAGTCTCGACTAAGCTGGAGGGCCGCGCCGCTCCTGAGGGGCAGGGCGCGGCCCTGATGGCGGAAGCGCGTGGCAGTGGGAGGGCTCCGGATGGGCACAATCCAGAGGTAGTCCTACCTGCGTGAGAGGCATATGCCTCTTGGGTGGGGACCCACCGGCAATTCGCTTCGCCAACAGTCCAGCCTATGATCATCGGCTTTGTGCCATTCATTTCTCACATCGAGCGATACCAGACTACAGCAACCCTCGTACCAGACATCTCTTAACCAAGAGGCTCAGAGAGAAACGCTGTAAGTCATTGAGTAGATGATGTTTGGAGAGTGAGCACGAAAGATATGCCGTCAGTACAGAGGCGTATCTGATTCAGTACGCGCTTTATCCTGGAGGATACAGGCGTAGGGGGAATGCGAGAGATGGAGATGATGATGCGCTTGAAAGGGAATGCGGTCTACTGGTGGAGATGCTTCATGGCAGCGGCACAGAGAATGATGAAGAAACCGATCCAGAGCGCGGCTCGCTGAAAGGGAATCGCTTCGTAAGTTACTTCTTCGTCTGCATCCGCGTCATCGGATTTGAAGATCACGGTATAGAGGAAGAGCGTCAGGAGGCAGAGGACGAGAAACAATTTGATGAAGAAGACGGTCAGGTATTTGGCATGGTGTTGGATCCCGCTGCCGGTTTGTGAGGTGATGACCTGATTGACGTAGTGGAAGTTGATGCCGCCGGTAAATAGGAGGACGACGAGTAGGATGCCGGCGACTTTCTTGTAATGCTGATAGAACGCGTCGGTGATCGGCTTAATCTGTTCTTTGGCGACCGCCTGTTTCAGTCCAGGGGTGACGGCCATGACGAGGAACGCGAGTCCGCCGATCCAGATAACCGCCGACAAAAGGTGAAACCAATGGTTGACGATCGGGATCAGGGTGTTGAGGTCGGTGACGATGCTTTGAAGTGCGTCCACGGTTGTTATGACTCGTGATGGGTGAAGGGTGATCGGTGATGAGTCATAACTAAAGACCCGGTGCGGGCGAGATCAATGATTCCTTGCTCATCACGCATCACTGAATCACTCATCACGTTAGGGTCTGAACATCGGCGCATCGTTGCCGAAGCGCTTTTTGCGGAGCTCTTCCATCAGCTCAATGGTGATGAGGGGGATGCTATTCTCGCGAGCATGTTTTTCAACACCTTTTTTCACCATAGCGCGCAAGAAATAGGGGATCTTGTTCAGCCGCGATTCCGAGTCCGTATCCCAGGCCACGTCGCCTTCTTCCGGCGTATTGAAGGCGACTTTGATCTTCTCGCCACCCTTCGGCGTGTAGAGACACCATTCATCTTCGTCCAGCCAATCGCCGTGATCGACGTAGGGGCGCGCCCGGCAGCCGCCGCAGATGTCCGTGTATTCGCAATCGCCGCATTTGCCTTTGAGCTGCGGATAGCGGAAGGAATTGAAGACGTCGGATTTTTCCCAGAGATCGGCGAAGCTGGTTTCGCGGATATTCCCGGCTGATAGGGGCATGTAGGGGCAAGGGGTCAATTCGCCGTTGGGGGTTACGCGCGCATAGTTGGTGCCGGCGAGGCAGCCGCCGCCCATATAACCGGTCGCTTTGGTGATCGGGGAGTTCGGATCTTTCTCGTACGCCAGCCGCTTGAAGTGCGGCGCACAGCGGGCCCGGACGAGCATACCCTTGTAATTGTCCTGACAGTTGACGAGGTAGCCGAGCACTTCTTCGTACTGGGTCGGGGTGATGTCGGTGAGTTCTTCGCCGCGCCCGGTGCAGACCATGAAGAAGACGTTCAGCACCTTGGCGCCAAGTTGATGAGCCCAATCGATAACCGCAGGCAGTTCCTGGTAGTTCATGGGCTGCGCGCTGAAGTGCACTTGGAAGGCCAGCCCGTTCCGCTTGCAGGCTTCGATGCCGGCGAGCGCGGCTTCCCATGCGCCAGGCACGCCACGAAATTGGTTATGCTTCTGGGGATCGAGCGAGTCGATGCTGATGCCCATGCCCATCACGCCGATCTCGACCAGGTCCTTCGCCATTTGGTCGTTGATCAACATGCCGTTGGTCCCGAAGACCACCATGAATCCGTGTTTCACCGCATGGCGCGCAATGTCGAGGATGTCGGGGCGGACAAGCGGTTCGCCGCCCGTGATCACCAGGAGGCAACCCTTGTTGACCTCGGCAATCTGATCGATGAGTGTGTAGCATTCCTCTGTCGAGAGTTCGTCATCCCCGCCGGCGGACTTCGTCGTCGCGTCGAGATAGCAATGGTCGCACTTGAGATTACAGCGTTTCGTGAGGTTCAGCGCAAGCAGATAGGGCTTGAAATCGTCGACGGTCCGGCCATCGTGCGGCGCCGGGGCCGTAGACGACGGAGTCATGAACTTCGTCACCTGTTGCTGAATAGAGCCGAGCGTGCCGCCCAGCGTCTGGAAATTCAGGACCGGCAGCGATCGTCCCATCAGTGGCTGGCCCCGGACTTCGATGCACCGGTCAGGTTCGCAATCATGTCCTTCAGGTTGCCGGTCTTCATGGCATCCGCCATGTAGTCTTTGGCTTGCTCAATGCCCTCATTGGCCACGTCGGCCGTAATGGCCGTGACGCCGATCTTATCGGCATGTTTTTCGATAAGGGCACGGGTACATTCACGCATAAATCCCTCTGGCGCCCGTTCAAGCCTGGCTTGAGCGTCAGGAGACCAGGTATAGGGAGAGGCGGGAGCCGGTTCCGCCACGTGGCCGTTCCCGTTCTCATGTCCGTTTTCGTGGGAGGCGGCTGCGCCATTGGTCCCGTTTGTCGCAGCGGCGACGGTCGCCTGGGCTTCGGTCGAGGCACCCGTTCCCTTGTTCGCGAAGATGGGCGTGTAGTCTTCCGAGGCCGCTTCCTGAATCATGGGCGCCGCATATTCCAGCGTGATCGTGGTCATGCCGAGCTTGCGAGCGGTCTTTTCAATTTTGGCCTTGGCCCGCCGACGTTGGAAGCCGGCAGGGACTGCACGGATGCCTTCTTTGGCATCCTTGGTCCATTGCATGGGGACGTCATCGTAGGCCAGATCCGTTTCGACGGCTCCTTCGGCGTTCGCGGCTGCTTCGAAGATGGTCTTATCGACCAGCTTGAAGCGATCGCCACCGGCGGCGCAGACGGGGCACTTCACGGGCGTTTCGCCCTTACCGATGTAGCCGCAGCCGTCGCAGACGAAGTAATCCTGGTTCATCCGGTCCAGGTAGCCTTGAGTCGCTTCACTAACTTTCGGCTTCTCTTCCACGATCTCGGTCATCATGCCGCTGAGCGTAGAGCCCATCAGGTCCTTCGCCACGGACTCGTCAGCCTGCATCTTGTCGCGGTCGATGCCCGCGGCATCCAGGCTGCCACCCAATGCGCGCATGGCATCCATCGCGCCCTTGGGCAGGATATGTCCGATGGCCGTATCGACGACGGTGTTGCTGATGATGGTGTGGCCCTTTTCGATGGCATAGCGGTGGATGGCCGTCTTGGCGACGCCTCTGGCGAAGATCGGGATCTTTTCCATCCGGCGGAGGGCCTCTTCCGTCCAGGCGATGGTGTATTCCGCCAGGGTGTCGATCGGGGGCACATATTTCCGGTTCGATACCAGAATATTGCAAGGTGCGGCGCGCAAGAGATTTTCTGTGTTGCTGCCGATGTCCATATCCTCGTCGCTATGCACGCCGATCCGTCCGACGATGAGCAGGGCCGGGATATCTTTCCGCACATATTGAATGATCTTTTCGAAGGCCTTGCCGTCTAGCAGGGTCGTTTTGACGTCGGTCTTCTCGGCTTGGGCGATTTCGCGGCAGATATCAAGGTGCGACTGGTAGATCTTCGCAAGGCCGCTGTCGATGATTTCCTCGTGGAGCTTTTCCTGTTCCTTGAATCGGAACACCTTGCCGGCTTCCTCGTTGAGGACACCCGAGATGCTATGGAAGGCGGCATAGTGGAAATAGGGATCGAAGGCCGAGATGGCTTCGACCGGCATGTTGAAAGCCTTGCCCAACGCCAGGCCAGTCATGAGCCCGCCGAAGGAATAGGGGCTGCCGTCTACGGCAACGACGATTCTGCCAGCGGTCATGGGCTGTGTCTGCTTGACGATCAGCATGTCAGAGTTCCGCACACGCCGAAGCACGCGCTCGGTGTTGCTGCCGATGACGCTGTCCTTCACCGCGCCGACACCCAAGGCACCCATGATGACCAGCTCGTAGGCGTTGGTATTGATGTCTTCGGCCAAGACCTTCCAGTTCCGGCCTTCGAGCGAGCGGCGCTCGATCGGCAGATTGTTTTCTGCGCATTTCTTGTCGACGTAGTCGAGATAGGAATCGGTGATGATCTGGAGTCCGCGGGTAATCAGCGAATCGTGGATCTGGCGCTGGCGGTCGAGCTCTTTTTCATCGTGGTACTCTTCGGGCAAGCCTGCTTCCATCTGCTTGAAGCGCTTGTCGTGCATCTTGGCCGCGTAAACGTGGCTGCCCACGATCTTCGAGCCAAAGGCTTTGGCGAAGTGCACACCGATGTCGACGGCGGTATTGGAATGGTCTGAGTTATCGACCGGCACATAGATCGTCTTATACATTGATGATGTCTCCTCCGGATGCCCTCCAGGCCAGGGCGAACGAGAGTAATTGTCAAAAAAACCAAACGGTTGACGTAGGTATCCAGTCTCAAGGAACGCGCATGATAACATCGGCCCAAAATGGAATGCAAGGTATCGGCGGGGGGGTTGCGCGGATCTAGGCCCCGGGGGTGACGACGGATTTTCCGGCAGAATCCTTTGCGGCGCGAAGCGCTTGCCGGGAGCGGAGGATTTCTTCCAAGGAGAGGAGGGCATCGCGTCCGGAGTTTCCTTCGATCCCTCGGATCAGGCTCTTGTCGGCATAGGGGCCTGATTCTTTCGGGGCTTGGGACAGAGAGCCAGTCCACTTTCGCGGGTCCCTGCTGCCATCTTTCCGCTCCCAGGCACGGAGGCAGGCCTTGGCGATGAACGAGTTCAGCGGTGCCGGGTTATAGAGGAGCTTTCTGATACTCGTCGGGGTCAGCATCAGGGGGTTATAGCCGGCCGAGAGGTAGCCTTCTTCTAAGAGCCGTTCTTCAAGGTCCGTGTTCGGTTGAATGCCTAAAAAGAACATGAGGGGGAACACGCGCTCTTCACCCAGGATCGAGGCGACCTTCTTGTAGGACTCCACGCTTTGGAGCAGGGAATCCTCGGTTTCTTTGGGACTATTCAGTGAGTAATTGAGGATGACCTTCCCTTTGAACCCTGCTTCCGCCAGATAGCGGCAGCCATCGTAGAGTTTCTCAAGCTTGAATCCCATGTGGAGGTCGTTCAGTACCTCCTGGGAGCCTGACGTGATGGCGACTTCAAGATCGCCGACGCCGGACCGGACCATGAGTTTGGCCAACTCCGGGGTGATCAGCGAGGTCCGGATATAGCCGGACCATTCGATCTCCAGCTTCTCGGCGAGAATCCGCTCCAGGATCTCGGTACATTGGGGATAGGCCTCTTTCCCGGTTATAAACTGCGCATCCGTGAACCAGAACCGCCTGGCACCCCATTGATGGTAATGCTGAGAGATATCCTGGACGACCATGGAGGGAGGCCGATAGCGGACCCGCTTCCCTTCAATGTAGGGGTAGAGGCAGAAGGCGCAGTCGTAGGGACAGCCCCGCTTCGACTGGACCCCGATGGACTCGCCCAGATATTCCTTATATTGCGGGAAGATCGAAGTGAGATAGGGCAAGTCGACGGTGAGCGCATCCAGGAGAGCCGGTGCGCCCTGCTGGCCCTTACGAACAGTCTTTCCCTCCCGGAGGATATAACGCTCATTCTCCAGCGACTGGCCCTCAACTACTTTGAGGATGGCGTCTTCGCCTTCCCCGAGAATCCCGATCGTCCCTTCCGGGAGTTTTTGAATCAGTTGGTCGGCAAAAGCCGTAAAGGCTCCGCCGCCGATCATAATTTGCGCCTTCGGGAACTCCTTCGCGATCAACCAGGGATAAGAGAGCGCCGCCCGGATATGGCTGTAGTAGCGGTAGAGCTGTTGCAACCCCGCAAATGAAGCGGTAATCCGCTTGAGGGGGTTGCTCGCAAAGTAAAAATTAAACGCATGTTCCAGCGAGGAGTCCCCTTCGTGAGGGGAAAAGATCTGAATGTCGCGCCAGGAAAAACAGACCAGGTCCGGCTTGAACTCGGTCGCCGCATCGCGGACCGCGCTGATCCGCTGAGCGTCGGGAAAGAGGGACAGATCGAGGATGCGTTGCCGCACCTCCGGCTTGCGCCGATGAATAAAATCAGCCAGATAGGTCACGCCGATGGGGTAGACCTTCTTGCAAGGGAGGAAGATGTATAGAATCGAATTCATAGTAGCGATGATCGATGAACGATGAACGATGAGTTGAAATGGAGCACGGCGTTTAGCTCAGCATTCATCGTTCATAGCTCTGGGCTATTTGGTTGCCACATGGATTGCCACGATCCCGCCCGACAGATTGCGATAGGTCACCTGGCGAAAGCCTGCATCGAGGAGTATCTGTTTCAACCGTTCCTGGTCCGGGAAGTTCCTGATGGAAGCAGGGAGATATTCGTAGACGCCTGTCGTGTCATGCGCCACTTTTGTTCCGATCCAGGGAAGCAATCGGAACGAGTACCAATCGTACAGGGCCCGCAGCCATCCAAAGATTGGCCGGGAAAACTCCAGACAGACAAACCGTCCACCTGGCTGCAAAATACGGTGAATCTCTGTGACCGCCTGCTGAAGATTCCCGACGTTTCTCATGCAAAACCCTGTGGTGACGGCATGGAAGGTCCCGTCGGGAAATCCCAGATGTTCGGCATTGGCTTCGAGACAGGTGATTCTCTGTCCCAGGCCACGGTTTGTGACTTTCTTGAGCCCCTCGACCAGCATGGCATGGTTCAGGTCGGAGGCAATGACCCGCCCGTTGGCTCCCATGCGCGGTTCGACTAACAGCGCGAGATCGGCTGTGCCGGCTCCCACATCGAGTGCTTTGCCGCCCGTGGTGACAGGGACATAGGAGGCGGTAATCTTTTTCCACCGGTGATGGAGTCCGAAACTCAGGACGGTGTTGTTGAGATCATAGACGCCGGCAATGGCGGTGAACATCCGTTGAACGGCCTGTTCACGGGCTGAGCCGGTCCAGGTCGACACCGCTTGCGCGGGGGCCGGGGTCTTTGAGGAAGCAGAAGGATGTCCCGCTTGTACCATGGCAGCCGTGGTAGCACCTGTTTTCCCGATTTGTCAAGGTGACGCTTTATTCTCCGTACATATCCGACAGTCTATCCTCCTGTGTTGATGGAGGCTCGAGCGGTGGGCGTATGGGCACCAAGCCCAGGTGTGGTCGGTGGTTATGATACCGTTCGAGAAACGTGTGGACTTCGGGGATCAATCGCGGCAGATCCTCCGCTCGATAGGTCCCCACTCTAAGCACTCCTTGCGCAAGGTGCGCTTGAAGCTTTCGATATAGGCTTGCTCGTTCTTCTTGTAGGGCCGGGCAATGCAATGCCGGTCGCAATAGGCCCGTGCCTGTAGGGCAACGCCCTTTTGAACTCCGGTCTCCCGTCAGTTTGCAATACTTCAATGCGTCCCGTACAGCGCCGAGCCATGGCGGTCGGTAAAAAGGCTGCGCCATCTTCACTAGTCAACGTGGGCCGGAGTCCCACCTCGGCCTCTTTGGTGTAAATGTCGATTCCCGTGAAGGCGAAGACCCGCCCAAATGCCACGGTATCCATTTGGATGACGGCTCAAGTCCCGGCCGCTTGGGGCACGGCCCCCCGTTTCTGATTTTTGCGCCACTTCGGGCGGATCACGTATTTCTCGGCAAGAATCTCATAAATTTTGGGCACCGAGAGCCGCAGCTGATGCTCCCGCTCTAGAAAGTAGGCGATCTTCTGGCCACAGCAGTCATGCTCGTGGACCCGTAATTCCCAACTGAGCCGCGTGGTCGTCGCCGGGACCTGGCGCACCCGTCGAGGCCCCTTCTGGGCTTACGTATGGCGCTCGAGAAAGCCCGAGAGTCCGTGGATCGCAATCACCTTGCGCCAGAGTCCCATGGTCTCTCGGTGTCGCCCTAAATGCGCCGCAATCTTTGCGTGACTCAGGCTCTGCTCGGCGAGTTCATGGGCCAGAGTCATGTGGGTAAGTGTCTGCCTGTCCATAGGCTACTTGGACTGTCGGATATTTACGGCAATATTGCGGGTGACCGAACCGCTACGCTCTATTCTTGAGCCTATGAGCGGATCAATTGCCAGCAAGGGCGTGCGAACAGAATTTCAAGAATATCGACGTCGGCATTCCGCACGATAAGACTGTTGCAGCCTTTAGTGGAGCGGGTTGATTCGTCCAGAATAGAGGCCCAGTCGTTGTGCCCGGATACGGGCCTCTTGCTCGGTGACTGAGAGCCGGCTGCGTCGTGCTTTCGCAGCGACTTAATCCGTCTCGCGTTTCCCAAGACTCGTCGGCGCTGTGAAGTCTGTTTCGTAAGCCGCACCTGCTTGATACAATCGTTGCAGGGTGGAGGTTTTAATGTAAGAAGACTGTGATTCAGGCCGGTGCGAATAAACGCGATGGTTGATGCTGAAAGGGATTCCCATGAAGGCGGCAGAACTGCTGGTTCGGTGTTTAGAGAACGAAGGCGTCCAGTTTGTCTTTGGTTTGCCTGGCGAGGAAACGCTGGAACTGATGGATGCCTTCCTTGATTCCCGCATTCGCTTTGTCGAGACGCGGCACGAACAAGGGGCGGCCTTCATGGCCGACGTTTATGGACGACTAAGCGGGAAGGCGGGAGTTTGCCTGTCGACGCTGGGACCCGGCGCGACCAATCTGCTGACCGGCGTGGTTGATGCCACCCTGGATCGGGCGCCGTTGGTCGCCCTCACCGGGCAGGCGGCGTTGAATAGCCGCCACAAGGAATCGCACCAATACATCGATGTGATCTCGATGTTCAAGCCCGTCACCAAATGGAATACATCGATTCCAAAAGCAGAGGTCATTCCCGAAGCGGTTCGGAAGGCGTTCAAGATCGCGCAGGCTGAAAAGCCGGGGGCGACTCATGTGGAGCTTTCGGAAGATGTGGCAGATGAAGAGCTCGGCGATGCCGGCGGGATGGAGCCACTCTTTGTGCAAGCGCCAGCCCTGCCTGAGCCGGCGACGAGCCAGGTCTCCCGGGCGGTCCGGGCGATTGGCATTGCGCAGCGTCCTGTGATCCTTGTCGGTAACGGCGTGATTCGTGGTCGCGCGTACGAGGCGGTTCGACAATTCGCGCGGCGCCTGCAGATTCCCGTGCTCCACACCTTCATGTCCAAAGGGGTGCTTCCGGACAGCGATCCGCTGTCTTTATACACGATCGGGCTTCAAGCGAGGGATTACGCATCGGTAGTCATGGAGCAGGCGGATGTGGTGATTGCGCTGGGATATGATTTCGTGGAATACGCGCCGTGTCTCTGGAACCCTCGTCATGACAAGCGAATCGTGCATCTTGATGTGTCACCGGCAGAGGTCGACGCACATTACATCGTCGAGGTCGGGGTGCTGGGGGATCTCCGTCTTTCGTTGGATCTCATCGCAGAGAAGGTAACGCCGTTCGATTCCCCATGGGCCAGAGAGGCCCGCAAGACCGTCATCGACGGGTTCGAAGCCGAGCTGGCCGGCGCGGCGTCCTGGCCGATGCGGCCGCAGCACATCATGCAGGATCTGCGCGCTGTGCTCGAGTCCGACGATCTGGTGATCTGTGATGTGGGCGCTCATAAACTCTGGATGGCCAGGATGTTCCCGTGCGAGGTTCCCAATTCCTGCATTATCTCGAATGGCTTTGCCGCGATGGGGATCGCCGTACCGGGTGCGATCGCCGCGAAGCTCTTGCATCCCGAACGGCGCGTGGTGGCGGTGACCGGAGACGGAGGTTTTCTCATGAACTCGCAGGAGCTGGAGACGGCGGTGCGTCTGGGATTGCCGCTGGTCATCCTGGTCTGGCGGGACGACGGATATGGTGTGATTCGTTGGAAACAACAGGTGCGCTTCGGTCGGACCTCATCGGCGGATTTCGGCAATCCAGACCTCGTGCGTTATGCGCAGAGTTTCGGTGCGGTTGGGTATCGAGTGACGGACCAATCCGAACTTCGGCCCATGCTCGTCGCAGCACTGAAGAGTACTGTGCCGGTGGTCATCGATTGCCCGGTCGACTATACTGAGAATCTCAGGCTGACGGAACGCCTGAAGGCGCTTCTGCACTGAATTGGCGGTCCTCCTCCCCTTCCGAGTCGGAGCGGGGCAGAGGTTCTGCTCATGCGAGACGATTCCGGTTGAGTCGGCTTTGAGCCGTTCTGCATAATGGTCGGCATGGACAAATCTGACCTCTTCTCGCTCTATCGTCAGATGGTGCTGATTCGTCGCTTCGAAGAGAAATCGGCGGAGATGTATGCGCTGGCGAAGATTGCCGGTTTTCTCCATCTCTATATCGGTGAAGAAGCCATTGCGGTCGGGGCCATGGCGGCTCTTCGTCCGGACGATTATGCCATCAGCGCGTATCGCGACCACGGACATTGCCTCGCGCGCGGGTCCGATCCTGGCCGGGTCATGGCCGAGCTATTCGGCAAAGCCACCGGCCTGTGCAAAGGCAAGGGCGGGTCGATGCATCTGGTGGATCTTCCGAACCGGTTCATGGGCGGTTATGCCATCGTCGGCGGCCACATCCCGCTCGCAACGGGCCTGGCCTTTGCCAATAAGTATCGATCGCTCGACCTAGTCACGGTCTGTTTTTTCGGTGAAGGGGCGCTGCCAAGCGGGCAGGCACATGAGGCGTTCAACCTGGCCGCCTTGTGGAAACTGCCGGTGATCTTTATCTGCGAGAACAATCGCTACGGCATGGGTACTCCGGCCGAACGGGCTATCGCGCTGTATGCGGATGTGGCCAAGACCGCTCGCTCCTACGGCATCACGGCGGAATCAGTGGACGGTATGGATGTGCTCGCGGTCCGTTCGGCGATGCAGCGGGTGGTGGCGCAAGTTCGTGCGGGGCATGGGCCCTGGTTCATCGAGGCGACGACCTACCGGTTCATGGGCCACTCGATGGCGGACCCGGCGCATGGCCATTACCGGACCAAAGCGGAAGTGGAGGAGTACCGCAAACGCGATCCGCTTCTCTTGTTGAAAAACACAATGCTGACTCAAAAGCTGGCGGGCGAAGCGGATTTCAAACAGCTGGAGCGGGAGATCGGCGAGGTCGTGACGGCTGCAGTGAAGTTTGCGGACGAGAGCCCGTTCCCGGCCCTCTCCGATCTGCACGCTGACGTATTGCAGGAGTAAGCGATTCATGGAGTTGTCTTATCGTGAAGCCTTGAACCAAGCCATGCGCGAGGAGATGCGCCGGGATCAGCGCATCTTTTTGATCGGCGAAGAAGTCGCTTACTATCAGGGCGCCTTTAAGGTCAGCAAAGGCTTTGTCGAGGAATTCGGGCCGCAGCGCGTGATCGATACGCCCATCACCGAAGCCGGCTTTACCGGCCTGGCCATCGGGGCAGCTATGGCGGGGCTGCATCCGATCGTGGAACTCATGACGATGAATTTCGGCATCGTGGCACTCGATCAGATCGTCAACAACGCCGCCAAGATCCGCTACATGTCCGGGGGACAACTGTCGGTGCCGCTCGTAATCCGTGGTCCCGGGAGCGCCGCCCACCAGTTGGGCGCCCAGCATTCGCAGAGTCTGGAGGCTTGGTTCTGCCATGTGCCGGGGCTGAAGGTCATCGCGCCCGCCACACCGCACGATGCGAAAGGTCTGCTCAAGAGCGCGATTCGCGACCCCGACCCGGTCATCTTCATCGAAGCGCAGCTGTTGTACGGCACGAAGGGCGAGGTGCAAGAGGGCGAATATACGATTCCCATCGGTCTGGCCGAAGTGAAGCGGGCCGGAAATGACGTAACGATCGTCGCCTATTCGAAGATGCTGCTGCTTGCGCTGGAGGCTGCTGAGGCGTTAAGTCGCGAAGGTATTGAGGCCGAAGTGATCGATCCGCGCACCCTCAAACCATTGGATCTCCAGACGATCGTTGCGTCGGTCAAAAAGACCGGGCGTTTGGTGATCGTCGAGGAAGGTTGGCATTTCTGCGGACTGGGGGCGCAGGTTGCCGAGAGCGTCTACTCGACTGCCTTCGACTATTTGGACGCGCCGATCCGGCGCGTCACCGGTGAAGACGTACCCATGCCCTATTGCCGCCTGCTGGAAGATGCTGCGATTCCGGACCTGCCGCGCGTGATCGGGGCCGTCAAGTCGCTGCTGTGAAGAGAGGAAAACCATGGCAAGCCGCGTTGTAATGCCCAAGCTTACGGACACGATGGAAGAGGGCGTTCTCATCGAGTGGAAGAAGCAAGAGGGGGATTCCGTGCAGGCCGGAGAGGCTCTGGCTGAAATCGAAACGGACAAGGCGATTATGGATCTTGAGGCATTTGCCTCCGGTATTCTCCGGAAGATCCTCGTGGAGAACGGGCAAACGGTGGAGTCAGGAACGCTGTTGGGCGTCATCGGCGAGGCGGATGAAGACATCACGGAGGCCTTGTCCGACAAGGTCATGGCCGCGCCCTCGACCGGGGCCAAGGCTCCTACTGCACCGACCGTTTCTTCCAGCAAACTACCAGCGCCTACGGAAGGGGCTCGCATCATCGCGTCTCCTCGCGCGAAGGCCTTGGCTGCCGAACAGGGTATCGATCTTTCCACGGTGACCGGGACGGGCCCAGGCGGGCGCGTCGTCGAGGATGATTTGATGAGGGCGCCGGCTCCCGCTGCGTCAGCCATGCCCCATGGAACCGATCAGCCTCTGACCCAAATGCGGAAAGCCATCGCGCGGGCCACGGTGCAGAGCAAAGCGCCGGTGCCGCACTTCTATCTGACGAGAGAGATCGATATGGAGGCGGCGGAGCAATTCCGCAACCAATTCAAACAAGGTCGTCAACCCCATCCCTCGATTACCGATCTGCTGATCAAAGCCGTGGCGTTGGCTCTGCGCAAGCATCCTGAGCTGAACGCCTCCTATGCCGGCGAGGCGATCCGACGGTATGAGCGCGTCGATATCGGCGTTGCAGTCGGTATGGAAGAGGGCCTGATTACGCCTGTCATTCGCGATTGCGGCGCGAAGACGTTGGAGGCGATCTCGGCTGAGTCCAGAACGCTCATCGAGCGGGCCAAACAGAAACGGCTGCAACCGCAGGAATACAGCGGCGCCACGTTCTCAATTTCCAATCTCGGCATGTTCGGGGTGGATAATTTTCTCGCCGTCCTCATCCCGCCGCAAGCCGCCTCGCTCGCCGTCGGTGCTGTTCGAGACGTGCCGGTCGTCGTTGCGGGCGTTGTGAAAGCCGGACGTAGAGTGCAGGTGACGCTCTCGTGCGATCACCGGGCCATCGATGGTGTGATGGGCGCGGAATTTCTGAAGGAGCTGAAGCGCATCCTCGAGCACCCGCAAGAGCTCGCCGCTCAGGCGATGAAATCTTAGGGGCCGGCGCCTGGGTGGTTCATTGTCACCCCGGACATCCTTCGCAGCCACTACACGGTGGATCCCCGCGAGACTTCTAGCTGCCAGGTCCCATCGAAAGCCGAATGGGTTCGTGCACATTGGCCCGGACGGTTCATCCAGCCATGATATAATCCCACGCCTATGAACAATTCAGTCATCATCAAAGGGGCGCGCGAGCACAACCTCAAGAACATCGATGTGACGATTCCACGCGACCAGCTCGTCGTGATCACGGGGCTGAGCGGGTCCGGCAAGTCGTCTCTGGCCTTCGACACGATCTATGCCGAGGGGCAACGGCGGTACGTCGAGTCGCTCTCCGCCTATGCCCGCCAGTTCCTCGAACAGATGGGTAAGCCCGACGTTGATTCGATCGAGGGGCTCTCGCCCGCCATTTCTATCGAGCAAAAAAGTACCAGCCACAATCCCCGGTCCACAGTCGGCACTGTCACCGAGATTTACGACTATCTCCGTCTCCTCTATGCCAGGGTCGGGCGGCCCTCCTGTTTTCAGTGCGGCGAGGAGATCACTGCTCAGACGGTGCAGCAAATGGTCGATGCGATCGGGTTGCTGCCGGAGGGGAGCAAGTTTCAGCTCTTGGCTCCCATCGTCCGCGGGAGGAAGGGCGAGTACCGCAAAGAGCTCCTCGATATGCGCCGGGCCGGTTACGTCCGGGCCAGGATCGATGGCCAGCTCATTGATTTGGATGAGGACATCACACTCGATAAGCAAAAGAAACACCAGATCGAAATCGTGATCGACCGGCTGGTGATGAAGCCAGGCGAGGCCTTGACGAGGCGGTTGGCCGATTCGGTGGAGACCGCCTTGAAGCTCGCAGGCGGTCTGGTCGGGGTCCTGACGGAGAACGGGAAGGTGGCACTCTATAGCGAGAAGCTCGCCTGCATCAGCTGTGGCGTGAGTTATCCGGAAATTACTCCCCGCGTCTTTTCGTTCAACAGTCCCCATGGAGCCTGCCCTACCTGCGACGGTATCGGCTATGCCATGACACCAGGCTCTTCCGACGATGAAGACTTCACCTTGCTGGAACCCTGCGGGACCTGTAACGGCGCGAGGCTCCGGCCCGAAAGCCTGTCTATCAAGTTAGCGACACAGTCGATTGCCGAGGTGACACATCTGTCCGTCCGTGCGGCTGCCGACTTCTTCGGGTCGTTGAAATTCACCGAGCGGGAACTGGTCATTGCCCATCGTATCTTGAAAGAGATTCGCGAGAGGCTCGGATTTCTCGTCAACGTCGGCTTGGATTACCTGACGTTGGATCGGGCGGCCGCCACCCTGTCCGGCGGAGAAGGGCAACGTATCAGACTTGCCACTCAGATCGGATCGGGTCTTGTCGGCGTCCTCTATATTCTTGACGAGCCCTCAATCGGGCTCCATCAGCGGGACAATCGGCGCTTGCTCCAGACCCTGCTGCGCCTGCGCGACCTGGGCAACACGGTGGTGGTGGTCGAGCACGATGCCGAAACCATGATGGCGGCAGATTATCTATTGGATATGGGGCCTGGCGCGGGCACGCAGGGGGGGCATGTCATTGCCCAAGGCACGCCGAAAGAAGTCATGAAGAATCCCGCCTCCTTGACGGGCCAGTATCTCCGCGGCACGCAGATGGTCAGTCTTCCACGTCGCGAACGCAAGGCCAAGGGGCACTTGTCCATTGTGGGGGCCAAGAAACACAATCTCAAGGGGATGACCGCCAAGATTCCGCTCGGTCTGCTCACCTGTGTGACCGGTGTGTCGGGATCCGGGAAGAGCACGTTGGTCTTAGAGGTCTTATTCCATTCTCTCTCCCAGTTGCTCTATCACAAGAAGCCGAAGATCGACGGCTGCAAGGAGCTGTTGGGCGTCGAGGCGCTGGATAAGGTCATCGACATCGACCAGTCCCCGATCGGCCGGACTCCTCGCTCGAATCCTGCGACCTATACCGGTCTGTTCGACTTCATCCGGGACCTCTATTCCAACCTGCCGGAGTCCCGTGTGCGAGGCTACAAGCCTGGCCGTTATAGTTTCAATGTGAAGGGCGGCCGTTGCGAAGCCTGCCAGGGCGATGGGCTGATCAAGATCGAGATGCATTTCCTGCCGGATGTCTACGTGACCTGCGAGGTCTGCAAGGGGCAACGGTATAACCGCGAGACGATGGAAATTCATCATAAGGGGAAGAGCATCGCCGACGTGTTGAATATGACGGTGGACGATGCCGTGCAGTTCTTCGAACATATTCCCTTCATCAAGCGGAAGCTCGATACGCTGCACGATGTCGGGTTGCATTACGTGAAGCTCGGCCAGTCCGCCACGACTCTGTCGGGAGGCGAGGCGCAACGGGTCAAACTCTCACGCGAACTGTCGAAACGTCCAACCGGGCGGACGATGTATATTTTGGATGAACCGACGACAGGGCTTCATTTTGCCGATGTGCAGCGGTTGCTGGATGTCTTGGATCGGTTGGTCGAGGCGGGGAATACCGTGCTGGTGATCGAACACAATCTCGATGTGATCAAGAATGCCGATTGGATCATCGACCTTGGGCCGGAGGGCGGCGATCGAGGCGGAGAGATCGTGGCGGAAGGACCGCCGAAAGAAATTGCCAAGTCGAAACGGTCGTATACGGGGCAGGTGCTGAAGGAGGCGGGGGTGTAGGGAGCGGGGTGGCGAAGGGCGGATATTCCGGGAGTCGCCATCATGCGATGGGATAGAGTCTGCACCTGGTCCGTTACTGTTGGCCGCGTGCTCCTCTAAAACGCGACCGAGGGTCGCATGTCGTCGCACAGCGGCAGTCTCGTGGCTATTATCTCCCCGCGCCCGCTATGGCGACTCCCTCCATATCCATCCCTTCCACCCCCGCGAAGAGGGTGAGAGTGGCTGGTGGCGCTAATGGCCCTCAGCTACGGCCAACTTGGGGTATTCGATGGAAAATCAGGGAATAATTGATCGGATCTACGATCACGTTGAAGTCGGCGAGATCGATAAGGCCGTTATTGCCTGTCTTCGTCTTGCCAGAAAAGTTGGTGATGCCTTCAATGTGATCATGTTTCTTCGGGAGCTGCGTCCGGACACGCATCAACTCCAAATGTCGTTCTTCCAGGAAACGCAGCACCTCAACAAAGACGCTCGCAACCAACTCTGGAAGGACACCCAGGCTCGTTGGATTGAAGAGCGCACGCTTAACTGTAGCCTTAATCCTGATGATGAGGATAATAAGGTTCTTGTCTGGGGTGTTGGTCAACTTAAGCGCGAGATTGAGCAGACGGAAAAATCGATCGAGGATCTTCGTCTGCCTGAAGGCATGGGCGAGTTTGATACTGCAGCCTTCACCGACCGAAATCAAAATCTCAGGGCACAGTTGCGTCTCAAGATACAGTCTTACGGCATTGTCCTTGAGAGAGTCCGTGCACGATGTCTTTATTATGCGAGCCGGATTGAGGGACAGCTTGAAGCGGAGAATAAGACGTCAAGCATAATCGCCTCCGTGCAAACCAATGTGCATAATTACTACGCCTCGAAATGTGATGCGGTTTACCAAAGCCTTCGAAAGGCGGTGTCTCTGACGAGTTCGACAGATGCAGAAGATCATGCGTTGCTGCTTACATCAATCAGAAGGGCTATGAAGGCAGCTGCTGATTTTCACTATCCTCCTGTCGCCCATTCTGTGGTTTGTCGAGACGGCAAAAGTCGAACCCTTGGGGATGAGCAATATCTTAATCGTCCGCAGGAGTTTTGTGCTCAACAGTTTGATGGGGACACATCGACTGGCCTGTTACAGGCCGAGGTAGATGTTTTCGCTGCATTTGTTAGGCGATTGCATGAAGTGGCTTCAAAGGGCGTGCACGCACAAGTTAGTCGGGTGGAGGCCCGCCAAGGACTTATCGGCGCGTATATGGTTCTCTCAAACATAATTGCGAAACTTGAAGATCGTGCGGAGGGAAGCAGCCTATCGTAAGTGTTAAAGAGAAATGAGGCTTGCAGCCGATTTGGCGAACATAGAAGCAATGCGCCTCATTGTTCCAAGCCTTGAAACATCCGTTATTTGTGTGGGGAGGCTCATGCACACAATTCTACTGCTCACTGTTTCCAACATCTTCATGACCTTCGCCTGGTACGGCCATCTGAAGTATAAGGATTCGCCTTTGTGGATCGTGATTCTGGCGAGCTGGGGCATCGCTTTCTTTGAATATTGTTTTCAAGTGCCGGCGAACCGGATCGGGCATTATGAATTTTCAGCAGCGCAACTGAAGACGATACAGGAAGTGATCACCTTGGTGGTGTTCTGCGCCTTTTCCGTCTGGTACTTGAAAGAGCCGTTGAAGTGGAACTATCTGGCGGGGTTTGCTCTCATGGCTGGTGGTGTATTCGTGATCTTTAAAGAGTGGTGAGCTTGGCTAGCAGGGCTCGGTCCATGTTGTGATGCACCAGAACGATGATGGTCT
>CXWL01001415.1_pt2 | contig 27023 bp, 26 predicted proteins | sample 590931 | NCBI WGS metagenome assembly CXWL01 (sample SAMEA3498368, study PRJEB10139) | groundwater metagenome | biome: water well; material: biofilm material | place: Germany | collected 2015-04-27 | reverse complement strand
GATCACGAGCTGTTCGACCAGCCCGATCCCGTCGGATGACGCGCCGGCACCTTCGTGTCGCGCCGTGCACAGCGTTTGCACATGCAGGTTGGGCAGTTGCAGCGGATCGAGATCGGCCGGGCGGAAATCCTCGCGCGCGACGGCGAGGTCGCCCTTCCAGCCGCCATGCGTCCAGTCGGGATGACCATAACCAATCCCCTTCATCTGGAACTGCGCGATCGGCTGCCACGTCACAACATGATCGCGGCCCGAAGGATCGCGCACATCGAGTGTCACGGCGCGGGCATGGCGGGTGCCCTCCAACCAGTCGACGGAAAAGCGTTGGGAGAGGAAGTGCATGGTATCTCCCTGCGCTGCACCATCGAGCGCCAACGCCGCCCGGCTGTTCCAGGCAGCACCTGTTTCATCCTCGTTCACATGGGCAAAGAGCGAAAGGTTGGGAAAGTTGGTCGGAGCCCAAAGCCAGTAGAATTGGGGCGTGACCATCGGCACCGCAGGTTGCGGATCCGCCGCGCCGATCGAACGGATGCCCCAGCTCCTGTCGCGGGTGCCAAGGCCGTCGGCATAGGCTGTCCGTTGCCCGTCAACCTCGACCCAGCCGGTGACTTTCACATTCTGGGTAAAGCGCGTCAGATCCATGAACAGTCGCGGCCCGCTGCGGCGCGTGAAACGCGGCTCCTGGAGTGGTGCGGAGCGGCCGGTGAAAGTGAGGTCGGCCGAAATGCCTTCATGATCCGCGACGACCAGCCTGATGCTCTGCAGCGGTTCGATCACTTCGATCCGGATCGGCCCGACCTGCAGGTCCATCCGCTCCATCGCCAGCAGGCGCGAGGCATGGACGCAATGCTGCGTGCCGTCGCGCAGCGTCGAGAAATGCGCATCCGCCACGTTCAGGTGCGGATAGACGCCGAACGCCGCCGCGAAATAGCCGCTGCCGTCCGGATTATAGCCGCAGAAGAAATAGCGGTCGTAGAAATTCCTGTCGGTGCCCGAAAAGGCGATCGGTTCGGGCGTCTGGTGGATCGGATATTCGTCGCCCCTGGTCAGCATCGTCAGCACTCCCTCGTCCGTCAATCATATCAAGCATGCGCCGGTCGAGCCGTCCAGCAGCTTTGATGACGACATGGCGGATTCGTTCAAGCAAGGCGCAAATGTGCAATACGGGGATCAAATCCCGCGGCATTCAGTTGCCAGAGACGCAACATGGGGACTCGACCGTGGTTCCAGATTTGAAACAGGATAGCCTCGCTGCTCCGACAAGACCCCGCGCCCCGGCATCGGGGTGTTTCGGCTATACCAGGGCGCATCTCGTTGCACCGCGCTCCTGCACGATGGAAGCCGAGCTATTCGCGCGATTCTATGTCGAACCGGTCACGCCGGTCCCGCCAAAATCGCGCTGAATGCCCGGACCGCGTCCGCTTCGCCGTCGGCGGCATGCCAGACAGCCGCCGAAACGGCGATGAAATCCGCTCCCGCAGCAACCAGCGGCGCCGCATTTGCCGGTGTGATGCCCCCGATCGCCACGCAGGGAATGGGAAACAGCGTGCTCCACCAGCCGAGGATTTCCGGTTCGGCAAAATGCTCCACCTGCTTGGTGGCAGTCGGGTAGAAGGCCCCGAAAGCAACATAGTCCGCCCCGGCCTCGCCGGCTTCCATCGCGAGGTGGCGGCTGTTGTGGCAAGTGACCCCGATCTGCGCATCCTTGCCCAGGATCGTACGCGCCTCGCGCGGGTCTCCGTCCTCCTGGCCAAGATGAACGCCGTCCGCGCCCAGCCGTTTGGCAAGGCTGATGCTGTCGTTCACGATGAAGGCTGTATGGTGGTCGGCGCATATTTTCTGCAGCGGCTCGGCGGCACGGGCAATGGCATGATCGTCCACGCTCTTGAGCCGAAGCTGGAAGGCCGCAACCGGCGCCGCCTCGAGCGCCGACCGCAACCGGTCAGCGAAGTCCGGGCCGATTGCCGACGGCGAAATCAGGTAGAGCTGGCACAGCGGGCGCCGCTCACGCGTGAACAGTGCCGCAAATCCGTCTTCCTCATCGCTCACCATCATTTCAGCCTTGTTGCCCGGGCGCCACTTTATTCCTCGTTTTTGTATATGCGCACCAGCTTGTCGAGCATCGCCAGCGCTTCGTCGCGCGGTCGCTGGAAGGTGTTGCGGCCGATGATCGAGCCGTTCCCGCCGCCATCGCGAACGTCGCGGGCGTCCTGATAGACGGCGTCCGCACCCTTGGCAGCGCCGCCGGAGAAAACGACGAGGCGACGACCGTTGAAGCAGGATTTGACGACATGGGCGACCCGACCCGACTGGGTCGACCAATCGCCGGCCTCATAGGGTTTCAGCGCGTCCTGCTGCTCGATATGGTTGCTCGGTAGTTTCACCTTGATGATGTGGGCGCCAAGCAGCGCCGCCATGTGCGCCGCATAAGCCCCGACATCGAGCGCGAGTTCGCCCGCCTTTGTCAGCGTTCCGCCGCGCGGATAGGACCAGAGGACCGTCGCGAGGCCAACCGACTTCGCCTCAAGCGCCAGTTCGCGGAATTCCTCCATCATGTCCATCACATCGTCCGCGCCCGGATAGATGGTGAAACCGATCGCGGAGCAGCCGAGGCGCAGCGCATCATCGACGCTGCCGGTCACCGCTTGGTTGACGGCGGTCGCCCAACTGTTCGAGTTGTTGAGTTTCAGGATGGTCGGAATCTGTCCTGCAAAAGTGTCCGCGCCTGCTTCCAGCATCCCGAGCGGCGCGGCATAGGCATTCAGCCCGGCATCGATCGCGATCTGGTAATGATAATGGGGATCATAGGCAGGCTCGTTGATCGCAAAACTCCGTGCCGGACCATGTTCGAAGCCCTGGTCCACCGGAAGGATGATCATCTTGCCCGTGCCGCCAAGCCGACCGTGCGTCAGGATGCGTGCCAGATTGGCCTTGGTGCCGGGGCTGTCGCTTTCATATCTGGAGAGGATTTCTTTAACAATTATTGTGAATGACATGGTGTAACTCCCTGATTTATAATTCAAGCCAGCGGCGCAAGGCTTCGTCGACGGACCGCATCACCTCTTCTGAAACACTGCCAGCCACCTTCTTGATCTTCGCAACCCTGATCGTCATGAGCTTGTCGACAGAGATAAAACAATGCTCTTCAAGCCCGTTCTTCTCCGTCGCTTTGACAGGTATCCGAAACAGCGGAGCTTCGGTATCCGTTGTCGTTATCGGGCAAATCGTAAGGCTGTCCACGCGCCCAAGATATTTGTCTGCCTGTACGATCAGCATTGGGCGCGGCTTTGACCCATAGTCAGAACGCTCGGCCGCGATCACAACATTCCCGCGTCGCAAACGCTCAGTCATCCCAGGAACTCATCGACTCCCAGAAATCCCAGTCGAAGTCATTATCTGCCGCACGAATGGCCGAAAGCTGCCGCAATTCCTCACTGGTGCAATCATAGCGCGCCACAAGGCTGCGTATGGCCTCACGCGTCAGATCGCTTTTGGAACGCTTGGTACGCCGCACCAATGCGGCGAACCGCTGGCCAAGATCCGGATCCAATCGAACAGCAAGGGCGTCATTATTGTGTGACATGTAATACAAATACGTGATCTCGGTATGAAAATCAACCCTCGAGCGCCGCGACGCCGGGCAGTTCGCGCCCTTCCATCCATTCGAGGAAGGCACCGCCGGCGGTCGATACGAAGGTGAAATCTGAGGCCACACCGGCATGATTGAGCGCGGCAACGGTATCGCCCCCTCCAGCCACCGAAACGAGCGAGCCTTCCTGCGTCAGGGCAGCAGCAGTCCTTGCGAGCGCGACTGTCGCGGTATCGAACGGAGGCGTCTCGAATGCACCCAAAGGTCCGTTCCAGACCAATGTCCGGCAAGTTTTCAGCACGTCCGCCAGTGCTTCGACCGCAGCTGGCCCCACATCGAGGATCATTTCGTCCGCGGCGACTTCGTGAACATTCACCGTGCGCGTCGGCGGATTTGGAGAAAATTGCTTTGCGACAACAACATCATAGGGCAAATGCACGGTGCATCCGGCTTTGTCCGCCGCATCGAGGATTTCGCTGGCCGTTGCCGCCAGATCATGCTCGCACAGCGATTTGCCGACATTCACGCCGCGCGCCGCGAGGAAGGTGTTCGCCATCCCCCCGCCGATAATCAGGTGATCTACGCGCGCCACAAGATGCTTCAGAACATCGAGTTTGGTCGAAACCTTCGCGCCGCCCACGACCGCCGCCACGGGCTTTTGCGGGGCTCCCAGCGCCTTTTCCAGCGCCTCGAGCTCGGCCTGCATCGCACGGCCTGCGAAGGCGGGAAGCAGATGCGCCAGCCCTTCGGTCGAGGCATGGGCGCGATGTGCGGCCGAAAACGCGTCGTTCACGTAGAGATCGCCCAATACGGCCATCGCCCTGGCAAGAGCGGGATCGTTCGCCTCTTCCCCTGTATTGAAGCGGGTGTTCTCGAGAATCGCGATGCCGCCGTTGGGAAGTGAAGTCACTTTGGCAAGCGCTGCATCGCCCTGGCAATCGTCGATAAAAGTGACGTCACGTCCGAGCACATGGGCAAGCGCTGGAACGATCAGCGCAAGCGACATGTCTGAAGTCACTTTTCCCTTGGGGCGGCCAAAATGCGCAATGACAAGCACTTTGGCGCCACGATCTGAAAGTTCAGACAATGTCTGAACAGTGGCCCGAAGCCGGGTATCGTCTGCAACCCTGCCCTCTGCCATCGGGACGTTGAGGTCTTCGCGGACAAGCACGCGCTTGCCCGCAATATCGCCCATATCGTCGAGAGTGCGAAAGGCCATCAGATCAGCTTTGCGATAGCGCCCGCCGTATCGACCATGCGGTTCGAGAAGCCCCATTCATTGTCATACCAGCTGAGCACGCGGACAAGCTTGCCCTCAAGAACCGCCGTTTCGAGGCTGTCGACGGTCGAACTGGCGCTGCAATGGTTGAGGTCGATCGAAACCAGCGGTTCGTCGGTATAGTCGAGAATGCCCTTCAGCGCCCCTTCCGAGGCAGCCTTGAGGATGGCATTCACTTCGTCGCGCGTCGTATCGCGCTTGGGCGTGAAGGTGAGGTCGACCATGCTGACATTGGGCGTCGGAACGCGAATGGCCGAGCCGTCGAGCTTGCCCTTCAGTTCGGGGAGAACCTCGCCCACCGCGCGGGCAGCGCCGGTCGTGGTCGGGATCATCGACATGCCGGCGGCGCGCGCGCGGCGCATGTCCGAATGGATCTGGTCGAGAATCTTCTGGTCGTTGGTATAGGCGTGGATCGTCGTCATCAGGCCACGCTCGATGCCGATTGCGTCGTTCAGCACCTTGGCGACAGGGGCAAGGCAGTTGGTCGTGCACGATGCGTTGGAAACGATCTTGTGCTCGGCGGTCAGCTTGTCGTGATTCACGCCAAAGACCACCGTCAGGTCGACGCCTTTGGCCGGAGCCGAGATCAGGACGCGCTTTGCGCCCGCCGTCAGGTGCTTGCCAGCACTTTCGGCGTCGGCGAAGAAGCCGGTGCATTCGAGCGCGATGTCGATACCGTTCGCTGCGTGCGGCAGGTTGGCCGGATCGCGCTCGGCGGTCACATGAATGCGCTTGCCGTTGACGACGATGTCATTGCCATCCGCCTTCACTTCGCCCGGGAACGGACCGTGGACACTGTCGCGCTTGAACAGCAGGGCGTTCGACTTGGCATCGGCCAGGTCATTGATCGCAACCAGTTCGAGCCCGCAATCGGGCCGCTCGAGGATTGCGCGCGCGACCAGCCGCCCGATGCGTCCGAAACCATTGATTGCAACTTTCGTCGCCATAGTCAAAACTCCCTTTAAGCTTCTAATTTAGCGGTAATTTGTGGGACAATTTTCTCAACCGTCAGGCCGAAATAGTCGAACAATTCTTCGGCGGGTGCGGATGCGCCAAAACGATCGATGCCGATATTGAGTCCGTCGAGCCCTGTATAACGCTCCCAACCCAAAGTGACGCCCGCCTCGATCGAAACAACCAGCGCATCGCGCGGGAGCAGCCCGGCACGATAGGATGCGTCCTGGGCGTCGAACAACTCGGTGCACGGCATCGAAACGACGTCGCTACCGATGCCTGCGGCCTCCAGTGCTTTTGCCACATCGAGCGCAAGCGACACTTCGGAGCCCGTCGCAACAAGGACAACACGCCGCGCGTTTTCAGCGGCCTTCAAGCGGTAACCACCACGCGCGCACAGGTTTTCCGACGCTTCGAAGCGCACGGCAGGCAAATTCTGTCGTGATAGCGCCAGCAGCGATGGCCCGTCCTGCCGCTTGAGCGACAAGGCCCAGCATTCCGCGGTTTCGATCGCGTCGGCAGGACGGAAGACGTTGAGGCCCGGCATGGCGCGCAGGCTCATGACATGCTCGACCGGCTGGTGGGTCGGGCCATCCTCGCCAAGGCCGATACTGTCATGCGTCATCACATAGATCACCCGCTGCTGCTGGATCGAGGAGAGCCGGATCGCATTGCGGCAATAATCCGAAAAGACCAGGAACGTCCCGCCATAGGGGATGACCCCGCCATGCAGGGCCATTCCGTTCATCGCCGCAGCCATGCCGAATTCGCGGATACCGTAATATATATAACGGCCAGAATAATCATTCCTTGTCAGCGCATTAGTCGATTTTGTTTTGGTATTGTTCGATCCCGTGAGATCGGCTGAGCCGCCGATCATCTCGGGCAGGACGGCCGTGATTGCCTCAAGCGCCATTTCGCTGGACTTGCGTGTCGCAACATTGGGCCGGGTCTCGCACAGCGAGGCCAGATAGTCGTGCATCGCGCTGCCCTGCGGCAATTCGCCGCGCATCCGGCGCGTCAATTCGGCTCGCTGCGGGTGGGCGGCAAGCCGGGCGTCCCACGCGGCGTGCACAGGCGCTCCCCTCCGCCCAGCTTCGAGCCAGGCAACGCATATGTCGGCCGGTATTTCGAAAGGCGGCCAGGGCCAGCCGAGCGCCTCGCGCGCCGCCGCCACTTCGTCTGCGCCCAGCGGGCTGCCATGCGTTGCGGACGTCCCTTGCTTGTTGGGGGCGCCCTTCCCGATCAGCGTGCGGCACGCGACCAGCGAAGGGCGGTCGTCCGCCAGCGCGGCATCGATCGCGCGAGCGATGTCGGCAAAATCGTGCCCGTCGCAGCTTTCGGTGTGCCATCCGGTCGCACGGAAACGCGCGGGAATATCCTCGCTGGTGGACAGGTCGGTGCCACCGTCGATCGTGATCTTGTTGTCATCCCACAGCACGATCAGGCGGCCGAGCCCGAGATGCCCCGCAAGCCCGATCGCTTCATGATTGATGCCTTCCATCAGGCAACCATCGCCTGCGATCACCCAGGTGCGGTGATCGACTAGTTCGTCACCGAAGACCGCGTTGAGGTGCCGTTCCGCAATCGCCATGCCCACGGCCATCGCCAACCCCTGCCCTAGCGGCCCGGTGGTCGACTCGATGCCGTCCAGCTCGAAATTCTCCGGATGTCCGGCACAAGGGCTGTGCAATTGCCGGAAATTGCGGATATCGTCCATTGTCGGCCGCGCATAGCCGCTCAGGTGAAGCGTCGCATAGGCCAGCATCGACCCATGCCCCGCCGACAGGACGAAGCGATCGCGATCCGGCCATCGAGGATATTGCGGATCAAACTTCAGATATTGTGAGAATAGCACGGTAGTGACGTCGGCCATCCCCATAGGCATGCCCGGATGGCCCGAATTCGCCGCCTGCACTGCATCCATCGAAAGCGCCCGGATGGCGTTGGCAAGCTGTTGCGGCGCGACGGTCATTGCGATCCTTTGCGGATGTGGCAGCGAGCGACTCGCCAACCTTCAGGCGCGGTTCCTTTGTCGCGCGGGCGCGCTTGCGTCAACCGCCTGAAATTCCGCGCGCTTCAAGAGGGACTTGCCCCCTGATTTTGACATGCTATGCCCTGTTACCATGAGCGACAACGGGGTGTTAACCGCGATTGGGCGGATCGAACGTGCGCTGGCACGGATCGAAGCCGCGTCATCGAGTCCCCCGCAATCGGGCGGCAACGACCTCGCGCTCGCCGAAATGACCGCCCGGCATCAGGCCTTGCGCATGGAGACGCAGCGCACCATGGCCGATCTCGACGCTTTGATAGCGGAGGCGAAATAGTGGCAGAAGTTACGCTTTCAGTCGGCGGTTATCATTACCAGGTCGCCTGCCGCGACGGTGAGGAGGCCCACCTCCAGCGCTTGGGTGAACTTGTCGATACCAAGGCAAACGAGGCCCGTAGCGCGGTCGGCAATGCAAGCGAGGTGCGGCAGCTGCTGCTTTCGGCTTTGCTCTTTGCCGATGAATCGCTGGACAGCGGACGCTCGGCGGCCACTCCTGCGCCCGGCACGCCGACGAATGTAACGGCCGCACTCGAAACGCTTGCCAATCGTGTTGAAATGATTGCGACAAGGCTTGAGAAACTGCACCAGTCCGCCTAGACTGGCGGTGGCGGATACTGCCCGGTGCGCGCCTTCGAACATCCCTGAGGCGATTCAACATCCATGGGGGTTGTCCCTGCCCAGACTCTGGTCTGGGTATACGATCCCCACCTGACGTTTACGGCGTCAGAGGATATTCCGGCAAACGGCCACGGTGGTTCCGCCAACCTCGTGAAAGCAAAGCGGTGATTGACAAGAAAACCATCAGAGTTGAACTGAGAAAAAGCCGTAATCTTTTTGAAAAAAATCATTTTTTTTGGCCATCCAACCTAAAAGACCTGCCCGCTCCGTTGCTTCGCATGATCGGGGCTGCACGCGTTGTGGCCGGTTATGCCAAGGCTGGATCAGAAGTTGACGCAACTTGCCTGATCGCGCTGGCAGCCGGTCTGGGCAGGACCACTGCCCTGCCCTGGCTTTCCGATCGCATCGCTCCGCTCGTTTTTCGGGAATGGGCGCCAGGAGAAGCTCTGGAAGCTGCACCGTTTGGTTTCCGCCAACCGCTCGCAACAGCGCAACGCTGCACGCCCGATTTGATATTCACCCCCCTGCTGGGCTTTGACCGCGCAATGAACCGCCTCGGTCAGGGTGCGGGCCACTACGACCGGGCCTTTGCGTCCAATCCTGACAGCTTGCGGATCGGACTCGCTTGGTCGGTTCAGGAATGTCCAGACCTTTCGACCGACCCGTGGGATGTCCCGCTAGACGCGGTGCTGACCGAAAAGGAGTGGATCACGGGCGCGCAATCGCGCATCAAGCCGCGATGAAGCCCAGCTGGCGCAAACCTGCAGGCATGTTGGCCATCCTCGCGATGATTGTCGCGCTTGCGGCACTTGTCGGGAGTTTCTCCGTCGAAATTGCGCGCTTTCCGGCGCCGGCGCAGGGCTTGCTTTACCTGGTGCTGGGTATTGTCTGGATTGCGCCCCTTAAGCCACTGCTATCATGGATGGAAACGGGGCATTTCCGCCACCCACCGGAGTAGATGCAAGGAGCGCACATTTCAAGAAATGGCGCGAGTGACGGGACTCGAACCCGCGACCTCCGGCGTGACAGGCCGGCGCTCTAACCAACTGAGCTACACCCGCGAACGGTGTTGAGGCGCGGCTGTTAGGCGTAGCCGCTTGGGCTGTCAAGGCAGCGCCCGCAGGCGAAATCGTTAACGCGAATTGCCGCCAATTTGACGTCAAATTCGGACTGAAATGACGCGTCGGCTTGTGTCCGGATAGCCACTCCCGCCCGCAGATATCCTGATTTTTTGTTCAATTACCGTAGGTTGGAGTCTGACGTCAGTCTTCCGGCGCCCATTAACCAAATATTTGCCGTTCCAAGTGCATTCCGGTCCGCATCGGAAACAATTTTCGGAACAAGCATGCGTAACGCAAACAGTTGGTCGATTGTGAACGTGCAATTGGTGCACGTGGTACCGCTTATCATCGCGACGGCAACGATCGGCTTTTCTTCCTCCGCCCAAGCTGCGGGAACGGCCGCCGGCACGACCATCAGCAATACCGCGACCGCGACATATACGGATCCTGGCGGCAATCCGCAGACAGCCAATTCCAATCAGGTCGATATCCTCGTCGATGAAATCCTCAATGTAACGGTGGCAAAGGCCGATCCCGGCCCGGTGGTCGTGGCGCCCGGTTCGACAAACCAGGTGCTGAGCTTCACGGTGACGAACACGGGCAACGGATCCGAAGCCTTTAACCTGACCCCCACGACCGCAATCGGCGGCGATCAGTTCGATCCGACCACAACCTCAATCGTGATCGATACGAACGGCAATGGTGTTTACGATGCGGGAGTTGATACCGTTTACACCGCCGGATCCAACGACCTGACGCTTGCGCCAGACCAGTCGCGGCGCGTTTTCGTTCTCTCGACCATTCCCGGCGGTGGCGCCGATCTTGATCGTGGCGACCTCGACCTCACGGCCGCCGCACGAACGGGAACAGGCGCACCGGGCAGCATTTTTGCAGGGCAAGGACAAGGCGGTGGAGACGCCGTTGTCGGCACAACCGGCGCAGATGGTATCGATCGCGGCGCTTACGTCATCCAGACCGCAACGATGGCGTTCGTCAAGAGCGCCAGCGTGCTTGATCCGTTTGGCGGGACAAAGTCGGTTCCAGGTTCAATCGTCACCTACACGCTGGTTGCGACAATTTCCGGATCCGGAACACTCACAAACCTCGCCATTGCAGACGTTGTTCCGGCCAACACGACCTATCAGGTCGGAACCATTGTCTTGCAGAGTTCGCCGATGAGCGACGCGGCGGATGCGGATGCAGGCCAGTTCGCCGGCAACACCGTGACCGTGCAGCTTGGGACCGTCGCAGGCGGCCAGACGCGAACCGCTTCCTTCAAGGTGAGGATCAACTGATGCGGATGATGCTCTTCCTGCTTGCCATGTTCGCACCCGGGGTCGCGCTGGCGGCCAACAATGTAACTTTGTCGAGCGCCGTTTTCCTTGAGAAAACCGTGGCCGACCAGGATGGACGGAACCGGATTGTGCTTGAGGAACCCAAGGTGGTTACCCCGGGCGACCGGCTCGTCTTCATCCTCAATTACCGCAATGTCGGGAACGCCCCGGCAAGCGATTTCATCGTCACCAACCCGTTGCCGACGGCAGTCGCCTTTCAAGGTGGGGCTGATAGCGCACAGGTCTCGATCGATGGCGGCAAGAGTTGGGGAACTCTGCCCGCCCTCAAAATGCGCGACGCCGATGGCCGATGGCGAAGCGCCCGACCCGACGACGTCACTCATGTCCGCTGGGCCCTGAAACAAGCGATCCCGGTGGGCGGGCAAGGAAAACTCAGCTTCCGCGGCACCGTCCGTTGAACAAACCCCCCGCCATTGTGTGCCAGCGGGATTTGCAAACGGCACATCCGTTAAGACAGGAATGAGACTAATGACCAACAAATTCAAGCTCATGGCGACAGCCAGCGGAGTTGTGGTCACGGTGCTGGGGGTTACTCCGGCATTTGCCGCAGGGACGACTGCCGGTTCGACCATTACCAACACCGCGACGGTAAACTACCAAGTTGGCGGCATCGGCCAGACGGCCATCAACGCTTCCAACAACATCATCGTTGACCGCAAGATAACCCTGACCGTGGCAGAAGTGGGCTCCGCTACGACATCGGTTTCGCCGGGTTCTGCAGCACAGGTTACGACCTTCACCGTCACCAATACATCGAACGATGTGCTCGATCTGGGTCTGACTGCCGGACAATTGGCCGGTGGAACTGCAGCCCATGGCGGGACCGACAATTTCGATGTGACCGGGCTCGGTGTTTTTGTCGATACCAACGGCAACGGCACCTATGAGGCCGGAACCGACTTGGCGGCCACCTTCCTTGACGAAATTGCGGCGGATGCTTCGCGCACCGTGTTCCTCGTCGGGGCCATTCCTCTTGGGGGCGTGAATGGTAACGTCGCAGGCGTCACGCTGTTGGCGCAGGCACGCGCTGGCGGCGGCGCTGGCAGCCAGGGTGCGGTACTGGCCGAAACCGTCGGCGCCAACACGGCGGCGATGGATACGGTCTTTGCAGATGGCGCCGGTCCGGCCACGGGCGACGCGGCACGTGACGGCAAAGCAAGCGACGATGATGATTACACGATCTCGGCGCCGCTGCTGACCGTCACCAAGCAGAGTCGCGTTGTTTCGGATCCGATCAACGGTGCTACCAATCCGAAGCTGATCCCGGGGGCAGTGGTCGAGTATTGCATCGTTGTAGCAAATGCTGCGGGCGGCGCATCGGCAACCAGTGTCGCCATCAGCGATCCGCTGCCAGCGCAAACCACTTTCGTTGCCGCCAGCAGCTTTCTCAACGGCACCTATACCGCTGGCACGTGCAATCTGGACGGCGCAGCGGGTGGAACAGTGACCGCTGGCACACTCAATGGCACCCTGGGAACGGTCGCGGCGGGCACAACCCGTACGCTCTATTTCCAGGTGACCATTAACTAAGGCCAACGGAAATGGGCCGTCCGATGGCGTGTTTCAGCCATCGGCGGCCTTTTCCTATCTTTGTGCGTAGCGCCATTTACCATATTTCGACCAAGCTGATTGGTCTGGCGGCGATCCTGATCGGATTCGCATCAATGACGGCGCACGCCCAGACAATCTCCAACATCGCGACCATCCAGTGGGACGCGGGCATCAACCGGGTTCTGCGCAATTCCAACCAGGTTGATCTGGTTGTCGAGCAGCCGCCACCCTCACCGCCGACGCTCACAACGTACCAACTGGATGGTTCTGCGGGCGCGCAGAGCCTTTCCGTGCCGACGACGATGTGTCAGGGCAGCAGCGGGACAAGTCCCGTCACTCTCCAGGGCGTGTTTGCAGGAACGCAGCTTTCGCCCGCTTCGGTTCAGCAAACGACGCAAATTCGCGCTGGCGAGCCGTTGATCGTGGCGATCAACTCATCTGCGGACAACCTGAATCCTTCTGCAATCGACACTATTACGACTCGCCTTCAGACGCCGTCTGGCGATTCAGAGACGCTGATCCTGTCCGAAAGCGGTGCAAATACGGGCATCTTCGTCGGAATTGTTCGCACCACCACGATCCCTCCATTGCCGGTGCCGGGCGATTGTGTGCTTTCGGTAAGCCCTGGAAGTAGTTTCAGTCTTTCCGGGTTGCGCGCAAGCGATGGGACTCTGATTGCCAATTCCCCTGTCGAAGTGCTGATCGATCCGTTCGGTATCGTTTTCGATAGCGGTGATGGCGCCCCCATTGCCGGCACACAGGTAACGCTGGTCGAGGCGGCGACAGGTCAACCGGCACAGGTGTTTGGCGACGATGGCGTCTCGAGCTTCCCAGCGACGGTTTTGACCGGCTCAACGATTACCGACAGTGGAGGAAATTCGTACAGTTTCCCGCCGGGCGACTACCGGTTCCCCTTTGTCCGGGCGGGCAATTATCGCCTGGCGGTTCAGGCGCCTGCGCCCTACACCACGCCCTCGACATCCTCACCCGCTGACCTTGCAAATCTTCGCCGTCCCGACGGAGCGCCCTTTACAATCGTGGCGGGATCTTATGGCAATATCTTCACACTGAGCGATCCTTCGCCGGTACGCATCGACATCCCGGCAGACAAACCGGGCGGCGCGCTTGTGCTGCGCAAGTCAGCATCGAGCCCGGTCGCTGTGCCCGGAGACGCGGTGCAATATCGTATTAGCGTGCAGAACGGCGATGCGGGCCGCGCGACAGGTGCAATCACCGTTAGCGATGCCCTGCCCATCGAAATGCGGCTCAAGGATAATACGGTTCGTCTTAATGGAAGTGTCGCGTCCTATACGGTTTCATCAGACGGGCGCAATCTCTCCATACCGGTCCCGCCTTTGGCAGGTGGTGCCAGCGGAATCTTGACCTATATCCTCGAAGTTCGGCCTGACGCCAAACCGGGCCAGTCGATGAACCGGGCAAGCGCACGTGACAATCGCGGTGCTCAAAGCCCGGTCGCCGATGCCGTGGTACGGATCGCACGCGACGGCATAACCGACCGGATGACGATCATCGGCCGCGTCACGGATGGCGGCTGCACCGTCGATCCGGATGCGGCAAACGGCATTCCGGGCGTCCGCGTGATGCTTGAGGACGGCAGCTACGCTGTCACCGACCTTGAAGGGCGTTATCATTTCGAAGGCGTCCTGCCCGGCCTCCATGTCGTGCAGATCGATCCCTCCTCATTGCCATCGGGTCAGATCCCGGCGGATTGTGCGCAAATCGCACGTACAGCGGGCAGCGCGATTTCGCGATTTGTCGAAGGCCAGGGAGGTTCGTTGATCCGTGCCGATTTTCGCAGCACCGCCGGGCAAAATACTTCGCGGCTTGAAGCTGAGCGCGTGCGCCGTAGTACCCCGGTGACAGATGCCGAGGCCGCGGGTGCGGATCGCGACTGGCTCTCCGGCCAGATGCCTGAAATCGGCTGGCTGTTTCCCGAACCGGATCACAATCCCCGCACCAAGGCCGTCCGCGTTGCGATCAAGCATCTCCCGGGCCAGACGGTCAAGCTGTTTGCCGACGGCAAACCGGTCGATGATCTGGCATTTGACGGCAGCAGGAAGAATGGCGTCGAAACTCTGGTCGTGAGCCTTTGGCGCGCACTCGAGTTGAAGGACGGCGACACCGTCTTCACCGCTGAGATTCATGATGCCAACGGCGCATTGGTCGAAAAACTCGCTCGCACCGTTCATTACGCGAACAGCGCGCTCCACGCCGAATTGATCCGCGACAAGTCGGTGCTTGTTGCCGACGGCGTGACCCGGCCGGTCATAGCAATCCGCCTGACCGACCGCGCTGGTCGCCCGGTTCGCAACGGGCTGGTCGGCGATTTCGAACTTCCAGCGCCTTACTATCCTGCGGTCGAGGCCGATGCACAAGCCGCGCGCCAGCTTGCGGGGCTCGAACGCGCCCGGCCCGTCTGGCACGTCGAGGGCGATCAAGGCATCGCCTATGTCGAGCTTGAACCGACCACGGCTTCAGGCGGGCTTACGCTCACGCTGCCCTTCCGCGACGGCGATGTGACGCGCAAACAGATCATCCAGACCTGGCTGACCCCCGGCAAGCGCCCCTGGACAATTGTCGGTTTCGCCGCCGGAACCGCGGGATTCAACACGCTGAAGGGCCGCACCGAAGGCCTTGGGGCCAATGGCGAGCATTGGTACAGCGATGCCCGTCTCGCGCTTTATGCCAAGGGCCGGATCAGTGGCAAATGGCTTATGACGCTGGCCTATGACAGCGACAAGAACAAGGACGAGGCCCGCTTTGCCGGAACGATCGACCCGACCGCCTATTACACCATCTATGCCGATCGGAGCGAGCGCCGCTACGACGCCGCCAGCGTGCGCAAACTGTACCTGAAACTGGAACGCCCGCAATTCTATGCGCTTTTCGGCGACTATGAAACCGGCATTAACGAGCCGCAACTGACCCGCTACCAACGCGCTTTCAACGGGGTGAAAGCCGAATATGGCGGCGAGCATCTCCGCGCGACGGCCTTTGCCGCAGACACGCCCTATCGCCATCGCCGCGAAGAGATTCAGGGCAACGGCCTGTCAGGTCCATATGCACTTGGTGCGCGCGACATCCTGCCCAATTCCGAACGGGTGACGATCGAGATCCGCGACCGGGTGCGCTCCGACCGTATTGTCGAGAAGCGGACGCTCGTGCGCCATATAGATTATGACATCGATTATATCGCTGGTACGCTCCGTTTCCGCGATCCGATCCTCAGCCGCTCGAGCCTGCTCGATCCGCAGTTCATCATTGTCGATTATGAAGTCGATGGCGTCGGACAACGCGTCCTGAATGCCGGCGGCCGCGCGAACTGGACGAATGCGGCCAAGACGCTGACCGTTGGCGCAACTGCAATTCATGACGAGAGCGATCTGGCCAAGACCAATATGGGTGGTGTCGATGTCCGCTACACGCCGAACGCCACTACCGAAGTCCGCGCCGAAATCGGCGTCAGCGACGCAACCGCGCGCGCCGGATCCGCCGCGCCGACCGTCGGCACCGCCACCGTCTGGCTCGTCGAAGCCGAGCATCACGGCAAGACGCTCGACCTGCTGGCCTATGCGCGCGAACAAGAGGCCGGATACGGTGTGGGCCAGACCAATGTTTCCGAGAACGGCACCCGCAAGCTCGGGTTTGAGGGGCGCGTTCGGGTGACACCCAGCCTCTCAATCACCGGAAGCGCCTGGAACGAGGATTATCTTGGCAGTGCTGCCCGCCGGACGGCAGGCCGCGCCCTTGCCGAGTATCGCACGCGCGGCCTCGATCTGCGCGCCGGTGTCACCATCGCCAACGACCGCCTCGACGATGGCCGCACCGCAAGCTCAACCATTGCCCAGCTCGGCGCGACCAAGCGCTTCTTCGACAACAAGCTCGAACTCGATGCCCAAACCGAAATCCCTGTCAGCAAAAAGAATGCGAGCATCGACTTCCCCGCCCGTCACAAGTTTTCGGCGCGCTATGCGGTTACAAACGATGTCACGCTGGTCGGCGGTTACGAGATTGCCAATGGCGATACGATCGACGCCCGCACCGCGCGCATCGGTTTCGATGTGAAGCCCTGGGCCGGGGGGCGTCTGGTTGCGAGCGCCAACCAGCAATCGACCAACGAATATGGCCCGCGCAGCTATGCCGCCTATGGCCTTTCGCAATCGCTGCCCGTCAACAAAAAGCTCACCGTCGATTTTACGCTCGATGGCAACAAGATTCTGGGCGGAATCGACCCGACGCGTGTCCTGAACCCGGCCCATCCGGTCGCTTCTGGCGGCTTCATCGGATCAGGCAACGTCCTGACTGAAGACTTCACCGCCATCACCGCAGGCGCAACCTATCGAGTTGAACGCTGGAGTCTTGCGGGTCGCGCGGAATATCGCAACGGCGAACTTGGCGATCGCTATGGCCTGACGGTTTCCGGCCTGCGCCAGATCGGTGAAGGTCGCGCGTTCGGCGGTGCGTTGACCTGGTTCAAGGCCAGCCAAAAGGGCGGCCCGCGTACCGATGCCAAAGCCATCACGATGAGCTGGGCCAACCGCCCGGATGACAGCCGCTTCATCTTCCTCGAAAAGTTCGAAATGCGCGAGGACAAGGTACGCGGTGCAGTCTTTGGTCAGGCAGGACCGATTGGCGGCGCGCCGTTGACGATCGATGGCAGCGCCACCTCGCGCCGCATCATCAACAGCTTTGCCCTCAACTGGTCGCCAACGCAGAAACGTGAAGACGGCAGCTATTTGGGCCGGAGCGAGCTTTCTGCTTTCTGGGGCACGCGTTATGTGTTCGACAAATTCGGCGCGGACGATCTCAAGGGCTGGAGCAACGTTTTTGGCGCCGACATCCGTTTTGATCTGAGTGAGACCCTCGATGTCGGTCTGGCCGGCACCATCCGCCAGAATCCGGGCGGGCGCGCCTATGCCTGGTCCGGCGGCCCGACACTGGGCATCTCACCGATGAAAAACACATATATTTCCGTTGGTTACAACGTTGTTGGCTTCCACGACCGCGACTTCGAGGACACCCGCTACACACGCAGCGGGCCGTTCGTAACGCTTCGGCTGAAGTTCGACCAGAACAGCTTCTCAGCGCTTGGGCTTGGCCGCCGCTAAGGAAGCGACTAACTGGGTCAGGTGATCCGGGTCGCCAGCTATAACATCCGCAAGGGCATCGGCACCGACCGGCTTCGGCGGCCAGAGCGCATCCTGTCGGTCATCGACGAGTTTCGCCCCGATATCGTTGCACTTCAGGAAGCGGACAGGCGCTTTGGCGAACGAAAATCCGCACTTCCTCAGGACGTTCTGGTAGAACATGGCGATTTGCGCGCGATTGATTTTGACACCAAAAAGGCTGGTATTGGCTGGCATGGAAATGCAATATTGGTTCGTTCGCACGTCGAGATTCTCGATCAGGCGACGCTTGACATCCCCTCACTCGAACCTCGCGGTGCGGTTCTGGGGGAGTTCAAGATTGGTAACGACATGCTGCGAGTAGTGGGAATGCATCTCGACCTGTCGGGGCTTTGGCGGAGGCGACAAGTTCGGGCGATCCTCGATGCGGTCTCCGTTCGCCCCGAAAAAATGCCCACCGTGCTGATGGGGGACCTCAACGAATGGGCGCATCATCGCGGTTGTCTTACCGAATTTCTCCACGACTATCGCATTGCCTTTACTGGCCCCAGCTATCATTCGCAGCGCCCGGTCGCGCGGCTCGATCGCATCATGGTCGGCGAAAATCTGCGGATTCTGGGCTCGGGAACACATAATAGCGCCAAGGCAAAACGCGCTTCGGATCACCTGCCGGTCTGGGCCGAACTGGCATTCTGACAGCGCATCCATTATCGCGCAGCCAATGGACGCATCCTCGCTTCGTATCGCCCTGTTCAGCGGCAACTATAATTATGTGCGCGACGGCGCGAACCAGGCGCTCAACCGGCTGGTTGGCTACCTCCTGAAATCGGGCGCGTCGGTGCGTATCTATTCGCCGACGACGAGCGCACCCGCATTTCCGCCGACGGGCGACCTTGTCAAGATACCGTCGTTCGCCTTTCCCGGTCGGGCCGAATACCGTTTTCCGCTCGCGCTTTCCCCTCGCGTGCGCCGCGACCTCAAGGCCTTCAAACCAAACCTGATCCATATCGCGAGCCCTGATGTGGTTGGTCACAGGGCGGTCAGTTACGGGCGTTCGCGTGGCCTGCCGGTGGTCGCTTCGGTTCACACCCGCTTCGAGACATATCCACGCTATTATGGCCTCGCCTTCCTTGAACCGGTGCTGGAAGCCATCCTGCGGCGTATCTACCGGCGCTGCGACACGATCGTGGCGCCTTCCGAGTCGATGGCACAGGTGCTGCGCGAACAGCGGATGAGCTATGATGTCGGGATATGGACCCGTGGCGTTGATCGTGACATTTTCTCACCAAGCAAACGCGACATGGCCTGGCGCCGCGAACGCGGGATCGGCGACGACGAGCCGGTGATAGGCTTTGTCGGCCGGTTGGTGATGGAAAAAGGTCTCGATGTTTTTTCCGAAACGATCGAAAAACTCGAACGACGTGGCGTGAAGCATCGCGTGCTCGTTGTCGGCGAAGGCCCGGCGCGCAGCTGGTTCGAGGGCCGCCTTGCCAATGGGGTATTTGCCGGGTTTCAGAACGGCGCGAACCTTGGCCGCGCAGTGGCTTCGATGGATATGCTGTTCAATCCCTCGGTTACCGAAACCTTCGGAAATGTGACGCTCGAGGCGATGGCCTGCGGGCTGCCTGTGGTCGCGGCAATCGCAACGGGAAGCCAGAGCCTGGTCAAGGACGGCGAGTCCGGTCGCCTGATCCGGCCCGGCGGCACTTCTGCCTTTGCCGACGCACTCCAGCATTATTGCGAAGATCGGGCCGCCCGCGACGCTGCCGGACTGGCAGGCGAGCGGGCAGCCGATCGTTACGGCTGGGATCGGGTCAACCAGGCCTTGCTCGACACCTATTTGCGCGTCCTGAGACAGCGCTCGGTCAGCTGATCCTCGCTCAGAGCCGCTCGATCTTCTGGGCAACTTCGTCGAGCAAGGCTGCAACCTCGTGCAGCGTTTCAGCCGTCACGTCGTCGCGCGTCAGGCGATGCTGGAGCACCTGTCGCAAATTGCCCATTGCGCGGCGGATCGGCGCGCCTTCGGTCTTTTCGCGCTGCGCACCCATTTCGGCAAGCTTGGCAAACGCCGTTTCGACCTCTTCGGTCTTTTCGGTCAAATGCACTTTCCCGGCTTCGGTGATGGCAAAGCGCTTGCGCGCGCCTTCGGCCTTTTCCTCGTCGATCAGCCCCATATCCGCGAGCAACGTCAGCGTCGGATAAACAACGCCGGGGCTTGGCGTATAGGCACCGTTGCTGCGCTCCTCGATCTCGCGGATAAGGTCGTAGCCATGGCGCGGCGTTTCCTCGATCAGTTTCAACAGGACGAGTCGCAACTCCCCCGAATCGAAAACCCGGCGCCGGCCGCCGCGCTCGCCATGGCCGTGCCGCCCACCAAAGCCATGGCGCGCATGGCCCCAGATCGCGTACATTTCGCGCGGCCCACAACCGCGCATTGCCCTTGCATAGAACATTGATTTTTCTCCTCTTGAACGATCTTAATGTTACTAAGATATATCGTAGAAGGTTTTTGTCAAGCTCCGCAGTCGGGAAAGATCGAACGCTGGCACAGAACGAAGTTCACAAATTTCACAGGGAATCGCTGTTTCATGAATGAACGGATAGGGGGTTTTGCTCGGGCGGGCGAAAGGGCTGGTAGCTGGGGCGGGCAAGATAGCGGGTGCGTTTTTCATGCGTCACGGGTGATAGGTCAAATCCTATTCGTCAAGCGCCGTTGTGAAGATAATTCGATTCCTTTGCGCCCTTGCATCCCAACCGCTTTGCGGACATCTTCATGAGCGGAGCCGCTACGCACGGTTCCGGGGCCTTAGAACGCCCCGCAAACACCGGTTGGTAACGACCGGAACGTTACCACAGGCCCTGATCCTAACCGGTCGGGGGGCTTGTGGTGTATGTCCAGGACTCTCCGAGTCTAAAGGCCACAGGGGCCGTGTGTTTGCGGCGTTCTAAACTCCCCGATCAAGGATCGAACCGGATGTGCCGTTGCGGGGGCGAACCGCCAACGGCCTCCAGCGGAGGATAGCATGCGCAACGCCAGCGACTATGACGACATAATGGGGCGACCCGTCACTATCAGCGGTTATTTGACTTGGAAGCCGCGCTATTGCGACGTCATTGTCACCGATGACGGCGATTTCTGGACCGTCGGGATCAGGGCCAACCTGCCCTACCTCACAAATCAGCGCGTTCGCGCAACCGGCGCGCAGGTCGGGAGCAGGGACATGGTGATCGAGAAGATTGAAGCGATATAATCCGGCAATTCGGGTTTGTGTCACTCCCCTGCTCCACATTGCGCGCGCAGTTTGTATATGAGGGGGCATGGCCGATCTATTTCCCGATGCGCTTCCGGCAGGCACCGCCCTCGCCCCTGCCAACGCGCCGCTGGCCGAACGGCTGCGGCCCCGCTCGCTCGATGAAATTGTCGGACAGGACCACCTGACGGGTCCGGACGGGGCGATTGGCCGCATGGTTGCGGCTGGCAAGCTCGCCTCGATCATCCTCTGGGGACCACCGGGAACGGGCAAGACGACATTGGCGCGGCTGCTGGCGGATGCGGTCGGCCTTCGCTTCGAGGCGATCTCGGCGGTGTTTTCTGGCGTCGCCGACCTGAAGAAGCTGTTCGCCGCCGCTCGCGATCATGCGCGCACCGGCCAGCGGACCTTGCTGTTCGTGGACGAGATCCACCGTTTCAACCGTTCGCAGCAGGATGGATTCCTGCCCTTTGTCGAGGACGGCACGATCACGCTGGTCGGGGCGACGACGGAAAACCCGAGCTTCGAGTTGAACGCCGCGCTGCTCAGCCGCGCGCAGGTTCTGATCCTTCACAGGCTCGATGCAGCCGCGCTTGAAACGCTGCTTTGCCGCGCGGAAGCAAGTGCAGGGCAACCCCTGCCCCTCTTGCCAGATGCACGCGCTGCCCTGATTGCCAGCGCAGACGGCGACGGTCGATTCCTGCTCAACCAGGTCGAAACGTTGCTGTCGATCGATGTGCCGGAGCCGCTGACTCCGGCGACGCTCTCCGAACTTCTGCACCGCCGTATGCCGGTCTATGACAAGGATCGCGAGGGTCACTACAACCTGATTTCGGCACTCCACAAATCGCTCCGCGGTTCCGATCCGCAAGCGGCGCTCTATTATCTGGCGAGGATGCTCGTGGCGGGAGAGGAGCCCCTCTACGTGCTTCGCCGCCTTGTCCGCTTTGCCAGTGAGGATGTTGGCCTTGCTGACCCTCAAGCGCTCATTCAATGCCTTGCTGCCAAGGATGCGTATGACTTCCTTGGCAGCCCGGAAGGCGAACTCGCAATCGTCCAAGCCTGCCTCTATCTTGCAACTGCGCCCAAATCGAACGCTGCCTATGTCGCGCAGAAATCTTCCTGGAAAGCAGCGCGCGAAACGGGCTCGCTGGTCCCGCCTGCCAATATCCTGAACGCGCCGACCAAGCTGATGAAGGAGATCGGCTATGGCAAGGACTATGCCTATGACCATGATGCGCAGGAGGGCTTTAGCGGCGCAAACTACTGGCCCGAAGAAATGGTGCCACAGACATTCTACCGCCCTGCGGAGCGCGGCTTCGAGGCCAAGATCGCGGAACGCATCGCCCACTGGGATCGCCTGAGGAAGGCGAAAGAGTGACGGGCAGTTATCGCGCCGCCATTTGCACTGCGCTCACCGGCCCCGATGCGATGCGGATCGAGGAGCGTACTGCCCTGCCCCTTCAAGATGGTGAGGTTCGCATCGCCGTGCGCGCGACCGGCGTCAATTTTCCCGACCTGCTGATGACCTATGGCAAATATCAGTTCCGGCCTGACCCTCCCTTTGTGCCAGGCCTGGAAATTGCCGGTGAAGTGATCGAAATTGGCAGAGGTGTGGCGGGTATCCAGCATGGCGATCACGTGATGGCCGGTGCAAAGGGCGACGGGTTTGCGGAGCAAATGACTGTCCCTGCGACAGCCACCATGCCCCTGCCCGCCGCGCTCAGCTTCGAAGAAGGCGCCTGCTGGTGCAGCGCGGCCACCACGGCATGGCATGCCTTTCATGACAAAGCTGTACTCCTGCCCGGCGAGGCGGTGCTTGTTCTCGGAGCCAGCGGCGGAGTTGGCATGGCCGCTGTGAAGCTGGCAAAGCATCTGGGTGCGCTTGTTATCGGCACCGCTTCGAGCGAGGAAAAACGTGCGGCGGCCCTTGCGGCGGGCGCGGATCACGCGCTCGATCCGGCCGCACCGGACCTTGCCGATCAAGTGAAAGCGCTCACCCGCGGCAAGGGAGCCAATATCGTCTTCGATCCGGTCGGCGGCGATCTTTCGATCAAGGCAACCCGCGCGATCGCCTGGGGCGGGCGTTTCCTGATTGTCGGTTTTGCGAGTGGCAGCATAGCCGCCTTTCCGGCCAACCACGCCCTGATAAAGGGCTACAGCCTGATCGGCTTGCGGGCGGGCGAAGCCGGGCGCCGCGACCCGGCGCTGGCAGCGCGCAGCCGTGACGTATTGGCGGAACTGGCCGAACAAGGCGTGATGCGCCCGCATATCTCGCACCGGTTCCCGCTCGACCAGACAGCGGATGCCCTGCGCGCGCTACAGAACCGTAACGTCATCGGCCGCGCCGTGATTGTAATGCCATAACTGCGTCGCGGAGGGGCTTGCTGCGCGGGTTTTAGTGCGGCACATTCGCGCCACGATAAGGAGCGGGGAACCATGAAGAGAGTCGGAAGCAGCGCGATTGCGTTGGCAACTGCGTTGCTGTTGAGCGCCTGCGGCCAGCAGGGAGGTCCCGGCGGCAGCAAGAAGAGCGAGGCGGACGTCAAGGAAGCCGCTTATCCGGAACAGGTCTATTGGGGCGATACGCACCTCCATACCTCCAATTCTTCCGACGCATTCGGCTTTGGCGTCCGGCTCGGGCCTGAGGATGCCTTGCGGTTCGCAATGGGTGAAGAGGTCACTTCGACGACAGGCACCAAGGCCAAACTTTCTCGCCCACTCGATTTTCTCGTGATAGCCGACCATTCAGACGGGCTGGCTGTGCTGCGCGCCATCTATGAAGCGCCGCGCCTCATGTTGCGTGACCCGCTCTTGCGACGCTGGCATGACATGATGCAGGAAGGCCCCGAAGGCACACAAAAGGTCGCGGCCGAACTGATAGACCGTTTTTCGAAGCGCACATTGCCTGCGGCAATGCTTGACCCCAAAGCAGCCGAAAAACGCACGCGTTCGACCTGGGATGAGCATCTGGGCATCATCGAACGCTATAATGATTCTGGCAAATTCACGGCCTTTGCGGGCTTCGAATATACGTTGATGCGCACCGGCGACAATCTCCACCGCGTCGTCATGTTCCGCGACGGCAAGGACAAGGCGAAAAAAGTGCTCCCCTATTCCTCGCTCATCGGCACGACGCCCGATGACCTCTGGAATTATATGGACGCCTATCAAAAGGCGACTGGCGGGCAAATGCTCGCAATCCCCCATAACTCCAATGTTTCCAACGGCCTGATGTTCCAGATGACGCAGCCCGGCGGCGGTGCCATGACGGCTGCCTATGCCAGGCGCCGCGCCGCGCACGAGCCACTGGTCGAAGCGACACAAATCAAGGGCGACAGCGAGGCCCATCCTTTCCTTTCACCCAATGACGAGTTCGCCGATTTCGGCAAGGCCGGGTGGGAACTCGGCAATTTGACGATGGAGACCCAAAAAACGCCCGACATGTTTGCGGGCGAATATGTGCGCGAGGCGTTGAAGCGCGGACTGCTGATCGAGCAACGGACAGGCGTCAATCCTTACAAGTTCGGCCTGATCGGCTCCACAGATTCGCACACGTCATTGGCGACGGGAGATGAGGACAATTTCTTCGGCAAGCATTCGGGTGGCGAACCCGGCGCCAAACGTGCGCTCCAGGCCCAGAATCTTGGCACGCGCGTCGGCCGGTTTGGCTGGCACTATCTTGCTGGCGGATATGCTGCCGTCTGGGCGAAGGCGAACACGCGCAGCGCAATTTTCGACGCGATGACCCGCAAGGAGGTTTACTCCACCACCGGCCCGCGCATGCAGGTGCGTGTTTTCGCCGGGTGGGATTTCGGCGCAAACGACCTCAAGGCAGATTGGGTGAAGGCGGGTTATGCACGCGGTGTACCGATGGGCGCGGACATGAAACCCGGCAAGGGCGCGCCCAGCTTCATTGTCAGCGCCTTGAAGGATCCGATGGGCGCCAACCTCGATCGCGTCCAGATGGTCAAGGGCTGGCTCGACAAGACCGGCAAGCTGCATGAGCAAATCTACAATGTCGTGTGGAGTGACGCTGCCAAACGTCCGCTGCTGGCCAATGGCAAGCTCGCGCCCGTCGGCGACACGGTCGATCTTGCCACCGCCAGCTACGCCAACAGCATCGGTGCGGCACAATTGCAGACTGTATGGACCGACCCGAGCTTCGATCCAGGTGTCAAAGCGTTCTACTATCTGCGTGTCCTTGAAATTCCGACACCGCGCTGGCCGGCCTATGACGCGTTGCGTTACAAGGTGAAGATGCCGCCCGAAGTGCGCATGAAGGATCAGGAACGCGCCTATACCTCGCCGATATGGTATAGCCCGAAAAGCTGAGCGCATTGGCGCAGGCTAAGAATAACTATCTTGCGCGGGCGGGGATGGGTGGCAAAGGGGCAGCATGGCGAAAACCCTGACCCATCTTGAGCGGCTTGAGGCCGAAAGCATCCACATCATGCGCGAAGTGGTGGCGGAATCTGAAAAGCCTGTGATGCTCTATTCGGTGGGCAAGGACTCAGCCGTGATGCTCCATCTGGCGCGCAAGGCCTTCTACCCTGCGCCCCCGCCCTTCCCGCTCCTCCACGTCGATACGACCTGGAAGTTTCAGGACATGTATGCGCTCCGCGACCGGATGGCGAAGGAGAGCGGCATGGAACTGCTCGTCTACCAGAACCCGGAAGCGGTGGAGCGCGGCATCAACCCGTTCGATCATGGCGGGCTTCACACCGATATGTGGAAAACCGAAGGGCTGAAACAGGCGCTCGACCATTATGGTTTCGATGCGGCGTTCGGCGGTGCGCGGCGCGATGAAGAAAAGAGCCGCGCCAAGGAGCGGGTCTTTTCCTTCCGCTCCGCCAATCATCGCTGGGATCCGAAGAACCAGCGGCCCGAACTCTGGAACCTCTACAACGCGAAAAAAGCGAAGGGCGAGAGCATCCGCATCTTCCCGATCTCCAACTGGACCGAACTGGATATCTGGCAGTATATCCACCTGAACGACATCCCCATCGTCCCGCTTTACTTCAGCGCAAAGCGCCCGACGGTGGAGCGCGATGGGTTGATCCTTATGGTCGATGACGATCGCTTCCAGCTCTTGCCCGGCGAGACTCCAGTCGAACGCTCGATCCGCTTCCGTACGCTTGGCTGCTACCCTTTGACCGGCGCTGTCGAGAGCGAAGCGAAGACCCTGCCCGAAATCATCCAGGAAATGCTCCTCACCACCACCTCCGAACGCCAGGGCCGCGCCATCGATCACGATCAGGCAGCAAGCATGGAGAAGAAGAAGCAGGAAGGATACTTCTGATGATTGCTCATCCCCTTCTTCTCTGCGCCTCTGCGCCTCTGCGCGAAAAAACTACGCAGAACGGAGTGGTAGAACGATTGGAATTTCAGTTCGCGCAGAGGCGCAGAGGCGCAGAGGTGGTGAGCGCATGACTGATCCCGTTTACCAGACCGACGCACTCATTGCCTCGGACATAGACGCCTATCTGGAGGCGCATCAGCACAAGTCGCTTTTGCGCTTCATCACCTGCGGCTCTGTCGATGACGGCAAATCGACGCTGATCGGGCGCCTCCTCTATGATTCAAAGATGATTTTCGAGGATCAGCTTGCAGCGCTAGAATCCGATAGCCGGAAGATGGGCACGCAGGGGCAGGAGATCGATTTCGCGCTGCTCGTCGATGGCCTTGCGGCAGAACGCGAACAGGGTATCACGATCGATGTCGCCTATCGCTTCTTCACAACCGAAAAGCGCAAGTTCATCGTCGCCGATACGCCGGGCCATGAGCAATATACCCGCAACATGGTGACGGGCGCCTCAACGGCCGATCTTGCCGTGATCCTGGTCGACGCAAGGAAAGGCGTGCTGACCCAGACGCGGCGGCACAGCTACCTCGCGCACCTGTTGGGCATCCGTCACATCGTACTCGCCGTCAACAAGATGGACCTCGTCGATTATGACGTGCTGCGCTATGAGAATATCGTCGAGGATTTTGCCTGTTTTGCTCGCGAAATTGGTATCGGGAGCTTTACGCCGATCCCCATTTCCGGCTTCAAGGGCGACAACATCACCGTAGCACCTTCACCCGGCACGCCCTGGTACAAGGGGCCGAGCCTGATCGACATCCTTGAGAATGTCGAGGTCGATAGCGAGGCGGATCAGGCCAAGCCGT
>CXWL01005342.1_pt1 | contig 27032 bp, 20 predicted proteins | sample 590931 | NCBI WGS metagenome assembly CXWL01 (sample SAMEA3498368, study PRJEB10139) | groundwater metagenome | biome: water well; material: biofilm material | place: Germany | collected 2015-04-27 | reverse complement strand
ACCCGCAGCCCAGGCCGAGAGAAGAACCTCGTCCGCGCCGAGCGCCGTCACCGCCCGTCCGTCAACGAGCTCGAAGCGGCTGCCCGGCAACAGCTGGCCGGGATCGACCGCGATGACCGTCGAATACGGCAGCACCTTCGCGCCGCCCGCCACGCGCAAGCCATTGGCGAGGTAGCCGAGGGTGGGCTGCACCGCCAGGTGTCGCTCGGCGGCCAGCGATACGGCGGCGGCGGCCAGCGGCGGCGCCAGCACGAACCCACGACTGCCAACGTCGACGCCAGCACCGTTCGACGTCAAGCGCAGGCCGAGGTCGGCGGCGGTGAGCACGCGGCGGAGCGCCGCGTCGAGCCCGGACTTCGTNNCGAGAGCCCGGCCGAGGTCGGCGAGACGCAGGAAGACGCTGCGCGCCGGTCGTTGTCCGCCGGCGGGCGGCGTCAGCTCGAAGTCGCCGAGGCCGCCGTCGGGCAGCACGCCGGCCACCGTCACCCGCAGCGTGCGCACCAGGTCGCTCGCGTCCCGACGGGCGAGCAGCGAAGCCCCTGGCACCTCGCTCCACCGTGGCAGGTCGACAAGCAGGTCCTCGCCGGCACGAGCCGACAGCTCGGCGGCCAGGGCCGCGCTCACCCAGGCCGGGGGGAAGATGTCGACGCCACGCGACGCCGTGAGCATCACCGGCGAGCCGAACAGCGCCTCGCCCCGACCGTCGACGCCGACCGCGCCGACCTGCGTCGCCCGACGGCCGGTGTCGGCGTGGACGACGCTCCCCCGCAGCAGGATCATCGGCGCCAGCAGGCCGCGGCGCGCCGCCGGCGACTCTGCCTCCGCGGCGGTCAGCAGGCGGTCGGCCAGGCTCTCGGGGAAGAACGACTCGCCGAGCAGGGCCACCTCGCTGCCACCCAGGCGCCCGAGGGCCAAGTCTCGCAGGCTGCGGTCGACGGAGTCGCCGACCACCAGCGCCCCGACCACCACCGCGGTCGCCACCGCCACGCCGGCGGCCAGGGCCAGGTGCTGCCGGCGGTAGTGCCAGAGGCTGGCGCCGAGACCCCCCCGAGCGTCAGCGAGGGATCTGCCCACACTCATGCCGCGAGCCGACCGGCGACCAGCTCGACCCGACGCCCGCAACGCGCGGCCAGAGCCGGGCTGTGCGTCACCACCACCAGCGCGACGCCGGCCTCCTGCTGCAGCTCCAAGAGCAGGTCGCCGATCACCTCGGCGGTGGCACCGTCGAGGCTGCCGGTGGGCTCGTCACAGAGCAACAGCGACGGCGCCATCAGCAACGCCCGCGCCAATGCCACGCGCTGCCGCTCGCCACCCGACAGCTGTGCCGGGCGGTGGTCGAGTCGTTGCTCGAGCCCGACCCGCCGCAACAGCTGGCGGCCTCGCTCCTGGGCCGCGGGGCTCGGGCTTGCCGTCGCCCACGCCGGTAGCAAGACGTTGTCGAGCGCCGACAGCTGCGGCAGCAGGTAGTGCTCCTGGAACACGAAACCGATGCTGCGGTTGCGCAGCCGCGCGAGCTCCGCCTCGGGCAGGCGGTAGGGGTCGACACCGGCAATCGTGACGGCGCCCGTGGTCGGCGGGTCGAGGGCGCCAAGGACCTGCAGCAGCGTGCTCTTCCCCGAGCCGGAGGGGCCGACGACCGCCAGCGCGGCGCCACGGTCGAGCGCAAGCGAAAGACCGTGCAACACCTCGACCACGCCGGCCGGTGTCACGAACGAGCGGCCGACGCCGCGCGCCACGAGGAGCGGCGACTCGGGGCTACGTCCGTTCATGCCTGCGGAGCCTCGGCGATCCGTGCCCGCTCGGCTGCCGCCGCGGCCGGATCCTCGGCCAGGCGGTCGGCGATGCGAGGCGGGATCGGCACAGGCTCGAGCGCCGGCCCGCCGATGACACAGCAGATCGACGCCAACCGGCCGCGCGCAATCAGCCGCTCGCCGCAGCGGAAGGTGACGGCATAGACCATCGACCTGCGGCCCTTGCGCGCCACCCGGACTTCGATCGCGAGCTCGTCGTCGTAGTGCGCCGGCGACAGGTAGTCGCACGACGCCGCGAGGCGTGGCCAGCCCACCTCGACGGTGCGACCGTCCGGCAGCTGGTGCTCGAAATGCACCGGCGTGCCGATCGCCCGCAGGAGCTCGTGCTCGGCGGTCTCCATGAAGACGAAAAACCGCGAGAAATGGACGATTCGCCCGAGGTCGGTGTCGGCGAACTCGACGCGTCGGCGGGTGACGAACGAGGACAGCGGCGCCAGGCTCAAACCGACTCCCCGCCGGGTCGCGGGCGACCGAGCGCGGCCCCTGGCTGCCGCGCTCGCCAGCTCGCCAGGACCTCGTCGTAGATCGCAACGTTGTCGCGCACCATGGCCGCCGCACTGTACTCGCGAAAGACCCCTTCGCGCCCCAGGCGCCCGAGCTCGCGACGGCGTTCCGGCGCCAGCACGAGCGACCGCAGACCACGCGACAGCGCGCCTGCCGATTCCGGGTCGACCAGGACTCCGCCGCCGGTCGTCTGGACCAGCCACGGGAAGCTGCCGTGGCGCGGCTGCACCACCGGCACGCCGGCGGCCATCGCCTCGAGCACCGACAGTCCCTTGGCCTCGCGGTAAACGGTCGGCACCGAGAAGACGTCGAGGCTCCGCAGGAAGGCGATCTTGGCCGGCCGGTCGAGCTCGCCATGCCAGTGCACGACCTCACCGAGGCCCCAGCCTTGGACGCGCTCCCGGAGCTCCTCGACGTAGCGCCGATCGCGCGCCCCGAGGTAGCCGGCGACGTGGAGCTCGACCGGCGGCAGGTCCGGCATGGTGCGCAGGAGGTGGAAGGCCTCGACCAGCAGGTGCAAGCCCTTCTCCGGGCACTGGCGCGCCAGGAAACCCAGCCTGACGGCTGCCGGAGTCCCATCGCCAGCGGCCACGGGTCCGTCGGGCGGGACCGCGGCTGGCGACGGAAAGCCCTCGAGGTTGAGGCCGAGGCGGGCGATCCGCAAGCGCTGCGGCGGCACCGCCAACAGCTCGGCCATGCGCTCCGCGTAGTCGCCCGACGGCGCCACCAGGGCGTCGGCGTCGGCGGCCCGCGCCCGCAGCTCGCCGATCACTCGCGCGCGATACGGTTCCTCGAGCGACTCGATGAACAGATCCTCGCCCGACAGCGCGACCACCACCGGCGCGCCGACACCCTCGCGAATGCTCCTCGCCATGCCGAGAAAGAGCGAGTTCGAAAGGTGAACGACGTCGGGGCGCATCGCGTCGCGCAGCCAAGCCACCAGCTGGGCGAGCTCGGCTCGCTGGTGCCCGTCCTCGCCGCGCACCATCGACAGCGTGAGGGCGCCGAGTCCACGCGCCGCCGTCGCGCCGGAGAACCGCGCCACCCAGTCGAGCAGCCCCGGGCGGTCGAGCCAGCCGCGCCAGCGCCGCGGCACGGCGCGAAACAGCGCCGACGACTGCTCGAGGTAGACGTTGAGCGCGCCATAGAACACCCGCGGCCCGACCACCGACGCCTCGTCGGTGCGCAACGGCGTGTAGGTCGGCAACACCGCCACCTCGTGGCCCGCGGCGATCAGCGCGGCCCCCAGGGTGTTGTCGTGCAGGCAGGTGCCGCACAGCATCCCAGCCGCCCCCGAAGCCACGTAGGCGATCTTCACGGCGCACTCCCGCCAGGCTCCGCGTCGCCGAAGAAGCCTGCGAGGTGAGCAGCCGACGGCGGGCTGGAGCCCAGCGAGCCGACGACCATCGCCAGGCTCGACGCGGCGAGCATGAACGCCACCGGCAGCGCGCCGGTGGCCCCGAGCAGGCCAGGCAATTGGCCGCCGCCGACCACGAACCAGAGCCAGAGCCCGGCGACGGTCAGCGCCGACGCCATGGCACCCACCGCCGTGCTCCGTCGCCAGAACAGGGCCGCCAGCATGATCGGCAAGAGCGCCGCGAAGCCACTGAAGCACCAGACTCCGAGGCGAAAGATACTCGGCGTGATCAGACGCGAGAGGACGAAGGTCGCCACCAGCACGGCGACGACGAAGCCCCGGCCGATTGCGAGCTCCTGCCGGGGAGTCAGGCGGTCGGCGAAGCCGTAATGGCGGACGATGTCATGGGTGAACATGGTGCCCACCGCCAGCACCTGCGAGTCGAACGACGACAGCACCGCCGACAGCACCCCGGCGGCGAGCAGGCCGGCCAGCCAACCCGGCGCATGCAGCTCGATCATCCGCACCAGCACGGTGCTCGCCTCACGCGGCGCGAGGTTCGGGAAGTCGCCGCGCGCCAGCACGCCGAGCAACACGCTCGGCAGCCAGACGGCGGCGATGAACAGCGGGTAGCCGACGACGGCCAGGCGGAACGACCGCGCTCGGTCCGCCGTCAGCCAGTGCAGCAGCATGTGCGGGAACATGCCGACCGACAGCGGGATCAGGAGGTAGGTCCACAGCTCGGCCGGCGGGAAGTTGGTGCTGACCACCAGCAGGTCGGGCCGGCTGGTCCCCACCCGCGCGACCGCCACCTCGAGGCCGCCGAGGCGGTGGCCGATGACCCCGAGCGCGACGCCACCGAAGAGCAGGAAGACGCTGGTCTGCAGCGCGTTGACCCACACCGTCCCGCGCATGCCGCCGTAGGTGGTGTACGTCAGCACCACCGCCACCACGATCAGACTGCCGAGCCACTCGGGAACCAACCCGGCGGTGATCTGCGCCAGTGTCATGCCGGCGCCGAGCAGCCCGATCAACAGGTAGGGCAGCAGGAGCCCGAGCAGGACGACGAACAGCACGAGGCCGAGAGCATTGCTCCCCCAGCGCGCTCGGAACAGGGCCACCGGCGAGACGAAACCGTGTCGTTTACCGAGCGCCCAGACGCGAGTGCCAACAGTCAGGAAGAGCAGGGGCGCGATCACCGCCGATGACGAGGCCATCAGCGCGAACACGCCGACCCCGCGCTGGTAAGCCTCGGCGCTCGCTCCGAGCAGCGAGAACGACGTCATGTGAGCACCGAAGAGCGCGACGAGCAGCAGCACTGGCCCGATCGACCGGCTGGCAACGAAGAAGTCCTCGCCCGTGCCGCGGAACAGCCGGTGGCTGGCAACCCCGGTCAGGATCACCGCCAGCAAGTAGACGATGATGACGGCGAGCGTCACCTGCCGTCGCCTTCATCGTCGATCCCAGGCGGCCGGGCCCAGCGAGTGAGAAAGGCCAGCCAGCCGGCTGCCAGCAGGCAGTACCCCAGGTGGTAGGCGAGATTGATCGGCAGCCCGCCGAGACGGCGAGCGTCCTGCCACAGCCAGCTGTCCTGGTGCAGGAGGACCAGGCCCAGCGTCCCCAGGACCAGGACCAGGCGCTTCAAGCTGCCGACGCGCTGACGAGGCGCGGCCAGTCGCCGGGCAGGTCGCACATCGTGGCCATCTCGGCGAACATCGGCGCGTAGTCGCGGTCGAAGACGTCGCCGGTCAGCATGTCGACGATCGCCAGGCGGCGTTCGGGGTAAGCCCGCAGGAACTTCGCGAAGCTGAAGCCTGGCGCGTAGTAGGCGTGGACGATCTTGCGGAAGGCCTCCACGCCGGCGGCGTAGCGGTCACCAAAGGCGCCCAGACGCGCGGCCGACGGATCGTCCGCGACCAGGGCGGCGTGGATGGCGTCGGCGGCCATCTCGCCCGAACGCAGCGCCAGCAGCACGCCCGACGAGTAGATCGGGTCGAGGAAGCCGAAGGCGTCGCCGACCAGCACCCAGCCGTCGCCAGCGATCTGCCGCGAGCGGTACGAAAACTCCTTGAGCACCCGCATCGGCTCGACCTGCGCCGCGTCGCCCAGGCGGCCGGCGAGCGCCGGACAGCGCGCCAGCTCCTCCTCGAAGATGCGCTGCGGGCGACCCTCGTCGCCGCCGGCGACGGCCATCCGCGGCAGGGCCTCGCCGCCCTCGTCGCGCTTCCTGCCGATCAGGTAGTCGACCGCGCCGACGACGCCGACGCTGGTCACGCCGTCCGGCAGCGGAATGAACCAGAACCAGCTCTGCCCCTGGTTGGTGTGGATGACGAGCGTCGCCCCCTCGTCGATGCCAGGATCACGCACCGCCCCGCGCACGTGGGTGAACACCGCCGCCTTGCACAGCTCGGGGTCCGGCTCCACCAGGCCGCGGCTCCTGGCGAGCATCGCCGCCTGGCCGGAGGCGTCGACCACCACGCGGCTGCGCAGCGTCGCCGTCGAGCCATCCGCCAGCTCCGCCTCGACGCCCACCGCGCGTTCGCCGGCGAAGAGCACCCGCTTGACGTTGGTCCGAAAGCGCACCTCGACCCCATGCTCCCGAGCGTTGTCGATCAACAGCTGGTCGAACTCCGAGCGCCGCACCTGCCAAGTTTGGCTGCTCGGCTCGGGATTGGTCTCGTAGAAGTAGAACGGCTGGGAGGCCTTGCCGCTCGGCGAGTAGAACTGCACGCTGTACTTCTTCGGGAACGCGCTCGCCCGCAGGCGCTCGACGATACCCAGCCGCTCGAAGGCCGAGAACGTCTGCGGCATCAGCGACTCGCCGATCTTGAAACGCGGGAACTGCTCGCGTTCGGTCAACAGCACGCGATGCCCCTGCTGGGCGAGCAGGGTCGCGGTGGTCGAGCCGGCAGGGCCGCCGCCGATGACGATGGCGTCGTAGTCAGGTCCGGACGGCGGCAGGGTCGCTAGGTCAGACATCGCAGATTCCTACATCGTCCACTCGACCGAGGCGACGGCCGACCGGGGGTCGTCAGGGATGACCGAAGCGGAGCCGAAGCCACGCTGGAACGTCGTCTCGTCGGTCAGATTGCGCAAGTTGAGCCGGACCCGCAGCTGTTCGTTGACGGCGTAGGACACGGCGGCGTCGAAGGTCAGGGCCGAGGGGATGGCAAACGCGTTGTCCTCGGCGATCATCTGCCGCCCGACGTAGCGCGCGCCCATCGCCGCTCCGAGCCCATTGGCGAACGCCTTGCTCAACCACAGGTTGGCGAGGTGCTCGGGGGCGAACGCCGGGCGGTTGCCGCTGCGGTCGACGGTGACGTAGGTCGGCTGGTAGTACGGCGGCGGGAAGGTCAGCACCCGTTCGCTGAAGCGCACCAGCTCGGCGTCGGTGTAGGCGTAGGAGGCGGCGAGGCGCCAACCCTGGCCAGGCGTCGCCTGCGCCTCGAGCTCGACGCCGCGCGACCGCTGGTCGCCCGCCTGCTGGGTGAAGCCGGTGTCGTCGGGGATGCCGATGTTGTCGCGCTCGAGGCTGAAGCCGGCGAGGGTGAACGAGAATCGACCGGTGCCCGACAGCCGCTTGATCCCGGCCTCGATGCCGCGGCTCTCCTCGAACTTGCGGTCCTCGCGCACCAGCGACGACGGCGGCGCGAAGCCCTCGGCCAGGTTGGCGTAGACCGCCCAGCCGTTCGTCGGCATCCAGGTGACGCCGAGCAGCGGGCTCAGGTGGCTGTCGTCGACCGCCACCCGCGCCACCGTGTCCTCGTAGTCGACACGGTCGAACCGGGCGCCCACCTGGAGCTCGAGATGCTCGCCGATGATCAGGCGGTCGAGCAGGTAGGGTGCGTAAATGCGACTCGTCGCGTCGCCGGCACCGCCGACGCCGGGAAGGATGTAGAGCGGCCGCGTCGCGGTCTCCACCGGGTCGTAGACGCGCATCCCCGGCAGCAGGGCCACGTCGAACCCGAACTCGTCGCGCTGCTGCTCGAGCTCGAGGCCGAACAGCAGCTGATGCAGCACCTTGCCGGTCTCGAAGGAGGTCGTGGCGTCGAGTTGCTCGCCGAAGAAACGCTGGCGATCGTCGAGCAGCACCAGAGTGCGCTGCGCCTCGTCGCCCTCGACGCTCGGAAACACGCCGTTGAACAGCGTGCCGTCAGACTGCCAGTCGAGCGAGTTGTAGTAGGTCCGCGCCAGCAGCGAGATGCGGCTGCCGAGCTGCTGGGCGAGGTCGACGCGCCCGCGGCCCAGCTGTTGCGACGAGCGGTCGAAGGGCGACTGGTACGACTGCCGCCGCGACACGTCAGGCACCCCGGCGGAAACGAGCGGCAGTCCGGCATCCGGGGATGCCTGGTTGTCGACGTACTCGAGGTCGGCGGTGAGCTGCGTGCCGGGTCCCGGCGACCAGGTGAGCACCGGGTCGATGGCCCAGCTGCGGCTGTCCTTGTCGTCGCGATAGCCGCTGCTCTCGCTGTACAGCCCGTTGACCCGGAAGCCGAGCACCCGCGTGCCGCTCTCCGCGTAGCCGCTGTTGACGTCGAAGGCGGCGCCCCGGGTGCCGAAGCTGCCGGCGCGCAAAGCCGCCTGGCCGCTGCGACCGCTGTGCGGGCGCTTGTGGACGAGGTCGACGACACCCGCCAGAGGATTGCCACCGTAGATGAAGCCGGCCGGCCCCTTCAGTGTCTCCACACGGTCGACATTGTAGAGGTGGTAGCGCGACGCCTCTGGCTCGGGCACGCCGTCGGTGAGCACCAGGCCGCTCGACACTGAGTCGAAGCCGCGAATCAGGAAGAAGTCGGTGGTGCCCGCCTGGCTCTGGATGTTGAGCCCGGCAACGTTGCGCAGGGCGTCGGAGACGGTACGGCCATCCTGCTCGCCGAACAGCGGTCGACTGACGACGCTGACCGCCGCCGGGATCCGCAACAAAGGCAGCGGCTGCCGGGTCGCCACGCTGGCGTCGACCGGCACCGTCGCCTTGACGTCGATGCTGATCGTCACCGTCGGCGCGCCGGGGTCGGGGGCATCGGCCGCCGTCGTCGTCTGCGCCAGCGACGCCCCGCCGAGGAGCGCTGCGGAGACCGTCGCCAACAGTGCCGCTCGCGCCATCTTTCGCTCGTCCATCAAACCCCCTCCCGCACGTTCAGACACGCCATCTCCTTCTGGTTGCGAACATAGAGCCGGCCGTCGACCAGCGACGGCGCGGTCCACGACTTGCCGGTCAACGCCTGGAACGTCCCCATCTCGACGTAGGCCTCGGAGCGCGCCGCCGCCATCACCAGGCGGCCGTCCTCCGCCAGCACATAGAGCTTGCCGTCGGCGTAGACGAGCGAGCCCTGGCCGAGCCCGCTCTGCTTCCACTTTTCGGCGCCGGTATTCAGGTCGAGACACTTGAACACGCGGTTGTCGAAGCCGTAGACGTGGCCACCCCTGGCGATCGAGCTCGAGAACTGGTTCTTCATCGCCTTGCTGCTCCACACCTCGCTCGCCGACGGGCGGCCGTCGTCGACGCGAATCTGCAGCAGGGCCGCGCCCGTGGAATAGCCGGACGAGACGAACAGCCGATTGGGCGGGACGAACAGGGGCGCCGCGGCGTTGACGTCCCAGTCGGTGCGCCAGGGGTAACGCCACCAGGCCTTGCCGTCCTTCGGGTTGATGGCAACCAACCCGGTGGCGCGAAAGACGATCAGCTGCTCGACGCCGTCGACGCCCGCGCGGATCGGCAGCGAGTAGCCGGCACCGCCCGACTCCGACGCCCAGCGCTGCACCCCGGTCTTCTTGTCGTAGGCGACCAGGCCAAAGCCCGCCTTGCCCCCGGCATCGACCACCAGCAGGTCGCCCTCGACCACCGGCGAGGTGGAAATCCCCCACTGCGGCGGCTCGGCACCGACCTCCGCCGCCAGGTCGTGCCGCCAGGCGACGGCGCCGGTCGCCGCGTTGGCAGCCACCAGGTTGCCGCGGGCGGAAAGCCCGTACACCAGGTCGCCGTCGACGGTGGGCGTCGAACGCGGGCCGTTGCCCTGGCCGTCCGTCCACACGCGGTCGAGACGCAGACGCCACAGTTCCTTGCCGGTGGCGGCGTCGTGCGCCACCAGGACCTCGTCGGCGCCGCTCGCGTACGCGGTGAACAGACGGCCGTCGGCGACCGCCATCCCCGAGTAGCCCTCACCCACCGGCACGCGCCAAAGCACCGCCGGGCCACCGGCGGGCCAGCTGCCGGCCAGCCCGATCTCGGGCGAGATGCCGTCGCGATTCGGGCCGCGGTACTGCGGCCAGGACGGACCGGCGGCGCCGAGCGACGGGCTCAGCGCGAGCGCCAGGGCGAGACCAGCGAGCAGCGCACGACGACGATCTCTCATGTGTAGCGGGCTCCGCGGTAGGTGGGGTCGTAGAAGCTCGGCAACAGCGAGTCGATGCGCAGCAGCCCGGCGGTGGTGACGTCGATGGTGGCGTCGCTCACCGTCAGGTAGCCGGCAGCCGCGAGCCCCGCCAGGGCGCCGGCAAAGCGATCGGCGACGTCGACCGCGAACTTTTGCCGGAAGTAGGCCAGCTCGACGGTGCCCAGCTTGAGCTGGAGGATCAGCTCGCGGATCAGCCGGTCCTCGGGCGAGGTCAGATAGGCGCGACTGGTCGGCAGCCCACCGCCCTCGACGGCGGCGAGGTAATCGCCCCAGCTGGCGGTGTTCTGGTAGTGCAGGCCCGACAGGTGCGAGAACGACGACACGCCGGTGCCCAGCAAGTCGCAGCCGTGCCACACCGAGTCGCGGTAGACGAAACGACAGGGCTTTCCCGCCGCGTCGTCCACCAGCGGCGTCGGCCGCCGTACCGACGGGCTCCGCGCCGCCGCATTTCGAGCCATCGTGTAGGCGCTCGAGCGTTGGTAGCCGACCTTCGCCAGCTCCTCGATCGCGTAGAGATTCCACTCCCGCTTCTCGGCCCAGGTGGCGAGCGGCACGCCGAGCGAGCCGTCCTTCAAGCCGGCCGAGTAGACGGTGTTGTGGGGCAGCTCCATCTGGTAGATGGTGACGCTGTCGGCGCCGACCTCGATCGTCCGCGCCACCGTCGCCCGCCAGCGCTCCCAGGTCTCGCCCACCATGCCCGCGATCAGGTCGACGTTGAGCTGGTCGAACGCCAGCTCACGAATCCATGGCAGGCAGCGGTCGATTTCGGTCGACACGTGGGCGCGACCGTTGTCCGCCAGCACCTGGTCGTCGAAGTTCTCGATGCCGAGCGACAGGCGGGTGACGCCGAGGCCGCGGATCGCCGCCAACTTGCTCTGGGTGAGCGTCCCGGGCTCGCACTCGAAAGTCACTTCCTCGATCCCGGTCCACGGGATCGCCGCCTGCACCTCCGCCACCAGCTGCTCGAGATGCTTGACGCTGACGTACGACGGTGTGCCGCCGCCGAAGTAGACGAACCGCAGCGGACGGCCGGCGACGGCAGGCGCGGCCGCCAGGTGCCGCACCTCACGTGCCAGGGCCGCCGTGTAGCGGCCAATGTCGTCGGCGTTCTTGTCGGTGTAGACACGGAAGTAGCAGAACTTGCAGCGTTTGCGGCAGAACGGCAGGTGCAGGTAGAGACCCAGCGGAGTCTCGGGAACTGGCGGCATCGACAGCACGCGGTCGAGGTCGCCGATCGCGTCGGCCGACCAGGCGGAAAACGGCGGGTAGTTCGAGACGAAGACGCTGCCGACTGCCGTCTCGTCGTGCGTGATGCCCGCCGTCGCCGGATCGCCAACCACCAGGTCGTGGGCGACCGGGTCGCGGGCGACCGGGTCGACAGCGTGGGTCTGCGCCTGACTCAATCCTTGCCTCCATCTCCGTTGGCTGGCCTCGGCGCCGGCCGTCCCGGCGCCCCGAACACGAGCACCGTGCCGTCACTGCTGCCGATGACCAACCGTCCTTCGGCCACCGCCGGCGAGGCGTCGAAGCCGGCGCCCGCCGCATACTGCCAGACCACCCGGCCGCTCGCCAGGTCGAGGCCGACCAGCTGGCCGGCGGCGGTGGCGACGAAAACGCGGTCGCCAGCGATCACCGGCGAGGCGTCGACCTTGGACGGGCTGCTCCACGTCCAGGCCACCTCGCCGCTGGCGCGCCGCAACGCGCGCACCGTCTTGTCGCGGCCGCCGACCACCACCAGGTCGCCGGCGAGCGCCGCCGAGCTGTAGAACGGGAACTCGCGCTGAGGGTCACGGAAGGTCCAGGCGACCTTGGGCGTCGCGAGGTCGATGCCCAGGAAGGCGTTCTCGAAGTTGCCGACGAACGCCCAGCCGCGGTCGACGGCGATGCTCGCGCCGACATAGCCGCCGAGCGCCAGACGGCCCACCTCACGTCCGCTGGCGAGGTCGACCACCCGCAGCTGACCGTCGCAACCGGCGAGGTAGACGCGCTGCCCGTCGACCGCCGGGCTGGCGTGAACGTAGCCATCGGTCGCCAACTGCCAGCGCCGCTTGCCATCGGCCGGCGCCAGACAGTAGAGGCTCTGGTCATAGGAGCCGAACAGCACGCACGGCCCGGCGAGGTTGGGTGACGAGTCGATCTCGGCCTCGGTCACGAACCGCCACCGCTCCTTGCCCGTCTGCGCGTCGACGGCGTGGAAGACCCCCGCTTGATCGCCGAAGAACACCAGGCCGAAAGCCACCGCTGGCGACGACTTGATCTCTGCCCCGGCGTCGAAGCGCCAGCGCAGCGCACCGCTGGCGACGTCGAGGGCGTGGAGCTGGTGGTCGAGGGAAGGCACGTAGACGGTGCCGGCGACGATGGCGGCGGTCGCCGCGATGCCAGCTGCCGTGTGGTACGACCAGACGGGCACGAGGTTTTCGGGCAGAGGCGAGGCGACCCCCTGCTGGCGCGCGTCGCCACGAAACCGGGACCACGCGTCCGGCGCGGCGGGTTGCGTCGCGGCGGAGCCCGCGAGTGGGGCCGCGGCGTTCGCCGACAGCGCGGTCAACAGGCAGACGAGAGCGAGCGCTCGCATTTCGCGCAGACGATACGAGATCGCCACGCGACCCGCAGCCCCCCCTGGGGCGAATCGCCGGGCAGGTACAGGTGACCGGGCGTGCCCCTGCACAGGTTCGTGCGCACCTGCATGCACATGCATGTCAGTCGACTATTCGCATGGCACGCAGGAGAGGGGACCCGACCCAATCCTCCCCCTGCCGCCGGAGCGTCACCCCCGACCGCTCCACCACCGCCTTCAGGTCCACCTCGCGTTTCAGCCGGGCGATCACGTCGTCGGGGATTCGGGGCGTCGGAGCCTGGGGCGGGAAACCTGTCAAGGGGGCAACCACGATTTCTCGAGAAACACACAAGAACGTACAATGCGGTAGTGAGAGGCGCTAGATCCACACGCCAGGAAGTGCCCCCTACAATAGCTGCCGCCGCGGGATCGCCTCCGACTCAATGCCGAGGTGGTCGTCCGCTTCGCCCTAGCGCTCGAGGTCTCGACCGACGAGCTGCTGGGGCTCGCCAAGGCCGTACCCAAAGAGGCCGTCGGCAGCGGCGCCTGGCCCGGCGCCTACTGGCGCTCGAGCAGCTACCCAAACGCGACCAGGACGCGCTCTTGCGCACCATCGACGCCTTCCTCGCCAAAGCGAGTTGAGCAAATGACTGCCAAAGCCCTGCTTGCCGAGGCCGAGAAGCTGGCTGTCGAGGAGCGCATCGAGCTCGTCGAAGCCATCTGGGACTCCATCGCCGCCGACACCGCCGCTCTACCCCTGTCGCAAGAGCACCGCGACGAGCTCGAACGGCGCCTCGCCGACTTCGAGGCGCATCCGGAAACCAGTCGCGCCTGGGAAGAGGTCTACGCCGAGCTCGGGCACCGGCGGCAGTGAGCTGGCGCGTCTTCGTTCGCCCAGCGGCTCAGGGCGACTTCGAAGAGATCTACGACTGGAACGGAGGCCGCCGCGAAGGCCTGGGCGAAGAGTTCAGGGAAGCCCTCCGTCAGCTCCTCGGGCGCCTCGCCGACTCGCCAAGGAGTTACGCGGTCGCCCACCAGAGCGCCCGGCGCGCCGTCCGGCACGCCGTCCTCGAGCGCTTTCCTTACGTGCTCTTCTTCACCATCGAGCCCGACCAACGTCGAGATCTTCGCCTGCCTCCACGAGCGCCGAGATCCCCGCTTCGTCCGCGGGCGGCTCGGCTAACGACTCGCACCACCCCACCGACCGTGACCGGCCCGGGGCGCGCAGCCCGGCGTGGGGCGCGTGCGTCACCCACCGACGGCTGCGACCGCACCCTCGCCCGCCCGCGGCGGCGGCGGGGCGGCCGGTCGGCGCCCCACCCCGGGCCGGAGGTGGCAGCCGTCGCCGACGAAGCAACGAAGGTCGGCAGCGTGGCGCGCTCGATGTCGGTGGCCAAGGCACCGGCGGTGGTCACTCCGCGCGTCACCCTGCCAGCCTACGACCACAGCAAGGCATCTCATGGCCGTCACGCCGCGTGCACCACCGCACGCGGCGCGCCGGCCGGCGACCACACCGGCGGCTGCGACGTCGACGCGGTTGCCGGCACCGGCGTCCGCAGCTGGCTCGCCCGACGCTTCGAGAAAGCTACCGCGGTGCTCGGCCACGTCCAGGGGCTGCGCGTCGGGTAGCCAGGGGAGGTTGCCCTCCCCCAGCTCCCACAGAACCGGACTTGTGGGTCTCACATCCGGCTCTTCGGGGCCTTGGCGTCCGGTTCGAGCCTGACCCGTAGTCCAAGGCCGGTGTTGCCACCCGCAGTTAGCTCCGCTCCAGCGTCAGCTGGATTGGCGCGAGACGATGAGTCCGGCCCGCGCTTGCCACCGCTCCCACAGTGAAACCAGGCCTCGCTCCGCAAAGTAGGCCGGAGGAAGGGCGCGATCCACTGCTGGGCGGTGGCTCAGATCCCACGTGCCGCGGCGGCCTTCCTGCACCGTCCGCCACGCGGTCTGTTCGCGGATACCGAGCTTGATCAGGCGCCGCGCGATCGAGCGCCGCCGCTTCCACTGCCGAAGCAGGAGGGCGCGTAGGCGACGCCGGATATGCGCATCCAGGACTTGCAGCGTCCGCCGCGATTGCTTGCCGGTTACGATCCCAAAGAAGCTCAGCCATCCGGTCAGGTACTCGTTCATACGCTCGATGACCACCGACAACGAAACGCCGGCATTGCGTGGCGTCTTCTGGCGAATCACCTCGCTGATCCGAGCCCTCGACCGCTCTGACAGCTCCACCTCGACGTTGCCCGTTCGCGGCTCGCGCCACAGACGGAAGCCGACGAAGTGGCGCTCCTCGGGACGCCCAACGGCACTCTTTGCGACATTCACCGTCAGCCGTAACCGCTTCTCGATGAAGGCTCGCACGCTCGCCATCACCCGTTCCCCGCTGCGTTGACTACGCACGTAAATCTTCGCGTCGTCCGCGTAGCGCACGAAACGGTGCCCGCGCCGGGCAAGCTCCCAATCGAGCTCATCCAGCACGATGTTCGACAGCAGCGGCGAGAGGGGACCGCCTTGCGGTGTACCCTCCTCGTTGCTCACCGCGACACCGTCGGGCAGCACCACCTTGGCCTTCAGCAGGTGGTGGATCAGCGCCAGCAGCCGGTGGTCCTTCACCCGCTGTCCGAGCCGCGCCAGGAGACGCTGGTGGTGGACCCGATCGAAGAACTTCTCGAGATCGATGTCGACCACCCACACGTACCCTTCTTCCACGTACCGTTTGGCCTCGGTGATCGCCGTGTGGCAGCTGCGACCAGGGCGGAAGCCGTGGCTACCCGCGTGAAACGTCCGCTCGTAGTGCGGGCTGAGCACCTGGTGCACGGCCTGTTGTACGAGGCGGTCGATCACGTTGGGGATCCCCAGACCGCGTTGCCCACCTCCTGCTTTGGGAATCCATACCCGCCGGATCTCGCCCGGACGGTACGTCCCCGCAAGCAAGCGGCCGGCTAGCTCCGGCCCGATCTTCGCGAGCTTACGCTCCACATCCTCGATCGTCTCCCGGTCCGGCCCTGGCGCGCCGTTGTTGCTCGCTACTCTCCTGAAGGCCTCCATCAGGTTTGACGCTGATGCCACCTCTTCCATCGTCATCGCGGGCAGGCCCCGTCTCTTCGTGCTCACCGCCAAAAGCGCCCAGGGACCAGCAGGCTGGGCCAATTCCCAGTCCCTGCGGCCCTCGGCCCCTCGCGGGCTGTCGGCCGACGCGGCGAACAGTCCGAGCTGCCTGACCTCTTCACTGGCCGTGACCGCCTTTCCTCCCCCAGAAGATCGCTCCTGGGTTACGGCCGGCTTTCGCCGGCCTGCTGGTCGTATGCGGTCATCCGACTCCTCTCGTCCCTTCGCCATTGGTCCTTTCGTTCTTCCTGGCTACCGCCGCCACCGGCGACGGAGGCCGAGAGGTCTCCCCGGGTAAGAATCGCGGAACGTCTCCCTACGCCGTCGTCCATACGCGCGACCGTCTCCACGGATATCGGGCTCGCTGCTACGGGCCAGCTCACCCACGGTCGAACGCCTCACGACGCTTCGCTTGCGCTCGGCGCAGAGGTTGCACCCAGACTTCCATCGGACCTCTCCTCGCGGACCCACCGGGGCGATGCCGCCGGCAAGGACCTGGTGCTCCAGGCCAACGCCCTTGTCTCTTCAGTGTCGGGTTCCCTCCGCAGGGTCCCGAGAGGACTCACACCTCCAGTTCCGCGCCCATGCCGGGCGCACCCGCTGCGCGGCGGCTCTGCCGCCCTGGACGAGGCACTCCGCGCCGCGGTGCGTGGGTGGCAAGCGACGGGCGAGGAGCAGCTCCTACCGCTACGCTCCGGGCTCGAAGCTCTCGAGAAAGACGACCACCGCGGCGACGTCGCCGGCGAGCTGGGACAGTGCGGCGACAGAGAGTCGGGGTGGCGTCGTCGTTCAGGTTGGCTCTGGGACTGAGCCTGCCGCTCCGGTTCCTCGCCACAGATCACCACCACCGCGGCGAGCAAGGGGCGGCGTCAAGGGCGGCCACAGGCCGCCGCGAAGCGGGGCCGAGCAAAGCTCGGCACCCTTGACGCTGACCCGCGCCGCGGTAGCCTCACGAGGCGAGGGACGGCGATGCCGGTGCCGGCGCGGGCAGTTTCTTGCCGCTGCTTTTCTCTCAGCTGCCTGCCGTTGTTGACGTCGTTGACGTCACCGGCGAGGGAAGGGGCGAGCGACAGCGAGCACCTGGACCGAGCCATGGTCTTCAAGTGGCGCGCGGGCGAGCCGAGGACGCCAGGCGCCAGCGCCCGACGCGAGCCCGAGCGCCGTGCCTCGTGAAGACCTCGCGGCCGCGCTGGACGCTACGAGCTCGGGCCAGATTGGGCTTGCTCGAGCCGGCGAACGGCGAGCTCAGGCGCACCACCGAGGACTGACTCGAGGACGGCGGCGAAGACGACGGCTGAGACGAAGGCCGACGGTGCTGTCGCTTGAAGCGACCCGTTCGACGGCCGGACCGGGAGGGCAAAGTCGACGATGCACTCGAAGAGAGTTAGGCGAGGAGGGACGCAAGCCATTGAATCTAAACGAGTACTATTCGGCCGGCACCTGTTAGAGGGGAGAAGCACCTGAAAGGGGCGCCCGGACCCGGCTCTATGACGTCTCGACTTCGCCCGCCTCATTCACCTCGAAGGGTTGTTCCCACCACAACACATACATGCCACCCGAAAGCCATTGCTCCAACGCGTCCGTCATCTCGGCAAGCTCCTCGCCCTGGAAGGAGGCTGGGGAATCGGCAAATTCCTTCAGGTCATCTCCCAGGTCCTCGATACCGGCGTTGAGTTCGCGGAGCCAGAAACGGCGGATCGAAATCGGCTCGTCCGTCAGTGCGAGTTCGCTTCTGACACGGAACGACAGATCTCGAAGCATCTCGGGCATGGCGCCCCGCACAACCGCACCAGGAAGATCCTTTTGCTCGACTCTAAGAAGCCTGCCGGAGCCATCGAAATGAAGCACGTATGCCCCGCCCGCCAGAAAGCCCCAGAGGGCTTGCCCGGAATCAGACCGGCCGGCCTCGAAGTAGTACGTCGGATGAGAGCGTAGCTGGTACGTATACGACCCGGCACGAGTGTAGCGGGCCTCGTTCTTAATCATGGTTCCACCGGCTGCGGTATGGGCGTGTCGGAAGTCCTCTGCCAAGGCAACCCACGCCAGGGCACCCCGCGATTCTCCTGAGTGACCTTGTCCCAGGGAAGCTTGAACCCCTCCGCCTCAAGATGAGCCCGCATCTCGGATTCAATCCTGATCGCCGTCTGCGCATCGTTCACCTGCCAGTATGTCGCCTCGACCTTGATCCCGAATTCCTGCGACTTGCGCCGATACCAATTGAAGCGTCTGTAGATGTTGGGTCCGCCGGTCGTCTTACCGACCTTCAAGAAGTCGCCCGTTGCAAGATCTCGGAGGACGTACACGTAGCCGCGTCCAGAGGCATGCGCGCGATTTCCGAATCCAACACTCGCACCGGCCAGATCTAGAGTCTTCCCCGCAGCGAAGTGTTCAATTGACGAGCCGGCCTCGCCAGCAACGGCCATCTCTGCGGCGGCTGCTGCCTTTTCAAACCCAATCAGCCCGCGCTCCGCCGCGGATGCGAGTTGAGCCGTCCCCCGCAACTCTGCCCTCTCGGCACTTGCAACCAACGTCCTCGCGACCAGCTTCTCCGCCGCAGAGTCGGCCCCGTGATCGGGCGAGAAGGCCATTGAGGCCACAAAGCCAACGGACCACCACAGCGGATCCGTACGAGAAATCTGGTCGCTGCTACCGGTGGATCCTTGTGCGAAAGCCCATAGCTTCGAGTGAAAGAAGCCGCCCAGATAGAAGTGGTCGATCTGATTCAGCTGTGGAAACTCGTCCTCGAGGAGCCTCCTAGGCTCTGGCGCACTCTTGGCGAACGGAGCAATGCAGCGAGGGCAGCCAACCGCCGCCAGCCCCAGCGGATCCGTCGCTCCCTGCGGCCCCCACCCGACGAACGCATAGAGGTTGCTGGAATCAACCGTCCCCGCCGGGTCCTCTGACAGCCAGCTAGCTGTTCTTGCGTCGTACCACCGAGCCCGGTGGTACGCGATCCCCGTTACTGGATCTGTCCAGGCACCATGGAAAAGGTCCGACGCGATTTCACAGCTAAACCGCTGATTGGCTTGATGTTGCGGTCCGCAGGCGAGCTCGAAACCCCGGACGCGAGTTTTCAGAAAACGCGCCAGCCGGAAGCGGTCAGGTGCGGCGGCCGGATCGTCGCCGGCCGGCAGTGCGCTCCTGGCCGTGCACAGTCGCGGAAGGGCCGGCGACCGCCACAGCGCGAGGGTGGACCGGGCGGCGGCGGCGGCGGCGACGTCGACTAGGTGCTCGACGCTGTGCCGGTGGCCACCGCCAAAGAGCTGGAAGGCGTCGGGGCTGTCGGTCTGGAAGCGCGTGGATTCGGCGATCAGCGAAGCGCGCAGGGCGGCGCCGAGTTGGGCTCTTGCTGCTTCTTCCTTAGCTGCTCGCAGTTCCTGCTCTAGCCGCAGCTGCTGCTCGAGCCCGGCGCCGCGGTGGGCGAAGGCCGGCAGGCCACCGGCGAGGAGGAAAAGGACGGCCAGGAAGGCCGCTCTGAGGCGGTCGGGACGCATGCCGGAGCCGAGCATAGCCCTGCCCGGCGATCGACGGCACACGGGCTTCCTGCTGCGCCGGGGACCTACTCGCCAGCGTCCTCGGCCTCGTCCTCGCCAAGCACGGCCTGGAGGCTCGCCATCTCAACCGCCAGGACCTCGCCGACGCTCGCCGGCCGCACCGCATGGGCCGGGTGGGTGGCGGCGTGGATCTTCTTCAGGTGCTCGATCGACACCCGGGTATAGAGCTGCGTCGTCTCGAGGCTCGCGTGCCCGAGAATCTCCTGGATGAAACGGATGTCCGCCCCGTTCTCGAGCATGAGCGTTGCCATGGTGTGGCGGAAGAGGTGGCAGGCGCCACGGCGCTTGCGCACGCCCGAGCGGTCGAGCAGATCGCGCACCAGGGCGCCCATTCCATCCGGGTGGAAGCGCTCACCCTCGCTGTTGACGAAGAGCGCCCATTCGTCGGTCCGCAGCACTAGGCGGGGCCGCAGGTCCTCGGCGTAGCGCGTGATCCAGGCACAGGCGCGCTCACCGATCGGGACGACGCGATCCTTCTTGCCCTTACCCTCACGCACCCGGACGAAGCCACGGGCAATCTCGACGTCGGAGATGTCGAGGTGCACCACCTCGAGCCGCCGCATGCCCGTCGAATAGAGCGTCTCGATCAAGGTCCGATCTCTCAATCCGAGCGGGCTCCCGAGGTCGATCGCGCCGAGGATCTGCTCGACCTCTTCGACCGAGAAACCGTCGACCGGCAGACGCTGCGGTCGCCGCGGCAGCACCAGCTCGGAGGCTGGATTGAGCTGGATGTAGCGCTCCCGCGTGAGCCAGCGATAGAAGCCCTTCAAGTGCGTCAGACGGTCGACCTGGCTGTGCCACGAGAGCGGCTGGCCGTTCTCGCGCCGGTAACGGAAGACGAAGCTCTGATAGCGCTCGAGCGTCTCGCGCGAGGCCTCGGCCGGCCGGAGGATCCCGCGCTCGACGCACCACTCGCCGAAGAAACGCACGAGGGTCTGCGCGTTGTGGAGCATGCCGGGCGAGTAGCCGCGGACGGTGAGCCAGTCGAGGTAGCGAGCGAGCAGGGCCATGAAGCCGCGAGGATCGTTCGGATCGCCGATCGGCGCGCGGTCGACCAGGCGTTTCGGGGCTCCCTCGCGGCTCACGGTGGCATCCCTCTACGACATGCCTCTATGACTGATCGTCACTACGACGGCGGGTTCTCCTCTGACTCCCATATGTGCGATTTCGCGACGCACGACCCTCGAAACGGCGCAGGACGCCCGGCATTGCTGGCGTTTGCTCACCCCGGAAGCCCCCCGGAACCGCCCCGGAAGCGGGCCGGAAGCGACCAGGAAACGAAACCTCTCCCTCCGGAAACGAAGAATCCGAGCCCGGAAGCGAAGCCGTCGTAACTGGTTTTTCCTCCAAGAAGCTCGGCAACGACGAGCCTTCGATGCCGCCGACGTCGAGGAGCCCGGCGAGCACCACGGCCCCCTGGCCGCCCTGCGCCTCGTAGGCGAGCTCGTAGACCAGCTGATGGCTCTTGCCGCTCCGGTGGGTGAGCACGTATTCGAGGGACTCGAGGCGGGAAAGGTGGATGGCCAGCTGGCTGTGGCCCAAACCGGTGAAGGCCCGCACCTCGCGCCGTGAGAAGCGCACCTCCGATCGGGCGATGCCGAGCTCCTGGGCTTTGACCCGCACCAGGACGTCGAGCGCATAGAGCAGCCGCCGCGTTTGCGGCGGCAGCTCGTCGAGGGAGCGGGCCAGCACCAGGCGCGCCAGCTGGTTGGCGACGCCTACGTCCCACGCGGTGACCTCGATGTAAGCCACCTCCTTGCCCCGCACCTCGGTGGTCTTGCGCTCCCTCTGATGCTGGTGCAGGAGCGCCACGGTGCGGATCAGCCGCAGGTATTTCTCGTGGTCGCGGCGCAGGCGCGAGGTGGCATCGGGATAGGTGAGCGACTCGGCAAACGGGTTGCCGACGAGGAGCGGCTCGAGCAGGCGCTGGGCGTTCTGATGCAGCGTGCGTAGCGCTGGCCGCTCGCTCGAGGCCAGCTGCCCCTCGAGCGTCTCGCTCGCGCGCTGCGCACGGTGGATCGCTCTCGTCTGCTCGCGGTCCTCGTCGACCGTCAGCACCAGGCAGCGATTCAAGAGCTCCTCGTCGACGTCGATCGAGGTCGTCGTCGACAGCACTGCGATCGGTCCCTCGACGTGGTACTCGTGGGTCACCAGGCGACCGGACTGCGGGTCCTTGCCGGTCGAGGCAATCGACAGCTCGCCCTCGCTCATCAGGAGCTTCAAGGCATAGCTCGCCTTCTCCGCGCCCTCCTCCTCGGCGATCGCCAGCAGCTTGTGGCGCAGGTCCTTCTCGGCCATGTAGAAGAGCGACTGCCCAGTCATCGCCGAGTAGGCCACCCGATCCTCCTCGGGCACCAGCTCGAGCACCGCCCGCATGAGCGATGACTTGCCCGCCGCCGTGCTGCTCTGGATGAGCGCGCCGAGCGGCTTCGGGAGCTTGCGCGAGATCGCCACCAGGTAGCAGACCAGCTTGTTGACGGCCTCGCCGACCAGGCCGACGCGCTCGAGGTCGGAGACGATGCGCTCGAGGAGACGCGGATCGCGCAGCAGGGCGAGCGCCGCTTCACGCTCGTCGGCCGTCATGGTCGGCGTGCTGTCCTTCGGCGTCTGGGCCTCCTTGATCGCCGCTTCCTGGAGCTCCTCGAGCTTCAGGTACACCCGCCCGAGGTCATGCAGGAGCGTCTCCTCCTTCATCCCGAGCTCGACCGCGCCCTGTTTGGCAAAAGCCCCGCGATGGCGCGAGGAGCAGAGATCGAGCGTATCGACGTGGAAGGCTTCACCGCGCGAAACCAGGACATTGACCTTGAGGGCGTCGAAGGAAAGGTTTTTGGCCAGACCGCGGACCCGGAATCGCCGGTCACCGAGGGTGACCAACACGTCCTCGCCGACACGCTCGCAGGGCACGGCCAGTGGCGGGCGGGCCGGGAGAAGCGACGACGAAGCGGCAGAGTGAGGAGCAAGAGCAGGCAGAGAAGAAGGAGAAGCAAAAGCAGAAGCCAAGGCAGCCGGCGCCGCCGGGGCGGCGCCGGCCAAGGGATCGGCAGCTAGGGAAAAAGCCTCGGGCGAGCGTGCGAGCTCGACGGGCGCCGGCACCGGCTCACCCGCGGCGCTGCTGGCGGCCACCACGAGCTCGCTCTCGCCGAGCCGGAGCGGCGCCGCACCCTCCCCCATCCAGGTTGCGTGCCGTAGCACCAGGTCGAGGGCCTTGGCTGGCGGCTGGACTTTGAGCGCATAGGCGTTGGCGTCGAGCCCATGCGGGAAGGCCACCCGCCAGCAGTCGATGCCGACGGCGCCGAGCCTCTCGGCCACCGCTCGGGCGCCCGTCTCGCCGGCCTCGTCGGCGTCAAAGGCAATGAGCACGCGTTCGATGCCGTGGCCGAGAAAGGCCTCGAGCAGCTCGTCGGTCGGGCCGTGGACGCCGAAAGTCGTAGTCACGTTGCGGAAGCCAGCCGCCCAGAAGGTCAGCGCGTCGAGCAGCGCCTCGCAGAGGATCACCTCGCGCGAGGTCGCGAGACCAGGCAGATTGAAGACACCACGGAGCGGACCGGGCAGGTAGAGGTGATCGGGCGTGCCCTTGCGCAGGTTCGTGCGCACGACGCGGCCGTAGAGCTGCGCCACCTCGCCGGCCGCGTCGAAGACGGGCACGATCAGCCGGCCATTGAGGTGCTCGTGGCCCGACGCGCGGAGGATGCCGAGTTGTTCGAGTCGCTCGCGGAGCTTCTGGCCCGTCTTCGTGGTGGCCGCGGGCAGGCGATAGCCGAGGGTGCGGTCGGCGAAACCCAGGGCGAAGTGCGCGACCAGCTCCGGCGACGCGAGCCCTCGTTTGGCGAGGTAGGCCTGGGCCTCCTCGCTCTTCCCGGCCACCGCGTGGCAATAGGCCACGTACTGCCGCAGCAGCTCACCATCCGAAGCCCCCGGGTCGAGCACCCAGCTCGATTCCTGCGATGGCACCGCGGCCAGCCCCAGCCGCTCCCGCAGTCGCTCAGCGGCGTGGCGGAAGGACAAGCCCTCCGCACGCATCACCCAGTCGATCACCGTGCCTCCGGCGCCGCAGGCGCCGAGGCAGTGCCAGAGCGCCGGGGACTTGTGCGGGGAGACGACCAGCGAGGGCTCGTGGTCCTCGTGGAAGGGGCAGAGACCCACCAGGTCCTCGCCCTGTCGGGTGAGCTGGACGCCCGAGGCTCTGACCAGCGCCTCAAGGTCGGTGTCGCGCTTGATCCGGTCGAGATCAGCTTCGGGGATTCGGGCCATTTGGAGGGTCCTCGACGTCCGTTAGAGGTACATGTCAAGACGAGTATACTCTCTATGTGAAAGAGAGTTATAGCCCTGAATTTGGCAAGCCCGAAAAGCCCATGCGTACCATTGTGGCGACCCTTCGGGAGCTCGCCGCCATGGACTTTCCTCTTCGTTTGACCAGCCTCCGGAAAGCCCGCAGCCTGACCCAGCAGCATCTGGCCGACGAGGTCGGCATTCACGTCACTCAGTTACGCCGCTATGAGGCCGGGACCGCACAACCGACCCTCAACGTCTTGAGGAAGCTCGCGATCTCTCTGCAGGTCAGCGCGGACGCCCTCCTCTTTGACCAGCAGGAGCGCGGGCCCGCAGACGATCTACGTTTCCAGTTCGAGGCCCTCGCCAATCTCGACCCCAGCGAACGGGAAGTCGTCAAATCCGTCCTCGAAGGCCTGCTCCTCAAACACCAGGCTCGCCGCCTCGCCGAAGCCAGCCGGTAAGGCCTCGCCACCAAACCGATCGCGCCATGACGGTAGGTATATATACCTACCGTGATGGCACACTCCTTTCGACGGAGCAAGGTAGAATCAGGGCCTTCGCTTGGGGTGCACTAGGTATATATACCTAGTGCACGCCGGCGCGAGAGGAATCCAGAATGGCCCGCAAGAAAGCTATCGATCTCGCGACTCAGGAGATCCTCCGTCAGCTCGATGAGGCGCCACGGCGCGTTTACTCGCTGCGTGACCTCGACGGGCTGCTCGGCGAGCTGCGTCAGACGTGGAATCTTCCTCAAGGCTTCGGGCGCGCTCAGTTCATCAAGTTCCTCGAGCGTCACAAGCTCGAGACCCTCGAGCTTGTCTCCGACGTCTACCCCTCGGTCACCCGCTACGCCTGGGGCAGCGCATCTATTTTTGAGATCGCGGCCTCCGCCAGACCACAGGCTTACCTCAGCCATGGCAGCGCCGTGTTCCTGCACGCCCTCACCGAGGAGCTGCCAAAGACGATCTACGCCAACGCTGAGCAACGAGCCAAGCCCCTGCCCACCATGGGCCTCAGCCAGGAGCGGCTCAACGCTGCCTTCCGCAAGGAGCGTCGGACGTCTCAGTACATCCTCCAGCTCAAGGAGTATCGGATCATTCTGCTCAGTGGCAAGTCGACCGGCCGGCTAGAGGTGGCGCCGCTCCAGGGACCCCAGGGCGAGCTCGTCGACGTGACCAAGCTCGAGCGTACCCTCATCGACATAACCGTGCGGCCAGTCTACGCAGGCGGCGTCTACCAGGTCCTTGACGCCTTCAAGGCAGCCCGCGAGCGTGTCTCCGTCAATACCTTGGTCGCTACCCTCAAGAAGCTCGACTACGTGTACCCCTACCATCAGGCAATCGGCTTCTACATGGAGCGAGCTGGCTACGATCTCGCACGTCTCGAGCCACTGCGTAAGCTGCCTATCGACTTCGACTTCTATCTCGCCCACGGCATGCGAGAGCGCGACCACGATCCGAGCTGGCGCCTATTCTTCCCAAAGGGGTTCTAGCCCGCGCGTCGCAGCCACCACGGCGTCAAAATAGAAGTCGAAGCTCTCCACCTCTCCACTCACACTGTTGATGACCGCCGCCCAATCCGAGCGGTGAAACTCACGCTGCTGCGGAATCTCTGCCAAGAGCATGAGCGGCACGTCCTTCGCCGCAAAAACGTGAGCTACGAGCTGCCCCAGCTCCCCTATCTCGATCTGGCGAGCGGCGAGGATGCTGTAAATATCGTAGAAGTCTCGGGCCCGCGCCCGCTTGTTGCGGACCAGCGGGTACGACGGCATCTGCTGACAAATCGCACGCAACTTCTCGACGGCGATCATCGCCGGCGGGTAGACATAGATGGTGAAGCCGTCGAGCTCCACCTCCATTTTCTCTTCGCAGTACTCGTGCTTGCTGATCTCGATGCGAAAGGTCCGCTGCTGTGCCGGCCCCGTCAGTTCGGCCTCGCGGCGGCGTTGCTCGATGCTCGGCAAGCGGCTTGCGCTCGATCGTCGGATCGCCTTGAATTCCAGCCGGTATCCGCCCCAAGTCGGTGGACGGCCATCGGGATCCTTGGGCTTGGCAGTCAGGCGGGCATCAAAGACCTCATACCCAGCTGCGTCAAAGCGCTCCGCCAAGGCATGAAGCAGGCGGCGCTCGACCTGCACCAGGTCGACGAAGTCGTCTGCCAGCGAAAAGTCGAGATCGAGTGAGGTTCGCGTCCCAATCCCGTGCACCAAGCTCAGCGCGTTGCCGCCCTTGAGCACCAGACGCCTCATCAGCTCGTCATCGGCAAACATCGACACGATCGCCAGTCGGCGAATCGCGGAAAAATCATCTGTGGACAAGGTCACCTCGGCCGTCACAGCCCTTATAGCTGATTGTCCAGCCGCTCGGCCACCGCCACCCCGACCGCACCGACTCGAGCCGCCCCGGCGTGGGGCGCGTGCGTCATCCACCGGCGACTGCGACCGCACCATCGCCCGCCCGCGGCGGCGGCGGGGCGGCCGCCCTTCGGGACCGGGCAGCCGCTCAGCACGGCGCGCGCCGGCGGGCCCCTCCTCGGACCTCCCACCAGCACGCGCCGTGCTGCCGGGCGCTTCCTGCGCCCGGGCGCTGTCCGAGAGCCCGGGTTCTCGTACCTGCCCTCGGCCGCCCCACCTTGGGCTCTCGGGCGGGCCGGGCCGCAGGCCCCGGCCCTTCCTCGGCCTTGCACATAACGCCCTCGCGCTATGTCAACCGCGGGCGGGCTACCGGCGTTGATGTCACCGGCGTCGCGGCCGTAACGGCGCCCCACCCCGGGCCGGACGTCGCGGTCGTCGCCACCGAAGCAAAGAAGGTCGGCAGCGTGGCGCGCTCGACGTCGGTGGCCACGACCCGGCGGTGATCACTCCGCGCGTCACCCTGCCACCCAACGACCACAGCAAGGCATCTCATGGCCGTCACGCCGCGTGCACTGCCGCACGCGTCGCGCCGGCCGGCGACGGCACCGGCGTTTGCGCGGCCGGCCTCGCCCGACGCGTCGAGAAGCTACCGCGGTGCTCGGCCACGTCCAGGGGCTACGCCCGCTCCGCGGCGGCTCTGCCGCCCTGGACACGGCACTCCGCGCCGCGGTGCGTGGGTGGCAAGCGACGGGCGAGGAGCAGCTCCTACCGCTTCGCTCCGGGCTCGGAGCTCTCGAGAAAGACGACGACCGCCACCAGGGCGACGTCGGCGGCGAGCTCGACGCGATCGGCAGCGCCGCGGTCGTTTCGGTCAGCTCTGGGACTGAGCCTGCCCGCTCCGGTCCCTCGCCCATGGTTCACTCCGACTGCGGCGACAAGGGCCGACGTCAAGGGCGGCCAACAGGCCGCCGCGAAGCGGGGCGAGCGACAGCGAGCACCCTTGACGACGGACCGCGCCGCGGTAGCCTCGATGGGCGAGGGGTCGGCGAGGGCTGGCGCCGATCTCACTGGCGGTGGGGTGTCGGGGGTTGTCGCCGGGTTGTGGCTGCTGCTCTTTTCCTAGCTGC
>CXWL01000457.1_pt1 | contig 27037 bp, 26 predicted proteins | sample 590931 | NCBI WGS metagenome assembly CXWL01 (sample SAMEA3498368, study PRJEB10139) | groundwater metagenome | biome: water well; material: biofilm material | place: Germany | collected 2015-04-27 | reverse complement strand
ATATCTATCCCAGCCCTGCACCCCTTGCGTGGACGGGATGATCGTGTCTGGCGAGGAGAAGCGGCCTAACACGGGGTCATACATCCGTGACTGGTAAAAAATCAACCCAAGGCCCGCGCTCCCCAAATCCGTCGCCTCGTCTGTGACATGGCTGAATTGTCCCGTGAAGGTGTACCGCGTCGGCAGGGACTTGCCAGCGGTGGCGAATCTCACTTCGCCCCACGGCCGGTAGAGGGTTTTGATCACTTCGCCTGGCGTTGCATCAACAGCCACTGAGGAACTGCCGAGGTGGTCAGACAGCAGGTACGTCAGCGACCCATTTTGAGGGATGGTGTATTTTCGCATGGCGATGCGAGTCGCTCCGGCAAAGTAGTATTTGGTAATTTCGCTTCCTTTCACCTCGTAATATCCGCCGATGAAGAGGGTGAAACAAAACGTCCCACGGGATTTCTATGGGACGTTTTATTTATTTCCAGAGACGATCAATCCGCCAAATCACTCACATCTTCCGCGGCGACTTCTTCCTTCACGTAATCTGCAAGTTTGGGCGAAACTTTGACAGGTTTGATGAATTTATCGGTATATTGCTTCGTGTCCTTCATGCCGAGCAGGTTGAAGAGCTTGTCGAACTGCGCTTCCCAGGCATTGCCAAGTTTTTCTTTTGCTTCTTCAGGCAAGGCATAGGATTTGGCCTTGAAGGCTCCAATCGCATTCTTGCGCGTCTTGTAATAGAACTGTTCGTCAGTCATGCCGGGTTTGCGATCCCCTGCCGAGTTGACGTCCAGCCAGGCGTACATTTCATCTTTCAAGTCGGTTGGGATGTTTTCGTAGAACATGGTTGCAAAATTTGTGGCGAGGTGAACTTCAATGGCTTCGTTCTGCACGAATTTATTAAAGTTCTCTTCGGCCACAGTGGATGCGCCATGTTGGACGGTTCCGCCCATGCCATATTCACTGCGGCCTACACGGCTGAGATCACGCAGAACATCGAAAGCGATGGTCACTTCGGCGAGCGAGCCATCCGCAAGCACGGTGCCGCCGTGGGAGGTGCCCGTCAATACGCTGATCTTGCTTAGGCCGGGTTTGCCGGGTGAAAGCTTTTGCAGTTGAGCATTGTAGGCATCCATGTAGGCGCGTAATTCAGGCTCGGTGGAGTTGGTCGTCCCCACCTCGCCGATCTCGCCGCCAATGGAAATGGTCACGCCTGCGGGTTCGTGGCTGCGGATGAAGGTAGAGAGTTCTGCCGAAAGTTTGCTGTTCAGGGCCTGCTGTTCTTCCACGGTCGGCAGATGAATATCCACCAGCGTGGAAGTGTCCACGTCAATGTTGAAGAAACCAGCGGCAATCGCTTCGATGGACAGGTCTCGCACGGCTTGCATTTCCGCTTCGGGGTCGGCCATGTAACGTTTGGCAGAGACCTGGAAGTGGTCGCCCTGAATGAAAACGGGGCCTACAAATCCCTCGGCCACAGCGGCGGCGAGAATATTGGCGGCGTATTCCGAGGGTCGCTGGGCGGTGTAGCTCATTTCAGAACGCGCCAGCTCGAAGATGAACGCGCCCGCATTGATCTTATTTGCGGCGCGGAACATGGCGCGAGCCGCATGGTAGGATAATGCCCGCAGGTTGAAGGCGGGGGCGGTGAAGGTCATGGGCGCTTCGCCTCGTCCACGGGCCATGTAAAGGTCGTGGATGGATGCGGGGTACACGCCCAATTCCAAAGCGGCGGCGCGGATCAGGTAACGGGACCAGCCCGCAGATGAGTCGGAGGCGAGGGCGGATCGCTCCACCAGTTTGCCGATATTCATCCTGAATTTGTTTGCGTCGAGTACTTTTACGTTCACCCCATCAACAGATAAACTGTGGTCAACGAGTTCGAGTAACCCCTTGATATGATCCGACATTGCTATGCTCCTGGGAAAATAATAATCCCGTCATTGCGATGGAAGATTGCTTTGGGCAAAAACAAGAACGCCCTCGCAATGACGTGTAACTTGATTATAACTGGAATTAAACGATATAATGGAAAAGTTGTGAGACGATTTGAAATCAACCACGTATATTATGCCAGGAGGCTCCAATGAGTGATTTCTTTGAAAAAGTAAGTAGCCAGATAGACCCGTTCAAGAAACTGCTTTCGTACATCCCCGGCTTCAGCGGTTACATTGAAAGACAGAACCGCCGCGACGCAGACAAAATTCTGCGTGAAACCGTGGCGCGCCGCTTTGAAGAACACTGGGGCCGCGCGTCGAACTTGCAGGTGGAAATGGTGAGCAGCGGCATGATCAAATATGTGGACGACATGGAAAAGGCCGCGCTCGCATTGCGAACTTTCATCGACAAGATCAACACAGCCGCGCGCGGTTATTCCGGGTTGTTCGATGCCGTGAAGATCAACGAGAAGGAACTCGAAGCGATCTATCAATTCGATGCGGCCTTCTTCGATCTCGGCGACCAGATTGGTTCTGCGCTTGGAAATGTGGAAGCCAGCCTTGCCGATGAGACCGCATTGCCCGCCGCCATTCGCAACCTGACCACCCTTGCCCGTCTTGCCGTTGAAACCTTCGAGCGCCGCTCTGAGATCGTCACGGGCAGCGGGCAATAAATTTATTGTCATTGCGAGGGCGCTTTTGCCCTTTGCCCGACACTTGCGCCGCGCGCCAGTGCGGTGAGCAATCTCCTCATTACATGAGATTGCTTCGTCGGGAAAAGCGCCCTCCTCGCAATGACATAACAAAATCCCATGTGGCACGAATACATCAACGCAACCTCCACCGATGAGGTCATAAAATTTCTTGCGGACAAGAAAGAACATGCCCGCATTGTGGCCGGCGGCACAGACCTGATCCTCGAACTCGAGCGCGGCGTCCGCAAAGGCGTGGACGCGCTCATCGACATTTCGCGCATCCCCACCCTGCAACAAATCACAATTGACGAAGACAACGTCATTCATCTTGGCCCGCTCGTCACGCACAACGATTGTGCCGCGTCCAAACTCATTCGCGGCAAAGCCTATCCCCTCGCGCGCGCAGCCTGGGAAGTGGGCGCGCCGCAGATCCGCAACCGCGGCACGATTGCAGGCAACCTCATCACCGCCTCGCCCGCCAACGACACCATCACCCCGTTGATGGCGCTCGGCGCAAGCGTCACATTACTTTCCACAAGAGGCGAAAGAACAATTCCTTTAAAAGATTTCTACACAGGCGTCCGCAAAAACGTGATGCAAGCCGATGAAATGCTGGTGGATATTTCCTTCCCCGCCCTGACAAAAACCCAGCGCGGGACGTTCATCAAACTGGCCTTGCGCCGCGCCCAGGCCATCTCGCTTGTGAACGTGGCGGTCATTCTTAATCTGAAAGCGGATACTGTCCAATCGGCATCCATCACGCTGGGGGCCGTCACCCCCATCATCACCCACGCCGTTGAAGCGGAACAATTCCTCGCAAAGAAAAAACTGACCGACAAAAATATTGCCCAGGCCGCGGAACTCGCCGTGAAATCCGCCCATCCCATTGACGATGTGCGCGGCTCTGCAAGCTACCGCCGTGAAATGGTAAAGGTTATCACCGCGCGCGGCCTCACCGCCATACGCGATGAAACTGAACAGGCGGGGATGCCGAAGAGGCCGATCCTTTTGCAGGGCAGGAAGACCGTGGACGATGGACGGCAGACCGTAAGTCGATTCCCAGATTCTCCAATTGAACCAACGATAAACGGAAAGAAATATTCCTTCCAAAGCGGGCACAGCAAAACCCTGTTACGCCTGCTCCGTGAAGAAGGCATGTTGACAGGCACAAAGGAAGGCTGTGCCGAAGGCGAATGCGGCGCATGTACCATATTCCTGGATGGGCAGGCGGTCATGTCCTGCCTTGTCCCTGCGCCGCGCGCGCATGGCGCGGAAATCGTCACTGTCGAAGGCCTCGCCTCCCTCACCCCAACCCCTCTCCCAGAGGGAGAGGGGCAAGAGGTGAGGGAACGACTGCATCCCGTGCAGGAAGCCTTCATCGAGCATGGCGCTGTCCAATGCGGGTATTGCACGCCGGGCTTCATCATGTCTGGCGCAAAGCTGTTGGAAGAAAAAAACAACCCGACAAAAAACGAGATCGAACAGGCCATCACCGGCAACCTATGCCGCTGCACCGGCTATTACAAGATCGTCAAAGCCATCGAAGATGCAAGCAAAACAAAAGCTTAAGAGGTAATCATGGGCAAATATAGAAGTTCAGCGGTAAAAAAAGAAATACCAAAATCACAAGGCCCGCATTTCGTCTGGCGCGGTCTGGGCTGTCTGATGATGATCATCATCCCGGTCATCTCGAGTGCGGCAGCGTATGAAACTATCAACTATGGGCTGGATCACAAATGGACGATTCCATACCAGCTTCTTGGAACTCCGCGCCTCCCGGAAATCATCTATCAATCCGATGCGCTGTGGGCAGTGTTTGGGCGCATTACCGGAATTCAACACTTTTACGCCTACGCCGTCGTTGGAATTTTGTACATGATCGGCCTCAGCGGCTTCATATCGTTTATTTACGCGCTGATCTATCGTATGATCAGCCCATCCCGTTGGGGACCTTTGGATGCGCCGCCCCCGAAATTCAGGCCCAAAAAATATACCCGCTAGGAAGCCATGTCTGAAAACTCTGTCGGAAAATCATATCCGCGTGTGGATGCGCGCGGGAAGGTCACCGGGCAAACTCTCTACTCCGGTGATTTAGTCATGAAGGGTATGTTGCACATGAAGATTCTCATGGCAGAACGCCCTCATGCCCGCGTGAAAGACATTCGTGTGGAAAAAGCCCTGGCCTCGCCGGGGGTTGTGGCTGTGTACACCGCAAAAGATGTGCCGCTCAACGAGTATGGATTGCAAATTCCAGACCAGCCCGTGCTATGCGGCCCGGGCGCGAGCAAGCCACACACAGACATCGTCCGCTTCGTGGGGGATCAAGTTGCAGTCGTGGTCGCCAACTTCGAGGTCGAGGCAGAGGCGGCGATGAAATTGATCGAGGTGGATTACGAAGACCTTCCGCTTCTTTCCGACCCGATCACTGCCATGCGTCCCGATGCGCCTCTCCTACATCCAGACAGGGGCGACACGAACGTGTGCGTGCATTACAAAATCCGCAAAGGGAATGTGGACGCGGCCTTCGCCAACGCCGATGTGATCGTCGAAGGCGAATATCACACCCCCGTTCAGGAACATGCCTACCTCCAGCCCGAAGCGGGACTGGCATATATCGACGAGCAGGGACTTGTCACCGTGGAAGCCGCAGGCCAGTGGACACATGCTGACCGGGAAACCATCGCACATGCCCTGGGTCTGCCAGATGAAATGGTGCGCGTGGTCTACCCTGCCATCGGCGGCGCGTTCGGCGGACGGGAAGATATGTCTGTGCAGATCGTGCTGGCTCTCGCCGCGTGGAAGTTACAGCGGCCGGTCAAGATCGTCTGGTCGCGGCGCGAATCGATCATTGGGCACGGCAAACGTCACGAGGTATTTCTCAAAGCCAAATGGGGAGCTACCAGCGAAGGAAAACTCGTCGCAGCAGAATCAGAATTGGTTGGGGATGGAGGCGCGTACATGTACACCTCCAACAAGGTGCTTGGCAACGCGGCCATCACATCCACAGGCCCGTACTTCATCCCGAATGTAAAAGTGGATGTGTACGGGGTGTACACCAACAACCTGCCCGGCGCAGCCTTCCGCGGGTTCGGCGCGCCGCAAGCCCTGTTCATGGCTGAGTCGCAAATGAATAAACTCGCCGAACAGCTTGGCATGGACGCGGTGGAGTTCCGCCTGCTGAATGCCCTGCGCGATGGCGATACGCTGGGCGTTGGCACGCCTGCCCCCAACCCTGTCAGCATCGTCGAATGCATTGAAGCCGCGCGCGATAAATTTGGCTGGAAGAAACGCAACACGCAACACGCAACACGCAACAAACAGCGGGCATCAATCGTCCGGGGTCGAGGTTTTGCGGCGGGCTTCAAGAATGTTGGCTTCTCTTTTGGCTATCAGGAAAACTGCTGGGCGAAAGTTGAAATTCACGGCAACGGCGCAATGGATCGCGTTATCGTCCATCACGCGGGCGCGGAGGTTGGGCAAGGCACACACACGGTCATGATCCAGATGGCCGCGCAGGTTCTTGGAATTCCCGAAAGCAAAGTGGAATTGCGGACTTCGGACTCAGCCACGCAAGGCAACCCTGGCTCTGCCTCCGCTTCGCGCCTGACCTTTATGGCTGGCAACTCGATCAAAGGAGCAGCGGAAGCCGCCCTGGCAAAATGGAATGTAGAAGAGCGCCCCGCGATTGCAGAGTTCAAATACCTTGCGCCGCGCACAACTCCATTCGACAAAGAGACGGGCTATTCCATGCCCAATTTTCAATATGCGTATGTGGCCCAGGCCGCCGAAGTGGAAGTGGATACGGAGACGGGCCACGTCCGCGTCATCCGTTTGGTCTCTGCGGATGATGTCGGCAAAGCCATCAACCCCGACCTGGTGGTCGGTCAAATTGAAGGCGCGGTGGTGCAGGCGCACGGCTACGCCCTCCTCGAAGAGTACAAGATGAAAGACGGCAAAGTGCTCACCGATCAGTTCAGCACCTATCTCATCCCCACCATTTGGGATATCCCCGAAAAAGTGGAATCCGTTTTGGTGGAAGTCCCCGACCCGAACGGTCCCTGGGGCGCGCGCGGCATGGGCGAATTGCCCTACCTGCCCGTTGCGCCAGCCATCGCGGCGGCCATCCACGACGCGACTGGTGTTTGGATCAGCGAATTCCCGTTTACGCCGGAGCGTGTGTTGAGGGCGTTGGGGAAGATTGAGTAGAGCTGGAATCCAGAAGGTGTTATGACACACCTATTCAACAGAGGTAATATAAAAGTATGAACAACATTAATGGCAAGAAAAAGAAGTTGTCACCAGAACAACGTGAAGAACTACTCAGGGCATTGAAAGTCCGTTTCGAGAAAAACATGAACCGTCATAAAGGTCTTGAGTGGGCCAACGTACAAGCCAAGCTGGAAGCTAATACTGAAAAACTGTGGTCGCTCCATGAAATGGAAAGAACTGGCGGCGAAGCGGATGTTGTTGGTCATGATAAAAAGACGGGCGAATACATTTTTTATGATTGTTCAGCGGAAAGTCCTACAGGCCGTAGAAGTATTTGTTACGACCGTGAAGCGCTGGAGTCAAGGAAAGAACATAAACCAGAAAATAACGCCATGGATATGGCTGCTGCCATGGGCATTGAACTTTTAACGGAGGAACAATATCGGGAATTGCAGAAACTTGGAAATTTCGATATGAAAACATCGAGCTGGATAAAAACACCTTCTGAGATTAGAAAACTCGGCGGCGCCATCTTTGCTGATTTCCGCTACGGCAATGTCTTCGTGTATCACAACGGCGCAGAATCTTATTATGCCGCCAGGGCGTTCCGTGGCTCGTTAAGGGTCTAGCGCCCGAAGGACACACCGCAATGGCGCACGGTGCAAGCGCCGGGACGATGTGAGCGGAGCGAAGGGTCTCTACGACAATCTCAGAGACCCTTCGGTCACGAAGAGCACGCTCCCTCAGGGCGACATGCAAAGTGACATGAGCAAAAAATACTACGGCGGGCGCGATATAATAAGCTATCTCCGATTATGCCTTTCCCCTATTTGGACGAAACCAAGGAACTAAATGAAGTCACCCGCAGGGAGGCGGCGGGTTCTTTCGTTGCGCTGCCTGACGGAGTCACCCATTACGAACTCGGCGGCCCTGCAAACGGAAAGACGATTGTCCTTGTGCATGGCTTCTCTGTCCCGTACTTTATCTTTGACCCTTTGTTCGAGTTCCTGAAAAATTCTGGCTTTCGAGTCTTAAGATACGATCTGCTGGGGCGCGGATATTCGGACAAGCCCAATCTGCGCTACGATATTCATTTGTTCGTCAAACAACTCAAAGACCTGCTCGATGCGCTCAACTTAAACGAAATCACCCTGCTGGGGCTTTCCATGGGCGGGCCTGTCACAACCGCGTTCATTCAAGAACACCCGCGTTATGTCCGCAAACACATCCTCATTGACCCATCTGGTGGGACAAGCGTGGAACTCACCCGCCTGCTCAAGCTGACAAGACTGCCGATCCTTGGCGAATTAATCATCGGCTTGTTCGGAAGCAAAAACCTGATCAAGGGCATCGCCTCGGACTTTTTCGACCCGAAGCTGGTCGGGCAATTCCAGGCAAAATACAAAATCCAAATGGAATATAAGGGGTTCAAACGCGCCATCCTGTCCACCATGCGCAGCGGGATGCTGGAGTCGTTCCTTGAAACGTATCGGAATGCGGGCGCGTTGAAAAAGCCCACGCTGGTCTTCTGGGGAAAGGATGACAAGACAACTCCCTACCAAGATCACACCCTGATTATGCAGGCTTTGCCCCATGCGGAATTTCACGCAATCGAAAACTGCGGTCATCTCCCGCACTACGAAAAGCCCGAAGTTTTCAACCCTATTTTATTGGAGTTTTTATCGAGATGAACAAAATCAAAAATTACATCTACCGAAATAGGCACAGTATCGCCGTTTTCGTTCTGCTCAACACCGCCTGCCTGGTCTGTATTTTGCTGGTGGCGGCGCGGGTGGCATACACAGACTCTAGGCGGCATACGGGTTTGATTTGGAATCTCTTCCTCGCATGGATTCCGTTCATTTTGGCATACGTGGCGCACGCTGTTTCATGGAAACGCACCTGGTTGTATCTTGTCATTCCAGTCATCGCCTTCCTCTGGCTGATCTTCTTCCCCAACGCGCCGTATATGCTCACCGACCTGCAAGACCTTGCGCGCGCAGGCGGAGTGGGCGCTCCGCTTTGGTATGACGTGCTGATCGTAGTCTGGAGCTCGTGGACAGGCACCCTGCTCGGCGTGATTTCCCTGTACCTGATGCAGGACATCATCTTCCGCACCGTTGGACGATGGGCAGGATGGGTCTTTGTCTTTGTAATTTCCGGGTTGAGCAGTTTCGGCATTTACATCGGGCGTTTTGTGCGCCTCAACTCATGGGACATTCTGCAAAACCCCGCCGAAACCACCATGGAAATCCTCGGCCTCGTTATCGACCCAAGTATGCGCCTCGCCGCGTTCACCATCCTGTACACATTTTTCTTCCTTTTCGTTTTCGTGCTCCTGTATTCGTTCAGCCATATGCTGCAAGAGCAGGCGGTCAGAGCGCAAAGCGCCCCCGAACAACTTGCATCCACACAGCCGACACAAGTTAATTAACTCACCTTACGCAGTCAAGGTATGTCGTTGCGAGGACGCTCTTGTTCTTTGTCCGAAGCAATCTGCCCGCCGCAGCGGCGTGATCTCAAATACCAGAGCGACCCGTTTCTGAAAATGGTGAAGATGAATAGATATTGACGGGTCGCCCCTGCGAATAGGTTCAACCAATTTGTGTAAGGTGAGTTATGAACACAAACGAAGCAGCATCCCCTTCCCGCACCAACAGACATTCCATCATCAGCCTTGTTCTGGGTATTTTAACCATTGTCACCTTCTGCGGCGGATTTATCATTCCGATTCCATTTACCAGTTTTGTGTGCGCGCCTGCAAGCCTCCTGCTCGGCGTTCTGGCTTTGATCTATGGGACGATCTCCTTAAATCGAATCCAACAGCATAATGAAGCAGGCCGCCCCATGGCGTGGGTCGGCATCCTCAGCGGCGGATTTATCTTCCTATGTGTAATGTGCATGGTCATTGCGTTGATCTCATTATTCATGTTTTCACCTGACTCACTTCCGCCTTTTCTCCAAAACCATTCAATTTAAGGGATTTTTAACCTGCAACTTGCCAATCCATCTTCTCTCGGTTATCCTTGCCAGCGGGAGTGGTTAGGTCCCGGTGGGCTTCCTGGTCTTCAAAACCTGTGGCGGGTCGCGTTGCGGGCCGCGGTGGGTTCGACTCCCATCCATTCCCGCCTATCATCTGGACGATGGACAATAAACCATTGACCGTTTTATTGTCCATCGTCTATGGTCTATCGTCCAAAAGGTATCCCATGTCCATCCCTGAAACTGAAGTTCTTACCAATCTTGTTGCTCGTGTTTTTCGCATCGAGGATGTCACTAGCGAAGACCCGCGCAAGGGATTCTTCCTGCGCTATCGCGGGGAATTGCTCGGCGAAGACTCTGCCCAGGCCTACGACCAGCTGGCTGAATCGCTGGGCCAATACAACGTCACGCCGCTCTTCCGAATGGAAGAGGGAAGCCATGTCATTTACCTTGCGCCAAAACAACCCGAACCGCCGAAAGACAAAATTTCCACGAACATCATTCTTTTTATATTAACCGTCCTCAGCGTGATGCTCGCAGGCGCACAGCCTGAAGGCGCCATCCCAACTGACTTTGCAGGGCAACTGCTGGCGCTTGCCAAAAGTATTTTCACAGGCGGGCCTTTTGCCCTCAGCCTGTTGGGAATTTTGCTGGCGCATGAACTGGGCCATTATTTCATGAGCCGCTATCATAAAACGCCCGCCACCCTGCCGTATTTCATCCCATTTCCATTAAGCCCGCTGGGCACCATGGGCGCGGCCATCATCATGCGCGGCATTCCAAAGAACAGGCGCATCTTATTTGACATCGGCATTGCAGGTCCCATTGCAGGGCTTGTGGTTGCCATCCCCGTTTTATTTTTTGGGTTATCGCTTTCCGAATTGGGAACCATTGACCCAAACCCCAACGGTTTCATGGAAGGCAATTCACTGCTTTACCTCTTCGCAAAATATGTCACCTTCGGCCAGTTACTGCCCGCGCCGCTCGAGCCGCAGGGGTTTTTATATTGGCTGAAATATTTCTTCACGGGCGGCCCGATTCCCTTCGGCGGTTTGGATGTCTTCATTCATCCCGTGGCGTTCGCGGGCTGGGCGGGCATTCTCGTCACCGCGTTGAATCTCATCCCCGCTGGTACGCTCGACGGCGGGCACGTCATCTACGGCTTGTTTGGGGATAAAGCCCGCAAGGCATTTCCGTTCATCGTCGGCTTGCTGATTTTATTCGGCTTCTACTGGAGCGGATGGTGGTTATGGGCGGCCATCTTATTCTGGCTGGGACGCGTCCACGCACAACCGCTCGACCAGATTACCACGCTCGACCCCACCCGACGGCTGGTCGGCTTTGCGATGATCTTTGTCTTCTTTTTGGTTTTCATGCCCGTCCCATTTATGACGCTTGCTCCATGAAAAAAATATTCCCAATATTCATAATCCTCTCCATTATATTAACCGCTTGTGCTGGGACAAATGCCGCAACCGCCACAGCGAAAGCGCCCGCAACACAGAGCGGCGAAAACCCCCCAGCGACGGAAACTGTCCTCGAAACAGCCAGCAGGATCGAGGTCAATGAAGAGGCGTTGAACGGGCTGGAGATTGATGTCTGGATTCCGTGGTATGGAATCGAGTCTGACCTGTTCCACACCTTCGTCAACGATTTCAATTCGCAAAACGAGTGGGGCATTAAAGTGAATGTGGAAAATCAAATTAATTTCTCGAACCTGTACGATAAAGTGACCGCATCCCTGCCGACGGAAAACAAACCCGACCTTGTGATCGCGCTGCCCGAGCACGCGCAGGGCTGGTACACCGATGGCGCGGTGACCGACCTGACGGATTATGTGGATGACCCAAAATACGGAATCGACTCAAATGATTTTCCGTTTGTGTTTTGGAATCAGGATTTGACGGATGAAGCGCGTGTGGCATTCCCCGCGCAGCGCAGCGCGCAATTTTTACTTTGGAATGAAACCTGGGCGGATAAACTTGGTTTTGACACGAGGCCTGCTTCATCGGAAAAATTTCGCCAGCAAGCCTGCCGCGCACAAAGCTCGATGCTCTCCGATGAGTTTGCGGAAAACGATGCGCTTGGCGGCTGGCTGGTGAACACCGAATCAATGACCGCCTATTCATGGATGCTGGCCTTCGGCGGCGGCGTTTTGGAGGAAGGCAATTATCGTTTTCTCGCGCCAAACAATATCAAGGCCTTCAAATTTTTGCGCGGACTTTCCGAATCAAGTTGCGCGTGGCAAAGCGCAACAGCGGACCCGATCACTTCCTTTGCGAACCGCGAGGCTTTGTTCATCACGGCAAGTTTGCACGACCTGCCCAGTGTTGCGCGCGCATTCGCCAGCGCAAACAGCGCCGACAAGTGGAGTGTGATTCCATTTCCCTCTGAACATAACGAAGCGCTTGTTGTGTACGGTTCCTCGTATGTGATTTTGGAATCGACCGATGAAGAGCAACTGGCCTCATGGCTTTTTGTGAAATGGCTTTTGGATAACAAACAGGACGCCCGCTGGGTGGAGACTACGCATCTCTTCCCGCTTCGCACCTCGACTTTGGGCCTGCTCGGCGATTACGAAAAGACTCACCCCCAATGGAAACAAGCCGTGAACCTTCTGCCCGAAGGCGGGTTGCAACCTCAACTGGCTTCGTGGCGTACAATTAAAGTAATGCTCGGCGACGGGTTCGCGCACATGTACCGCGTCAACACCGCCAGCGGACAGGTGGCCGCGATCCTCGCGCAGATGGAGACAATGGCGAAGGATTTGAGTCAATGACGATGGACGATTGACCGTAGACCGCCTCTCGCCCGTTGCAATTTTAGTGGAGTTCCCATGCCAACATCCGAATACAAAGCGCGGCAAGTCCGCGCAAAAACGCATGAAGTTTTTGAATATGACCACGATGATGAAAAGCCCGGCAAGCCCCTGCACATCCTCATCCCCGGCGGCTTGATCGCGCTGGCAACCCTGGCGTTGATCGTTTTCATCGCCTACCTGACCTGGTTCGATGAGAGCCTCGCGCAAGAAATTGGAACAGTTTTGTGTTTAATTCTCGCGCCGTTTTATGTGGGCGGTGTTTTTCTATTTAGCTACGGTTACGAACTTTACAACATTCCCCGTGCCATTCGATTGACTGCGATCATTGTCTTTGTCACTCTCGCGGCGGTGGTGATTGTGGCGGTGTTGTTCTTCGTGCTTGGTAACAGTAAAGGCGGGTCGAGTTCATCGTCGAAATCATCAAAGTCATCCTCGAAATCCTCGGGGTTGGCCAAACCTTCAGCGGGCAAGAGCGCATTTGGCGGGGCGCTCGGCGGCGCGATTGCGAATAAATCATCTTCAAGTTCTTCATCGGGGAGTAGTTCTCACCATTCAGGCGGCCCTATATTTATCGGCGGCAGAGGGACTCGCGTGGAAACCCGCGAAGTGACAAAGGCAGTGGTGAAGGAAGTTCCGAAAGAACCCATGCCCATCACCTGTTCATTTTGTACGAGGTCTTATGTGCCGATTGAGCATAATTATATCTGTCCCAGTTGCGGCGCGGCCACGCCGAAAGATTTGATCGAAGAGTCGCAGATACCGAAGGAATAAGAAAAAAGAGACAGTCCCGTTGGCGCCAACGGGACTGTCTCTTTTAACCAAACCTGCCCATGATGTAATCTTCGGTTTTCTTTTGTTTCGGCACAGTGAAAAGAGACTTGCCTTCACCATACTCAATCAGTTCACCCTGCAAAAAGAAGGCGGCGTAATCGGCGGTGCGCGCGGCTTGTTGAATGGAATGCGGGACAAGGATGATGGTGTATTCTTTTTTCAACTCCAGCAGGGCGGCTTCCACTTTGCCTGTGGAGATGGGGTCAAGGCCTGAGGTGGGTTCGTCGAGCAAAATAATTTCAGGCTGAAGCGCGATCACGCGCGCGAGACAGACGCGCTGCTGCTGTCCGCCGGAGAGGGCAATGGCGGGGTCATTCAAGCGGTCTTTCACTTCATCCCAAACTGCAGAGAGTTTCAAACTGCGTTCCACCGCTTCATCCAATTTGGATTTTCGTTTTTCACCCGCAAGCTCCAAACCATAAGTCACATTTTCGCGGATGCTCATCGGCAGGGGGACGGGGCGCGCAAAGACCATGCCCACTTTGCGGCGCAGGGCAATCACATCTGTTTTCGCGTCGAGGATATTTTCCTCGTCGATGAGGATGCGGCCCGCACTGGCTTTGATCTCGGTCAGATCGTTCAAGCGATTGAGACAGCGCAGCAGTGTGGATTTTCCGCCTCCTGCTGGACCGAAGAGCACGGTCACGGCATTCTGACGAATTCCCATGCTGACGCCGCGCAAGGACTCGGTGCCGTCGGAGTATTGGAGGGAGAGGTTTTCGATGAGGATTTTATTCATAAATTTTTCAAAAAGACGATGGACCATTGACGACGGATGACGAAAACCGCCTAGATCAAATCTTCATCTCCGTAGGTGGGGGTGTTTTCTCGAACCTGTATGCCATCATATCTCCGTGGTCAATCGTCTATTGTCCATGGTCAAAAATTACCATTGCCTTCTCGCCCTGGCCCTTGAACGAATCACAGTCGCAATAAGGTTCATGGTTAGGACGAAAACGAGCAACACAAGCGCTGTGCCGTATTGGATTTGGATGGGCATTTCAGGGACTTGAGTGGAGATCACAAAAAGATGATAGGGCAATGCCATGGTTGCATCAAAAGGGGATTGGGGCAGGCGTGGAAGGAAGAAGGCCGCACCCGTGAAAAGGATGGGGGCCGTTTCCCCTGCGGCACGTTCGAGGCCGAGGATGACACCCGTTAGAATTCCAGGTAACGCTTCCTTCAAAACGATCTTACGGATGGTCTGCCAGCGCGTGGCGCCGAGGGAAATGCTCACCGTACGGAAGGCTTGCGGTACAGCCCGCAATGATTCTTCCGCGGTGCTGATGATGACAGGCAGGGTCATGATCGAAAGCGTGAGGGACGCGGCCAGAATGGATGTGCCGAATTTTAGGAATAACACGAATAATCCCAACCCGAACAGGCCATACACCACCGAGGGAATTCCCGCGAGGTTGATGATCGCGAGGCGGATGAGACGAGTCCACTGGTTGTCTTTGGCGTATTCAGAAAGATAAATGGCGGCGGCGATTCCCAGCGGAACGGAAAATATTGCTGTGCCAATTGTGAGATACAACGTCCCGATGATGGCGGGCAGGATTCCGCCCGCACGCATTCCGTCATGCGGGAAGCCTGTGATGAAGTCCCACGAAATGGCGGAGCCGCCTTGAAACAGAATGTAAATGATCGTGCCGACGATGGGAAGCACTGTCATCACAGCCATGAGAGTGATGAAGCTAAACCCAAGCCGTTGGACGGTGTGACGATTGCGGGAGAGGAATTTGGTCATCATGAGAGAATTCTCTCCGCGCGTTTCTTTGAACGGAAGACCACCGAAGAAGCAATCACATTCACGACTAACGAGATCAGGAACAGCACCATGCCGATGAAGAACAGCACGTGATAATGTGTGCTTCCGTTGGCGACCTCGCCCATTTCTGCGGCGATGGTGGCCGTCATGGTGCGGACGGGGGAGAAGAGGCTGCCCAATTTGGTTGCCATGACAGGCGCGTTACCTGTCACCATCATCACGGTCATGGTTTCGCCGATGGCGCGTCCCACGCCGAGCATGACGGCTGTCAGCACACCTGACTTTGCGGCAGGGAGAGTCACACGCCAGATGGTCTGCCATTTGGTGGCGCCCAATGCCCATGCGCCTTCACGATACGCACGCGGGACAGAGTCCAACGCATCCTCTGCCACGGACACGACTGTTGGAACGGCGATCCCACCCAACAGAAGGGACCCTGTAAAAGCGGTCAGACCAGTTGGCAGGTCCAGCATGATGCGCAGATATGGCGAGAGCACGAGTATGCCAAGAAATCCCAACACTACGGAGGGAAGTCCGCCAAGTAATTCAACCAGCGGTTTGAGAATTTCCCGCATCCAGCGCGGAGCGATCTCAGAGATGTAGACCGCGGCGCCGATCCCAAATGGGACGGCGATCAATGCGGCGCCAAAGGTGATGATGATCGAACCCGTGATAAGCGGCAGAATGCCGAAGTGATCTTCGATGGGATACCAGCGAATGTTGAGCAGGGAGGGGGCGTCCACTTCGCCGAGCGCGGGCAGGCCTTCGCGCAGAAGAAAAAAGAAAATGAGCAGCACAAAGACAACAGCCGAATAGCCGCTGGCTTTGATGGCTCTTGTGATGATGAACTCACGCCAGTTTAAAGATTTTTCCATAACTCTCCACATGTCATTGCGAGGAGGGCTTCAGCCCGACGAAGCAATCTCATACACGGTGACTGAGATTGCTTCGTCGCGAAGAGCAAGTGCGCTCCTCGCAACACTTGCACCAGCACGCAAGTGCAGGTGTGACATTGTTTACTTTGCAGGTACAAAACCCAAATCAGCAACGATCTGCTGCGCTTCTTCAGAAAGGATCCAATCGAGATAATCCTTCACGACGCCAGTAGGCTCGCCATTGGTATACATATATAAATCGCGCGCGATTGCATACGTTTTATCGTTGACGGTTTCGATCGAAGGCAAAACATACGCGCCGCCTGCTTCCTTTGCAATTGCGATCATTTTCAAATCATCGGGCACATAGCCGAGGCCGTCATATCCAATTGCGTTCGGGTTCTGACGCACTTCCGAAATGATGCCTTCGGAGGATGGCAGCAGCAACGTGTCCATTGAAAATAGAGTTTTATCTTCCTTGCTTCCCAATCTCAAAACAGTTTCCAAAAAATAGACATGCGTGCCAGAGTTGGTCTCGCGCGAGAGCTTCACAATCGGTCGGTCTTCGCCGCCTACTTCGCTCCAGTTGGTGATTTCGCCGCTATAAATATCCGAGATTTGTTGCAGGGTTAATTCGCTGACGGGGTTTTTTGCATTCACGATCACCGCAATGGCATCCCGCGCAATGATATGTTCAACTGGCTCCACCCCTTTTGCTCTTGCCTCTTCAATTTCTTCGGCCTTGATCTGACGCGATGCATTTGCCAGATCAACAGTATCGTTGATCAGCGCTGCAATGCCCGTGCCTGAACCGCCGCCCGTCACCGAGATGCGCACGTCAGGATGTTCCACCTGATACGCTTCGGCCCAGGCCAGCGCCAGGTTGACGATGGTATCTGAGCCTTTGTTTTCGATGTATTGAGCGGACGAATCAGAAGTGGATGAATTGTTTGGGGAACCGCAGGAGGTCAAAAGGAAAGAGGAAAGAAGAAAGAAGAGGGCGATGCGTTTCATTGCGATGGATTATAGTCGTTGGTAGACAGGTAAACAAGTACNNACAAGTACACAAGTTTAATGGTATGCACGCAAAGGTTGTCAGGGGAGGCAGATAGTTCGCTGCGCTGTCAAAAGCCCTCACCCTGCCCTCTCCCTCAGGGAGAGGGGGAAGTCGACATGGCGAAAAGTCTTCATAATTGGGGTGAGGGAAAAGGGGGGAATGCTGACAACCTTTGCATGCACACGTTTAATGAACCAGAAGATCGCTTCGGACTCGCTCTACCCTGCTCCTGTTTCGACTGGCATTCTTTCCTCTTTCCTCTTTCTTTTACATTTCATCCTTCACCCTTCATCCCTCATCCTTTCTGATAAAATCACCCCATGAACACAACGCAACCCGCTTTTTCCGTTCAGCAATTGGACTTTTTCTACGGTACATCCAAGGCACTCTCGAATGTCAATCTCGAAATCCTGCCTCAAAAAGTGACCGCGCTCATCGGCCCATCAGGCTGCGGCAAGTCCACTTTTTTACGCTGCCTGAATCGCATGAACGACACCATCGCAGGAACGCGAGTGGAAGGAAATATCCTGCTAAAAGGGGAGGACATCTACGGCGAAACTATGGATGTGGTTAATTTGCGCCAGCGCGTAGGCATGGTCTTCCAAAAACCAAACCCGTTCCCGCAATCCATTTATGACAACGTGGCCTTTGGCCCGCGCGTGATGGGCATGGATGTAAATCTGAACGAGGTGGTGGAGAAAAGCCTGGCCGCCGCCGCGCTGTGGGACGAAGTCAAAGACGATTTGAAATCAGATGCGCTCGGCCTGTCCCTCGGCCAACAGCAGAGACTATGCATTGCGCGCGTGATCGCCGTCCAACCCGAAGTCATCCTCATGGACGAATCCACCTCCGCGCTGGACCCCATCGCCACCCTGCGCGTGGAAGAATTGATCGCAGACTTGAAAAAAGAGTACACCATCGTCATCGTCACCCACAACATGCAGCAAGCTGCGCGCGTTTCCGATCACACAGGCTTGTTCTGGCTGGGTGAGTTGGTCGAGTTCGCTCCTACCACTCAAATGTTCACAACCCCAAAGGAAGAATTGACCGAAGCCTACATCACGGGAAGAATGGGGTAAATAAGTAAACACGTATACAAGTACACAGGTAAACAAAAATGCGACTATCTTTCGATAATCGCATTTTTGTTGGTGGTTAAGACATAAGTAACGTGCCTGAATGCCCAAAGGCTTTTAACGCGAATGGCGCGAATTATGCGAATTTCACGAATATTATTGGATTTTTCGCGTCATTCGCCTCATTCGAGAAATTCGCGTTAAGGTTTGTCACTTCAACTAACCATTACCGCATTTTTTACGTTTTCCGCCTTGCGTATTATTTTTGTCCCTTCCAAAACTCATCGTCGCTGGATTTGATCTCGTAGAACGAACCCGTTGCAATAAAAATAGTGCGTTCGCAGATGTTGGTCACACGGTCTGCCACGCGCTCGAGGTTGTGCGCCACCCACAGCAGCCAGTTCGCGCGCTCGATGGACTTGGGATCCTGAATAATGATCAGCATCAACTCGCGATAAATCTGGTTGTAAAGCGCGTCCACTTCATCGTCTTCGATGGGGATGGCCTTTGCAACCTCCACATCTTCATTGATGAAGGCGCTCAATGAGCGGTGTAACATGCTTGTGCCGATCTGCGCCATGCGCGGGATGTCGATCAAGGGTTTGAGCAAAGCCTCCTCGCCCATGCGGAGATTGATGTTGGCGATGCCTTTGGCGTAATCCCCCATGCGCTCCAGCTCCGAAATAATTTCCATGGTGGAGGCCAGCAGGCGCAGGTCATGTGCCATTGGCTGCTGGGTTGCGATCAGGATCATCAATTGATTCTCGATTGCAAAACGCTTCTTGTTGATCTCTTTATCTTCGGCGATGATTTTTTCAGAAGCCGCAATGTCGCGCTTCTTCAAGGCCTCCACCGATCCCAGGATGGCGTGTTCCACCATGGAACCAAGCAAAATCACTTCATCTTTTACCTGCTGAATTTCACTCTCGAAAGTTTTGCGAATCATAAGTTCCTCTTNNTTGCTCACCCAGCCAAAGGCGCAGACGCTGCTCGATTTGGTCGCGCACGCGTCGGGTGGAGTCGAGGCGGGTTTCCTCGTCAAATTTTGCGGGGTCATCGAAAGGCCAGTGGTCGTGAGTCCCCATGTTCAAAAATACAGTGGGACAATTTTCCTCGGCATCTGCGCACACGGTGATGACGTGGACGAAGACGGCCTTGCCAAGATATTCCGTGACAGATTTTGACCACTGCGCTGAAATATCGATGCCAATTTCGCGCATCACTTGCTGGACCTCTGGCAGGATGCTGCCCTTTGGCTGTGTGCCTGCGCTGAAAATTTCATACTGCTCTCCTGCCAATGCGCGCAGGAGTCCTTCTGCAAGCTGGCTGCGCGCCGAGTTGCCCGTGCAAAGGAATAAGACTTTTGGTTTATTCATATATTCTCCATTCCGTCATTGCGAGGAGAGTGTTCTTCTCGACGACATCGTACCCGAATGGGTAAGCAATCTCCAACCCTATGACGGAGATTGCTCACCGCACTCCCGAAAATACATCGGGACGATGTGGCGTACGGTGCAAGTGTCGGGCAAAGTGCGCCCTCGCAATGACATATCCTATCCAAACCTTCCCGTTACATAATCTTCGGTGCGTTTATCCTGCGGGCGGGTGAATATTTTTTTGGTGTCATCGAATTCGATCACGCCGCCGGAGCGTTTATCGTCGATCATCATCATGGCGGTGTAATCAGAGGCGCGCGCGGCCTGCTGCATGTTGTGCGTGACGATGATGATGGTGTAGTTCTTCTTTAGCTCCTGCATCAATTCTTCGATGCGCAGCGTGGAGATGGGGTCAAGCGCGGAGGCGGGTTCATCCATGAGGATGATATCAGGTTGAATGGCAATCGTGCGGGCTATGCACAGACGCTGCTGCTGTCCGCCTGAAAGCTCGTAGGCGCTCTTCCTGAGTTTATCTTTTACTTCATCCCAAAGCGCCGCGCTGCGCAGGGATTGCTCGACGAGTTCATCCATGCTGCCTTTGTAGCCATTGATCTTCGCGCCCCATGAAATATTTTCATAGATCGACTTTGGGAAGGGATTGGGCTTTTGAAAAACCATGCCGATCTTTCGGCGAACTTCCACGGGGTCAATGTCTTTGCCGTAGAGGTTTTGTCCCTGCAAAAGGATTTCGCCTGTGACGTAACTGCTTGGCACGAAGTCATTCATGCGGTTGAAAGCCCGCAGCAGTGTGGACTTCCCACACCCCGAAGGCCCAATGATGGCGGTGATCTTCTGCTTTTCGATCTTCATGCTCACTTCGCTGACAGCGGGGAAACTGCCATAAAAGACGAAAAGATTTTTTGTTTCGATTGCATATTCTGGCGTTTGAGTATTTTGCATGTTTGCTTCCTTAAAAGACGATGGACGGCAGACCGTAGACCATTTTTCATCGTCCACCGTCCGCGGTCTATCGTCAAGAACTAATACTTCCTCTGAAAACGATTGCGAAGCATGATGGCGGTTGCGTTCAAGGTAAGCAGCATCACGAGCAGCACAATGATCGCGCCTGCGGCAATGGCATGGAATTCAGATTGGGCGCGGGTCGTCCATTGGTAGATTTGAATGGGTAGGGCGGTGAATTTGGAAAACGGTCCGCTTGGGTCTACGCTGATGAAGGTGGAAGCTCCCACCACAATGAGCGGGGCGGTTTCACCTAATGCGCGGGAGAGTGCGAGGATGCTGCCTGTAAGAATACCCGCGATGGAGTTCGGCAAAACGTGATGCCAGACGGTCTGCCATTTGGTTGCGCCCACGCCATACGCGGCCTGGCGCAGCGAATCAGGCACGGCTTTGATGGCTTCCTGTGCGTTGATGATGATCAGCGGCAGAACCAGCACGCCCATGGTTAACCCTGCGGAGAGAATGGTGCGTCCGTTTGAGTCTGTCACACCGAAGAGACTGCCGCTTGTGATCGGCTCCAGCACACGGACGAAGATCGCCAATCCCAACATTCCGTAGACAATACTCGGCACACCTGCCAGGTTATTGATGTTCGTCTGAATGATGCGCGTGAACCAATTCTTTGGGGCATATTCCTGCAAGTAAATTGCCGCGCCTGTGCCGATGGGCAGGGCAAAGAGAAGCGCGATTCCAACCAGCCATAACGAACCTAAAATAGCTGTGCGAACTCCTGCAAACTCCGCTTTGGAAGACATTGGAGTGACAAGGAATTGCGGGGTGAGCCAGGAACGAAATTCGAGTTTTGCATCGGGATATTTCCCGGCAGCCTCTGCTCGAATTTCATTGCCGCGTAGGATCGATTCCGTCATGGACCAGGTCTGTTTGGTATCAATTTGAACGAGGCGTTCAAGGAAGAGCGTGTACAGGCCTGCCTGTGAACGGGATTGCATAGCCTGTTCGTTATCCAGTTTTTTATATGCGCCCGATGAGAGATTTTCCTTTAAGATGACAAGCAATTCATCTTTTTCCAAATCTGCCAGCGGTGTGGATGTGAAAGTTGCGGGGTCTTTTTTGTATTCAAAAGCAATGTAACCAAAAGTTCCATCCAGTACGTTGTAGAGCAGGGCTGTCAGGCTGAGGATGGCTATTATTAAAGCGGAGAAGAATAACGCCTGCCAGAGCGATGCGATACCATAGCGGTTTTTCAACGTGGAACGGAATGCAGCGCCTTCTGGGAAATGATCGTGATTTGGGCTCATTCGTATCTCTCCCTAAACCTGCTCACGATCTGTTGGCTGATCAGGTTCAAGACCAATGTCACGAGGAACAGCATCAAGGCAATGGCGAAGAGGCTGGTGTAATCAATCGTATTGTAGGAAAGGTCGCCGCCGCTGATGCGGGCAATATGACCTGTCATGGTTTCGGCAGCTTCAAATGGGTTGATTGTGAAATTCGGTCCCGCGCCTGCCGCCACAGCAACGATCATCGTCTCGCCGATGGCGCGGGATATACCGATGATGAGAGCGGCTCCAATCCCTGATAAGGCGGCGGGTAACACCACCTGGATGCTGGTTTCGAATTTGGTGGCGCCCATGGCATAAGCGGCTTCCCGCAAGGAACGCGGAACTGCGCTGAGCGCATCTTCGCTCATGGAGGAGATCAGCGGCAGGATCATGATGCCCATCACGATCCCTGCGGATGCCATGTTATACACTTGAACTCCGTCGCCAAAGATGTTTTGCAAAATTGGGGTTATAAAAAGCAATGCAAAGTAACCATATACAACCGTCGGGATTCCAGCGAGGACTTCAAGAAGGGGCTTTAGTATGGAGCGGGTTTTCAGAGTGGCGTATTCACTTAGAAACAGAGCAGATGCCAGTCCGAGAGGAAGCGAGATCAACATCGCAATGAAACTGGTGGTGAGGGTCGATGTCACAAGGGGCCAGATCCCGAATTGACCGATCCCCGGCTGCCATTTTGTACCGCCAAAAAACTTTGCAAAGGTCACTTCAGGGTCGCCAAAGAAGAGCCAGGCTTCCTTGCCAAGTTCGTACACAATGGCAACCGTGGTAAAGATGGACAAAATGCCCGCTAAAAATAGCAGGGCTTGAATGATGCTTTCGCCGAGACGCGGTTTTTTGGATAGATCAAATGAACGTGATTGATTCATGCTGACTTTCTAAAAACATGAAGAGACAGTCACCTTTAAGGTGACTGTCTCTTTTGGACTTGTGTTAATTACCGTTGGCGGATTTCCACGCTTCCATCGAGGCGTTCAAGTCAGCCTCAGGAGCGGGGAAGTAACCCACATCCACGATGTTGTCGTTGACGTTGCTCAGGTAGAAGTAGATGAACGCGGCGACCTGGGGCTTCTCGGCCAAGATCGTAGCATCCGAGTAGATGAAGAGCGGGCGGGCGAGAGGATACGTACCATCGTCCACAGTACCCTGGTTGGGTTCAACACCTTCAACTGCTACGGCCTTCAAAGCGCCGGAGTTCTCAGAGAAGTAAGCGAAGCCGAAGTAACCGATGGCGTAGGGGCTGCCTTCCACACCCTTAACGAGAACGTTGTCATCTTCGGAGAACTGGGCGTCGAGGCCGAGCAGGGCTTCTTCGCCAAGGGCCACATCGGCTTTACCATCGGCATTGAGGAAGAGAGGAGCAACAACTGCTTCGTTGAAATAATCGAAAGTGCCGCTGTCTGCGCCTGGGCTGTAAATACCAATGGCTTCGGCGGGGTAGGAAGCATCGACCTGATCCCAGGTGGTGAACTCGCCTGAGAATATTTTGCCAAGTTGTTCTTTGGTGATCGAAGTGAGGAAATCGTTCTTCGCGCTTACAACCACAGCAAGGGCATCAGTACCCACGCGGAACTCAATCGGTGTGCGGCCAATGGCGGCACAGGCTTCTTTTTCGCTGTCCTTGATGGCGCGGGAAGCGTTGGCCACATCAGATTCGCCGGCGACGCAGAAGCGTTCAAAACCAGCGCCTGAACCAATGCTGTCCACGGTGATGTTGCCAGTGTAACCTTCCTGTTGGAAGAGTTCAGCCATGCGCTCGGAAAGCGGGAAAACAGTGGAGGAACCAGCGGTGATGATGTCACCTGAAACAGCGTCGGGGGCATACATCGCCATCGCGTCTTCGGTTGCGGCGACAGTTGGTTCTGCTGCGACGGGCTCTTCTGTGGCTGTCGGTTCCACAACGATCTGAGTTTCAGCGGCGGGAGCGCCGCAAGCCGCGAGCACAAAGCTCATTACTACGAATACGAACATTAATGAACGAACAATTTTAGACATTTCTCTATTTCTCCTTTTTTATGTTTACTGTGTGATGGTATCAGCGGGGTCTTAAGGTCAATGGAAGGATTGGTTAACGTCTTGTTAAATATTCCGCATGTCATTGCGAGGCGCACTTGCCTTTTGCCGAAGCAATCTTATCTATTGTGTTGGAGATTGCTTCACCGCCGAAGCACAAGAGCGGCGGCTCGCAATGACGATTACAATACCCCCATGATCAAAACTCCCTTCTCCCTCGCCCCTGAATATCGTGACTATGTCTGGGGTGGAGCAAAACTCCGCCCTGAGATCGTTCCCACCGCCGAGGCATGGATCATCTATGCAGGCAACCGCGTCTCTGCCGGACCTTATGCCGGGCGTGTCCTTGCGGAACTGGCAGAAGACTTCGGGATAGATCTGCTCGGCACCCGCGCCGTTGCGCAGACGGGGAATCGCTTTCCAGTTTTGGTTAAGATTCTCGATTGTGCGCAATGGCTGTCGTTACAAGTCCACCCGAATGATGAGCAGGCGAAAAAGCTGGAAGGCGAGGGATTCTTCGGCAAGACCGAAGCCTGGCATGTATTGGAAGTGGAACCCAATGCCAAATTGATCGCGGGCATGAAATCAAATGTCACAGCCGATGCGCTGGCTGAGTCAATGAAGAATGGAACAATTCTGGATACAGTTCAATCGGTTGAAGTGAAGGCTGGGGATACATTATTCATGAGTCCGGGCACGATCCATGCACTGGGGCCTGGGATGCTCATTTATGAAATTCAACAAACATCGGATCTGACGTATCGAGTCTACGATTGGGGGCGGCCTGAAACCGAAACGCGAAAATTGCATATTGACAAGGCGCTGGCGGTCTCGAACCCCAATGCGGCCACATCCGTTTTGCAAATGCCGCGGGTCAACGATGGGGAAGTGAAGACGTTGACCCAATGCGAATATTTCAAATTGGAAACGATTTCAATTGAAAAGAAAACCATCGGGTTGGATACGATGGCAGAATCCTTTCACGGGTTGACCGTGATCGAGGGGCAGATTCAGGTGTCAGCGGGGGGAGAGCGAGAGGCGTTTATCCTCAATAAATTTGAGACACTCTTGATCCCCGCAATTTGCGGAGCGTATCAAATCAAGCCTTTGATGAAGAGTCGTGTGTTGAAGGCGAGTGTGTAACTGACCATCGTCATTGCGAGGAGGGCTTTTCCCGACGAAGCAATCCCCGATATGCTAAGAGAGATTGAATTTATTCCTCCTGCCATTTCCAGGTGCTGACATCGGACAAGGCGCGATAAGCGGTGAGATCGAGTTGCAGCGGGGTGACGGAGACATAGCCTTCGGAGAGTGCGCCGACATCGGTGCCAGATTCGGGAACGCCCGTGGGTGCGTCGCCGCCAATCCAATAATACGGACGGTTGCGCGGGTCGATGCGTTCGTCGAGGCGGCTGTGATAAACGCGCAAGCCCTGACGGGTGATGCGGAAGCCTTTGATTTCGTCCTGTTTCAAAAAAGGGATATTGACGTTCAATAAAGTTTCCGGGGGCAGCCCATGCTCGATCACATTTTGAACGGCAATACCTGCGGCGTGAGCAGCGGCAGAAAAATCAATTTGACCGATGTGATTTTCTGGCGTTTCCAGTGAAACGGCCACACCTGGCACACCTGCAATTACGGCTTCCATGGCGGCGGTGACGGTTCCTGAATAAGTGACATCGTGTCCGAGATTTGCGCCGACATTGATTCCAGAAACCACCAGGTCAAATTTCTCTTTGAAATATCCGAGCATGGCAAGCGAAACGCAATCTGAGGGCGCTCCGTCGCTGGCAAATGCCTGCGATCCGTCTTCCAGGCGAAGTTCACGCACGCGCAAGGCGCGATCCAAAGTTTTTACATGCCCACCGCCAGACCAGTTTCGATCTGGCGCGAGGATGGTGACGTTGCCAAATTTTCGCATTTCCTGTGTGAGAGCCAGCAAGCCCGGCGCGAGAACGCCGTCGTCATTTGTAACTAATATTTGTTTTGTCATGGGTGTCCATTTCAATATTGATTTTGAGAAATAGGTTCAATCCATTTGCGCGCAGGGTCTTCCATGAGACCTGGGGCAATGTTTACATCTGCTTCTTTTGCAAGAACCAGCGATGCCCAAATAAAAGCCGATGAAAGCATGGTACCTATGAGATATAAGCCAATGCAATAGAATGCCATGGGGGTTTACCTTACGCTCATTGCCAACCGCGAGAAGGCGCTGCCAATGTAATTCGTTACCCAACTCCCCAGGATTTTGGCTGTGCTCCATTCCTTTTGTTTGTGGACGCGGGTTGCCCCGCTTCGCAAAGCGGACCTGAAGTCTGCGGCTGTGCTTCCTGTAAATTCGGTTACGCCGATGCCAATCGCTTCAACGACGTGCGCGTCGCTGCTGCCTGTCTGGGCGATGTTCAGCCCGTTCGCAAAAATGCGCGCATAGTGGTTGCTTGCGCGGTCAATGGCGGTGCCGTTGTAGGTTTCGATGCCGATCAAGGTCTCTGCCACTTCGTGGTTACGCAAGGCTTTTAGGATCGAGATGGCGCTCAGGCTTTTCATTCCCATTCCGCCTGCCATGGGGTGCGGCGCGATGCACACGCCGCCAAGTTCGCGCACTTTCAGAACCGTTTCGATCAGCGAAAGCCCGGCGGCCACTTTTTCAGTGATGAACAAAGCCAGCAGGTCGCCTTCGGCAGTGGTGATCTCGATACCGGGGATGATTTCCACGCCATAGTGGGAGGCGAGTTGTACGGCTTCCAATGCGCCGCCGATTTCATCATGGTCGGTGATCGCGATCACATCCAGCCCGATTTCTTTCGCGCGCCGTAACACAGCAGGGACGGTGGCGGTCCCGTCGTAGCTATGGATTGTGTGCAAGTGTAAATCTGCAAGTCCCATATAAACTCCATTTCTTATTCATGAGAGAAACGCCTGCAAAATAGTTTCAAACTGCAAACGCCTGCTTTTTATTTCCCTCAGTGTAATCAACTCTTGTTAAGGACAAATCAATAACTTGTGACGGTCTTGTTAAGAACTCACCTTACGCAGTCCGCTCTGCAGGGTGGGATACTTGCCCAAAACATCTAACGCAAAG
>CXWL01115751.1_pt1 | contig 27054 bp, 21 predicted proteins | sample 590931 | NCBI WGS metagenome assembly CXWL01 (sample SAMEA3498368, study PRJEB10139) | groundwater metagenome | biome: water well; material: biofilm material | place: Germany | collected 2015-04-27 | reverse complement strand
GGTACCCCCGTATGAATTGACATCTACGACAGCTCGGCGGGGGACTTGTTCAGTGTTTCCCTAGGATCAAATAGGGTCGTACTCGGGTGAAGCGCGCGGGGTGAGTCCCGCCCCCCAACTTCCCGCTGGCGACACATTTCCCCGTCTGCCCGGTGTGTTATTCAGGGTGCTGGTGTGGCGGGTGGCACACTGCTTGCGGGGGCGGCTGCCTTTCCGGTTTCCTGTTGGCGCACCATCTGTTTTACCTGCTCACGTTGCACTTCCGGCACTTTGCTGAAGGCCTGGAATTTTTCCCTGGCACGTTTGCGCTGTTCCGGGGTCAGTTTGCTCCATTTCTCAAGTTTGTCCTGGAACCGCAGTTTCTGCTCAGGGGTGAGTTTCGGGTAGCGCTTGGCGGCATGCAACAGATTCTTTTGCAGCTTGGGGGTGAGCGTATCCCACTGTGAAGCCAGGGGAAGCAAGGCCTCTTGCTGTACGGGGGTGAGTTGGATCCACGATGCAGGGGACGCCGCGACGGACAGGTTTGCCTGTAGCAGCAGGGTGATGCAAAGCGCAAAAACCGAAAAACGAATCTTCATCATTCGTGGTTAATCCACATACACCTCGATTGGGAGTTCGTCCGTCAGGATGGCGACATCCACTTCGCTGGCTTCGTGGTCATGTTCGGTTGCGTGGCGCCAATAGGCGGCGCCACTGAATAGAAGGGCTGCAAGCAGCACTGCGGCAGCCAGGTAATGGGATTTGCGATGCGGGCCAGCGGTATGTCCCTGGCTTGCCGAAGGGGTTGCCCAAGCGAAAGCCGGGGCGGCGCTGCGCGCCTCGTGACGCGCCAACGCCTGCTCGCGTGCGTCGCGCAGCCGGGCCAGCACAGGCTGCTCAAGCCGGTTAACCGAATGGTTAAGCAGTTGCTTGATTTTTTCGAGATGTAGTTTCTGGTTCATGACAAGTCAACTCCTTTTGCCTTTAATGCGGCAGCGAGCGCATGGGTGGCGCGGGAGCAGTGTTGTTTGACACTGCCTTCGGAACAACCCATGGCTGCGGCAGTTTCAGTAGTGTCCATATTTTCCCAATAACGCAGCAGGAAGGCTTCTCGTTGACGCGGGGGTAAATTCATCAAGGCTTTTTCAATCAAGGCAAGCGACTGCGATTGCTCCAAGGATACGTCAGGGGCAAGCGCCTGGCTATTATTATCCTTGTCCTGCAAGGTGTCCAGCGGATCGTAATCGGGGTCTTCATGCTGCGGAACCAGCGATGACATCAGTGTGGTCCACATCGAGCGCACTTTTTGCCTGCGGTAATAATCGCGGATGGTATTTTGCAGGATGCGCTGGAACAGCAGGGGCAATTCTTCAGCCGGTTTTGCGGCGTACTTGTCGGCGAGCTTGAGCATGGCATCCTGCACGATATCCAGCGCCGTGTGCTCGTCCCGCACCGCGAACAGCGCCTGTTTGTAGGCGCGGCGCTCGGTTTCGGCGAGAAATCTTGAGAGTTCGTCGTGGCTGGCCAGGTTGAGTTACCCTATGGAAATACAGATTAAAGCCGTTCGCATTGAGATTGTCGAAATGCTGCCTATATAAATCAGCATGTTGACAAAGGCTTCGACAACCTCAGCCCGAACGGACTGAATAAATCGGCGTTTCCCTATCTATAATGAGCGGCGAATACGGACAAGTTACAGCATACTAGCAGAATGCTCAGGCAATGCGCTGGGGGTTGACCAAAATGCATCTAACCTTTATCTTGCACGGCTCTTCATAAATATCGCTTGCTTAGAGCAAGCAGTCTGACATGGAACTGACGGGCGCTGAAATAGCCATCAAATGTTTGCAGGAGGAGGGGGTCGAATATGTGTTCGGCTACCCGGGCGGCGCCGTCCTGTTTATTTATGATGCGCTGTTTAATCAAGACAAAATCAAACACATCCTGGTGCGCCACGAACAGGCTGCGGTGCATGCCGCCGATGGCTATGCGCGCTCTACCGACAAGGTAGGCGTCGCATTGGTTACCTCCGGGCCGGGCGTAACCAACGCCGTCACCGGCATAGCGACCGCCTATATGGATTCCATACCGATGGTGATTATCAGCGGCCAGGTGCCGACGCGCGCCATCGGCGAGGATGCTTTCCAGGAGGTGGATACGGTCGGCATTACACGGCCTTGCGTGAAGCATAATTTTCTGGTCAAGGATGTCAGGAAAATCGCCAGCACCATCAAGAAAGCCTTTTATCTGGCCAAGAGCGGGCGGCCCGGCCCCGTGCTGGTGGACATTCCCAAGGATGTTTCGAATCAAAAGACGGCGTTCCACTACCCGTCCTCGGTAACGGTCCGTTCCTACCATCCGGCGCAGCACGGCGAGGTGGGGCAGATCAAGCATGCCGCGCAATTGCTGCTGGAAGCCAAACGCCCGATGGTTTACGCCGGCGGCGGAGTGATCCTGTCGGAAGCCTCCAGGCAACTGACCGAGTTGGTGCAGCTACTGGATTTCCCCTGCATCAATACCCTGATGGGGCTGGGCGCTTATCCGGCGACGGACAAGCAATATCTCGGCATGCCGGGCATGCACGGCACGCTGGAAGCCAATATGGCAATGCAGCATTGTGACGTGCTGCTGGCCGTGGGCGCGCGTTTTGACGACCGCGTGATCGGCAACGTGGAGCACTTCAACCGGGAAAAACGCAAGATCATCCACATTGACATTGACCCTTCTTCCATTTCCAAGCGGGTGAAGGTGGATGTACCTATCGTTGGGGACGTGGCGTATGTGTTGGGCGATTTGCTGGCGGTGCTGCACAGCAGCAAGCAGCAGCCCGATCCGCAGGCGCTTGCGGCGTGGTGGGCGCAGATCGGCGAATGGCGCGGCAAGCGTTGCCTGGGTTATAAATATTCGGATGAAATCATCAAGCCGCAATTCGTGATCGAAAAATTGTATGAAGTTACCCACGGCGATGCGTTCATCGCTTCCGATGTCGGCCAGCACCAGATGTGGGCGGCGCAATACTACAAATTTGACCGGCCACGCCGCTGGATAAACTCCGGCGGCCTGGGCACCATGGGCTTCGGATTGCCCGCCGCGATGGGCGTGCAGCTCGCGCATCCCGGCGCAACCGTTGCCTGTGTGACCGGCGAGGGCAGCATCCAGATGAACATCCAGGAGTTGTCCACTTGCAAGCAGTTCCGGCTGCCGCTCAAGCTGGTGTTGCTGAACAACCGTTATCTGGGCATGGTGCGCCAGTGGCAGGAGTTTTTTCACGGCAACCGACATTCCGAATCCTATATGGATGCGCTGCCCGATTTCGTGAAGCTGGCAGAGGCTTATGGCCATGTCGGCATGCGCATCGAAAAACCTTCGGATGTCGAGCCGGCGCTGAAGGAGGCGTTTGCGCGCAAGCATGATCTGGTGTTCATGGATTTCAAGACTGACCAGACGGAAAACGTATTCCCCATGGTGCCGGGCGGCAAGGGCCTGTCCGAAGTGATACTGGCGGAGGAGCTGTAATGCGGCACATTATCTCCCTGCTGATGGAAAACGAGGCGGGCGCCCTGTCGCGCGTTGCCGGGCTGTTTTCGGCGCGCGGCTACAACATCGAATCGCTCACCGTGGCGCCAACCGAAGATGCCACCCTGTCGCGCATGACCATCGTGACCAGCGGCTCGGATGAGATCATCGAGCAGATCAACAAACAGCTCAACAAGCTGATCGAAGTCGTTGCGGTGATGGATCTGAGCGAAGGCGAACACCTTGAGCGCGAACTGATGCTGGTGAAGGTGCAGGCGGTGGGCGTGGCGCGCGAGGAAATGAAGCGCATGGCCGACATCTTCCGCGGGCGCATCATAGATGTCTCCGACAAGACCTACACCATCGAGCTGACCGGTTCCGGCTCCAAGCTGGACAGTTTCCTGCAAGCCATAGACCGCAGCCTGATCCTGGAAACCGTGCGTACCGGCGCATCCGGCATCGGGCGCGGCGACCGCATTTTGAAACTGTAGGGTGGGCACGTTTTTGCCTCGCAGAGGTTCTCGCACCCGGAGGGTGTGCCCACGCGTTCCTCCGCGTGGGCAAACCCCGAAAAACTTTTGGGCGGGCACCCGAATGAAGCCGTTTGCCCACCCTACAAAAACCAACGAGTTTTTTATTTAACGAAGAGGCAAACATGAAAGTTTATTACGACAAAGACGCAGACCTGCCCCTGATCAAGGGCAAGCAAGTGACCATCATCGGCTACGGCTCGCAAGGCCATGCCCATGCCCAGAACCTGAAGGAATCCGGCGTCAATGTGACGGTCGGGCTGCGCCGCGACGGCGCTTCATGGAAAAAGGCGGTGGGCGCCGGGCATCAGGTGGCGGAAATCGCCGATGCCGTGAAGAATGCCGACGTGGTGATGGTGCTGCTACCGGACGAGCAGCAACCGGATATCTACAACAAACATATTGCGCCCAACCTGAAGAAGGGTGCGGCGCTGGCGTTCGCGCACGGTTTCACCATCCATTACAACCAGATTGTGCCGGGCGGGGATGTGGACGTGATCATGATCGCGCCGAAAGGCCCCGGCCACACCGTGCGTTCCGAATACCTCAAAGGCGGCGGCGTGCCGACCCTGATCGCGGTGTATCAGGATAAATCCGGCAAGGCCAAAGACATCGCGCTGTCCTATGCCGCGGCCAATGGTGGCGGCAAGGCCGGCGTGATCGAGACCAATTTCCGCGAAGAAACCGAGACGGATTTGTTCGGCGAACAGGCCGTGTTATGCGGCGGCGCGGTGGAGCTGGTCAAGGCCGGTTTCGAGACGCTGACAGAAGCGGGTTACGCGCCGGAAATGGCCTACTTCGAGTGCCTGCACGAACTCAAGCTGATCGTGGATCTGATGTACGAAGGCGGTATCGCCAACATGAATTATTCCATTTCAAACAACGCGGAATATGGCGAATACGTCACCGGCCCGCGCGTGATCGCTGGCGAGGCGCGCGCCGCCATGAAGGAAGCGCTGAAGAACATCCAGAACGGCTCCTACGCCAAGCAGTTCATTCTGGAAGGCCGCACCAACTACCCGGAAATGACCGCGCGCCGCCGCTTGAATGCGGAGCATCCGATTGAGCAAGTGGGCGGAAAGTTGCGTGCCATGATGCCGTGGATCAGCAAGAACAAGCTGGTTGATCAGTCGAAAAACTAACAAACGAGAAGGGGAAGGGTTAAGAGGGAAGGGTAAAGCAGCGCAACCCGACTCTTTCCTCTTTCCTCTTTCCTCTTTTCCCTTATCCCTTCTCAATGAACTCCTATCCCCATCCCCTCATCGCCCGCGAAGGCTGGCCGTTTCTGGCGATTGCGCTGGTTCTGGCTGTTGCCGCCACCCTCTGGTGTGCCATATGGTCCATTCCGTTATGGATTATCGCGCTGTTCGTGCTGCAATTTTTCCGCGACCCGGCGCGCGCCATTCCGCAGGATAAAGGCGCGGTGTTATCCCCTGCGGACGGTCGCATCGTGGCTGTGGAACGTGTGCAAGACCCTTATGTGCGGCGCGATGCCATCAAGGTCAGCGTGTTCATGAACGTGTTCAACGTGCATTCCAACCGCAGCCCGGTGGATGGCACAGTGCAGCAGGTGCAGTACTTTCCGGGCAAGTTCGTGAATGCCGACCTGGACAAGGCTTCCCTGGAAAACGAGCGCAACGCGGTATGGATCAAGACTGCCGATGGGCAGGACATCACCGCCGTGCAAGTGGCGGGCCTGATCGCCCGGCGTATTTTGTGTTACGTGAAAGCGGGCGATATTCTTGCGCGCGGCCAGCGCTACGGCTTTATACGCTTCGGCTCGCGCGTGGATGTGTACCTGCCGTTGACGGCTACCGTTAAAGTTGCCATTGGTGATAAAGTGTCTGCCACGACCACCATCCTGGCTCAGCTTTAACTTATGGGAACCTCTAAAAACCCACATTTCATCCCAACTGATGGAACTGCTAGCCATTCCACTAAGTTGCCAAAAAACAGCAACCAAGTGGCTGGTTATGCTGCGTTGCGGAAAAAATTTAGTTTCGGCCAACCTAAAGGTTACCCTACACTGAAACTTCGTTTTCTTGCTGACATATCAAGCATATGCGGCGCTACAAAATTTTTTTCGCGCCTTGCATTTGGGCGAACTCTGAATTTTTAGAGGCTCCTTTATGCCCGAACTGAATAACCGCAAGCCCCTGGATCTGCGCAGGCGCGGCATTTACCTGTTGCCCAACCTGTTTACCACGGCGGCGCTGTTCGCCGGTTTTTACGCCATCGTGCAGGCGATGAACGGCAGATTCGAGCATGCCGCCGTGGCAATTTTTATTGCCATGGTATTTGATGGACTGGACGGTCGGGTGGCGCGCCTGACCCACACGCAAAGCGAGTTTGGCGCGGAATATGACAGCCTGTCCGATATGGTCTCGTTTGGCGTTGCCCCCGCCCTGGTCACTTACGAATGGGCGCTGAAGGGGTTGGGCAAATGGGGATGGTTCGCGGCCTTTATCTATTGCGCGGGCACCGCGCTGCGCCTGGCGCGCTTCAACACCAATATCGAAGTGGTGGATAAGAATTATTTCCAGGGATTGCCCAGCCCAGCCGCCGCCGCGCTGGTGGCGAGTTTCGTCTGGGTGATGCTGGACAACCATTTCACCGGGCACGAAGTCCGGTGGTATGCCTGCGCCCTGACGGTGTTCGCCGGGGTGACCATGGTGAGCAACCTGAAGTATTACAGCTTCAAGGGTATCAACATGCGCAAGAGCGTTCCCTTCATCGTAATTTTCCTGCTGGCGCTATTTTTTATTTTCGTATCGGTTGACCCTCCCGGCGTCCTGTTTGTGCTGTTCCTCGGTTATTGCCTGTCCGGCTATGTGCTGTGGCTGCTGGGGCTGCGCAGAAAGCAGGCCTCTCCGCCCTAGTGTCGCAAACCGGAAATAACGGGACAAATGAAACGGATGAATTTTTTTGCCAGGCAAGNNCGGAAAAATACGCCATTTCATGTTTCGTTATTTCTGGTTTGCGACACTAGTGTAGTGTTGCATGCTGTCTGGAGCTTATGCCAACCGCAAGAACCGCATTGTCGGGTTTCAACCCGACATGTCGGGCTAAAGCCCGACCAAGGGATTGCCCATAAGTATCGCCAAGAGTGATGCACTACACTGGCCATTATTTTTAGGTTTAGAATGCCATACCTGTACTTCGGTACAGTAGCATTTGTTAGTTAAACCGTTATGCTCGCGCGTAACACTCTTGATGGCTGCGAAGACAGAGAGTTGTAGGATGGGTGAAGGCCGCGGGCCGTAACCCATCGAAGCCGAAATGATGGGTTACGCTCCGCTCTACCCATCCTACTGAAAATCTTAGAGAGGCATAATCTGTTATGTCTAAAACCACCAACAAGCACCCCCAATTCCGCCTGAAACCGACCTGTGCTGCGGTCATGCTGGCCTTCACCGTGCAGTCCGCGCAGGCCAACCCCGTGGGGGGTGTCGTGGCCGGCGGCCAGGCCAGTTTCGCTGCCAGCGGCAACACCCTCACCGTCACCAACACCCCCGGCGCGATCATCAACTGGCAAGGCTTCTCCATCGGCGCGAACGAAATCACCCGTTTCGCCCAGCAGTCCGCCAGCTCTGCCGTGCTCAACCGCGTCGTCAGCAGCAACCCCAGCAGCATCCTCGGCACGCTCTCTTCCAACGGGCGGGTGTTCCTCATCAACCCCAACGGCATCGTATTCGGCGCAGGCGCGACAGTTGACGTGGCGGGCATGGTGGCTTCCACGCTCAACCTCAGCAACGCCGACTTCCAGGCTGGGCGCTACCGCTTCACCTCCTCTAATTCCCCTCTCCCTCTGGGAGAGGGGCAGGGGGTGAGGGGGGTCAGCAACGCCGGAACCATCACCGCACGAGGTGATGGACTGGGCGGCGGACAGATCTATCTGATCGCCCCCAACGTCGAGAATACCGGCATCATCAACGCCCCCAATGGCGAGATCCTGCTCGCGGCCGGGCGCAGCGTCGAACTGGTCAACAGCATCGAACCCAACCTGCGCGTCAGCATCACCGCACCGGCGGGCGACGCCACCAACGTCGGCAAGCTGGTTGCAGAATCCGGCAGCCTCGGGCTGTTCGGAACCGTGATCAGGAACAGCGGCACGGTCAGCGCCGACAGCGCGGTGTCGAAGGGCGGCAAGATCGTGTTCAAGGCCAGCCAAAGTGTCGAAGCAGGTGGCATCATCAGCGCACAAGGTGCAGGCGGCGGAACGATCAACGTGCTGGCCGACATGCAGACCGGCACCGTCAACGTCACCGGCACACTGGATGCTTCCGCACTCCCCTCTCCCAACGGGGGAGGGGGAGACGGCGGCTTCATCGATACCTCGGCAGCGCATGTGCAAGTGGCAGATACCGCCCACATCACCACTGCTGCATCGAATGGCAAAGCCGGAACCTGGCTGATCGACCCGACCGATTTCACTATCGCGGCTATTGACCCGCTGAATGGCAGCAGCTACATGTCCAATGTCACGCTGGCAACCAGCCTTGATAGCGGCAATATCATCATCCAGACACTTGCGGCTGGAGGAGGAAATGGCGATATTTTCGTTAATGCTGCGATTGGCAAAACCGGTATTCCGGCCACTACGCTGACCTTGCAAGCGCACAACAGCATTATCGTTTCTTCCAATAACGCCATTTCCTCCAGCGGAGGCGCGTTGAACGTCATATTCAACGCCGACTCGGACGGCTTGAACGGCGGCGCGATTTCGATGGCGACCGGCTCGTCCATCGCCAGCAACGGCGGCAACGTCACGCTGGGCGGCGGGGTGGCGGGTGACGGATCGGGGAATGCTATCGGCGGCAATGGAATCACGCTGGATGGCGCGAGCATCAATGCGGGAGGCGGCAACATCAGCCTGCGCGGCACAGGTGTCGCAGGAACGGGGGCATGGAGGTACGGCGTATTCTTGCAGAACGGCGCAACGGTAACTTCTACCGGCACTGGCGCCATCACTCTGGACGGCACCGGCGGCGCGAATATATACGGCAATTATGGTGTGATGCTGGAAACCGGCTCACAGATTTCAACTGTCGACGGCGCTATTGCCATCAATGGTCACGGTATTGGGACAACTTTTGAGAATGTCGGCGTCGGCGTCCAACTCGGCGCTAAGGTAATATCCACCGGTACGGGCACCATCACGCTGAACGGCACCGGCGGCGCCGGGACCAACACCAACCGTGGCGTGTACATTGACGGCACAGGCACACTGATAACGTCCGTGGCCGGCGCCATCTCCATCACCGGGCACGGCGCGGGCACCGGCTTCGACAATCGTGGCATCTATCTGAGCGGTGGCGCCAAGGTGACTTCCACCGGCGCGGCCAATGTGACTCTGGACGGAACCGGAAGCGCCGCAGGCACAAACTTCAATTATGGCGTGTATATAAAAAATTCCGGCACGGAGGTGTCGGCATCGAGCGGCGCAGTTTCCATCACCGGTCATGGCGCGGGCAGCGGGACGGATAACTACGGCGTTTGGGTCACGGACTACGCCAAGGTGGCTTCCAACGGCGCGGGCGCCATCACGCTGGACGGTTTTGGCGGCGCGTCCACCGGTTCATTCAACACAGGTGCCTATGTCAGCAGCAACGCGACGATTTCCGCGACCGGCAGCGGCGGGATCATCCTGAACGGCACCGGCGGAAGTTCGGGTACGGCAGGGACCAGCAATCGCGGTGTCAGGGTTTCGTCGGCCGCTTCGATCAGCGCCAATACCGGCGACATCGGCATTACCGGCACCGGCGCTTATAATGGCGATGGCGTCCAGGTAGTGGGCGGCGCCCATGTGCAGTCCAACACCGGTGCCATCACGCTGCTTGGCACCGCCACCGTGAACGGCAGCAGCAGCGATGCGGTTTACGTGACGGATGCCGGAACGCTCATTACCACCGGCGGAAATATCGACATCACGGGCGACAACCAAAGAACGATGGGCAGCAGCAATCGCGGTGTCGCCATAACATCATCCGCGCACGTCGTCGCGACCGGTGCGGGCACCATCATCATGACCGGACAGGGCGGGTATGAAGGCGACGGTTTGCATGTTCATGGCGGCGCGCTGGTTCAATCCGGTACGGGACTGATAACGCTCAGCGGCACCAGCGGTGACGGTATAGGCACCAATTGGGATTGGGGTGTCGAGGTGGGTGACCCTGGAACACTGGTGACCAGCGGCGGCGGGATGACGATCACGGGTATCAGCACCAGCACGGATGGCACCTACAGCAACTACGGGCTTTTCGTCAGAACCGGCGCGAAACTCACGACCACCGCCGGCCCGATGACGCTGACCGGCACGAAAGGCGCCGGGGCGACCAGCGACGCGGTGCTACTCTCCGGCACGCCTGCGGGCGGCGTGGTGAACGCCGCGGCGGGGCTGAGCGTTACCGGCACGGGCGACGTGGTGGTGGATACCGGCACCACCCTTAATGTCGCGGGCAATGCCAATATCTTTGCGACCAACAATATTTTGTTTGCGGCGAACAGCTCGCTCGCGCCTTCTGCGGGTGCGGTGAACGTGGCGCTGAACTCCAATTCTGACGGGACGGGCGGCGGCGGAATTTACCTCGACACCGGCTCATCCATCACCAGCAACGGCGGCAACATCACGATGGGCGGCATGCCGTCAACGGGCTACGCCATCGGCAACGGCACGGTGACGGGCGGCATCACCTTCAACAGCGGCATTTATGTGCTGGGCGACATCACCGCAGGTGCGGGCAACGTGACGATGCGCGGTGAGGGTAGGGCATCAGGCAGTGGCAGCAATCATCTCGCTGATGGAATTACGTTTGCGGGCGGTCTGCTCTCCAGCAACGGTGCGGTATCCATCGACGGCTTAGCTCATGTGCGCAGCGAAACCACCGCGGGCACCGAGGTCACGGCTGGTGTGGATTTTCTCGGTGTTGGTACTCGGCTTTCGACGCAAACCGGTACGGTAACAGTGACCGGCCTGAATGATGCGGGGGCAGGCTTCTGTCGCGCTCAGGGCATAACCGTTGAGGCGGGCACGATCATCGAAACGACCGGTATTGGAACGCTGACCTTGAATGGCACGTCAACAGGTTATGACACCGGCTGGGGCGTGGGGATTTTCGGCGGTACCGTTCGGACGACAGCGGCCAGTGGCGGCGCGATTACGCTGAATGGAATTAATGTGACCAATCCGGACGGCGGTGTGGTTATCTGGGATGGACACGTGCTTTCCGGCGGCGGGGCGATCAACCTTACCGGCCAGACTTCTCCAGGCGGCTCGGCGGTCGGGTGGCTCAATACGGCGCCGAACGCGCTTGAATTAGGTGGCCCGAACAGCGGAAACATCACGATTCAAGGCTTGGGTACAACAGGCTTTATTGATTTCAATGCCAGCGGCGGTTTCGCGCATGTGATCAACGCCGGCAGCAGCGCGTTATCCATCACCAGCCCCACGGGCTTCACACTGAACAATGCCCAGATCAGCGCGGGGAGTGTCACGCTGAACTCCGGCGGCAGCGCCACGCTCACCGGCATCAGCGCCGGCAACGTATCGGTCACCGCCAGCGGCAATATTCTTTCCGGCAGCAACGGCGCCGCCACCGACATAACCGCCACCGGCACGGTGAGCTTGACGGGGGCGGGCATCGGCGCCCAATCGGCTTCCTGGCCGTATCCGATTTACCGGGTAGCGGTTGACGCGGGCGGAGCGGTGACGCTGACCACCACCGGCGCGGGCAGCGCGGGAAATATTTACTTGCGCTCCCCTTCCGCGCTGACGCTGGGCGCAGTCACTACGGCTGCCGCGTCGGCGCAGACCGTCAATATTCAGATGGGCGGCGGCGCTTCGCTGGCTTTCCCCGTCTCGCAAAGCAGCAACGACAACTGGAACGTGGATGCCGGCGGCTACACCTTCCAGCCCTCCTCCTCGCTGACGGTCGGCTCCATCGTGTTTCAGGGCGAGGGCACGCCGCTCACCGCGCAGGGCGACCTTACCGTTGAAGCCTTGAGCGGAGACTTGAGTTTCGGCTCGACCAGCGGCGGGGTTGCGATTTCGTCGAACGGCATCGTTACCTTGACCGCCAACAACGGCACCCTGACCCTGGGCGCCGTCACGGCCAGCAACACCGGGTTGGCCGATACGACATTCGCGGTTAACGCCAGCGCAAGTAGTATAGATTTGTACGGTGGCCTGACGGCCAGCACCAGCGGCGGCATCCGCCTGCTGGCGCCCAACGGCATAGAACTCGACTACAACGATAACGGACAAAACCCCATTACTGCGGCGGGCAACGTGGTTATCCAGTCTGCGGGCGCCGGCATTGGCGCGTACGGGTCAGCGAAGATTTCCGGCGCCAGCGTTACTCTTGCGGGCGCGAACAGCGTGGATACGGGCGACACCATCACCGCCACGACAGGTTCGGTGACGGTGAATTCATCGGGCGGATCGGTCGTGCTCCACGGCGTTTCTGCGGCCACTGGCATATCGGCCTCTTCCTGGGGGGCCAACTCATGGAACACGCTGTTTAGCTATGGCAGCATTGTCTCCACCGGCGGCAGCATCACCCTCGCCAGCGCCACCACTTTCGCATCGCCCAAATCCTACTGGGGGGGAGCGACGCCGATACAGGCCGTCAACGGCAATGTCTCGGTGACCGCGCCCGGCGGCATCAGCTTCGACACCATCGCGGGCAATAGCGTGATCCTGACCTCCGTCTCGGCTCCGCTGCTCCGGAACGCGGCGAACGGCACGCCCGATCTGGTCACCGCAAACAGCTTGTCCGTAACCGCAGCGGGCGGCATAGACCTCATCACCTCGGTCGCCAACCTGCAAACAAGCAACACCGGCGCGGGCGACACGCTGATCAACAACACCGGCGCGCTGATAACCAATGGCATGACCAATACTGGTTCGTGGGGCAGCATCACGCTGAACAACGCGGGGAGCATGACCCTGAACGGGGGAATGTCCGCAAACGGCAGGATTGACTTGACCGCGAGCGGGGTCGCGTCCGACATCATTGTGGGCAGCACAGTGACCTCTACCGAAGACATGACGGTCAATGCGGGGCGCGATCTTTCCGTGGGGCCGGGGGGCGGTATATTGAGAGTGACTGCGGGCGAACAGAAGATCGATGTGGGCCGCGACATGAGCGTGATCCAGGATGAAGGAAGCGCATATGTGGAGAGCTTGGATGGGGAACTCGGGTTGCAGACCATAAATGTCGGGCGCAATCTGCTGGTTCAATTGAATAATAGCAGCGGCCTTGAGGCGCACATCGAAGGGGCCGGCGGGCAGGTGATCACGGTGGGCGGCAACCTCACGATGAACGCGCTCGACAACGATCAAACCCGGATCAACGCCAACGGCGGCGACCAGACGATCACCGTCGGCGGCAACATGACGCTCAACGCGGCGCAGGATATTGCACATGTGCGAAGCTACACAGGAACGCAAACGGTAAGCGTGGGCGGCAACCTGAACCTGATTGGCAGCGACGCCTATATGTATGGCGCATCGGGGCAGAGCATCACCGTGGACGGAAACTTGAATTCGCAAGGCGGGGAGATATTTAGCGCTGCTGCGACTACGCTGAAAGTGGGCAATGATTTGACTTTGTCTGGCGGACGAATCTGGAGTAACGGGACGCTATACGGCTCGGTCGGGCACAATGTGAGCATCACCGGCGTGAGTTGGCCCGGAGCGGGCCTGTTTGGGACTCCCGACATTGGCAGCGAGAGCAGCCCCTTCACCGTGGGCGGGATGATTAATATGAGTGACGGGGGCGGCTATTATGGTGCGCAAATTCACTCCGGATATATCACCTCGATCTGGATCCATTTCCCCAATCTTTCCGGCGGGGGGTATTTTGTGAACGGCACGGAGGGTGTCGTGAGCAGCGGGTTGAGCGGTTTTTATGCAAGCGGCTCGCCCGCATTTCTGGCCAGCAATTTGCACATCACTTACGGACTGGCATCCGTGCCAGGAAACAACCTCAGCTTCCTGCCCGATCTGGTCAACACCATGCTGATTGCCGGCGGCGGCGCGAGCGGCGCTTCGCGAAGCACGATAGGCGGTGTCATACAAGGCATGATTGGCAGCAATGACAAGAAGCCAGAGCCCGATCCTTTGCCGGTGTGCCCGCTATGAAACTTCTAATTCCGTTCGTATTAAAAACAGTTCGCGTAGGGCGCAATCGTTATTGCGCCGAATGATAAAACATCCGGTGCAATGCGCTTCGCTTATTGGCACCCTACATTGTTACGCTGAAAAAGGTGTACCCCATGAAATATAAGCTGCTGTTTGTTTCCCTGTTCGGGTCATTGCTGGGCGCGTCGCCTGTTGCGTGGGCGGCGGATGCTGCTCCCGCTGCACAGGAGGCCGAGCAGGCCGTGCTGCGCTTTGCGATTGACCGCTATGTCGTGGAGGGCGCGTCTTTGTTGGGCCAGGCGGAAATTGATGCGGCGGTCGCGCCTTACGTCGGCAAGAACAAGGATTTTTCCGATGTGCAGCGCGCCCTTGAAGCGGTGGAGGAGAGCTATTTCAAGCGCGGCTATACGGCGGTGCGGGTGTCCCTGCCGGAGCAGGAACTGGAAAAAGGCACCGTGCGTTTCCATGTGGTGGAAGGCCGTTTCGGCAAGGTGGCGGTGAAAGACAACCGCTACGCCAGCGAAGCGAACGTGTTGAACGCCCTGCCATCCGTGCGCCCTGGCGGGGTGCCGCGTTCAAGACAGATCGCGCGCGAATTGAAGCTCGCCAACGAAAACCCGGCGCGCCAGATGAACGTGGTGCTGAAAGCCGGCGAAAAAGATGAAGAGGTGGATGCGAACGTGATCGTCACCGACAGCAAGCCATCCGCGTGGGGATTGACGCTGGACAATACCGGTTCGCCGGAAACGGGCCGCACCCGGCTGGGCGTTTCTTACCGCCATGCCAATTTGTTCGATAAGGATCATGTCGCCAGTGTCCAGTATTTGATTTCGCCGGAGCAGCCCAGCCGCGTGACGGTGCTGGGCGGCAGCTACAAGATTCCGCTGTATCAGTCGGGCGATAGCCTGGAGTTTTTCGCCGGTTATTCCGACGTGAATTCGGTGGTGGGCGGGCTTGGCAATTTCAAGGGCGGCGGGCTGTTGTTCAGCGCGCGCTACAACCACCCGCTGCAGAGGATGGGCGCGTTCGATCCGCGCCTGTCGTTCGGTTTGGACTGGCGCAATTTCCGCCGTATCGAGGTGGCCGGTTCTCCGCTACCGATATTCAATGAAATTGTTGTGATGCCGTTGAGCGCCACTTATGCGGCGCAAGCAAAATTTGCCAGGAGCGACCTGGGTTTCAATGTTTCGCTTTCAGCCAACCAGACGGGAATGAGCAAGGGTGCCGAGGCAGATTTTGCGGCTTATGACACCAACCCCGCAGCCCCCAAGCCACATGCCAATTACGGCGTGGTGCGCTATGGCGCGAGCTACTCGCAACTGGTCGGGGATGACTGGCAGTTCCGCGCGGCTTTGACCGGGCAGCGGAGCAACGATGTGCTGGTGCAGGGCGAACAGATGCGCTTGGGCGGAGCCGATGCGGTGCGCGCTTTCTCGGAAGGCAGCGAGAACGGCGAAAGCGGTGCGCGCTGGAACCTGGAGATATATTCCCCCGCCTTCGGCGAGGGCAGCGTGCGCACCCGTGCCCTGATTTTCTATGACACGGGAGAAGTGCGCCCAGCCAATGGTGCGAAGGTGTTTATTACCGGCGCCGGTTTCGGGCTGCGCACGAATTTTTCGGAAGTGGTTTCGCTGCGCCTGGATGTTGCGCAAATTCTGCATGAAGGCAACGATCCGTCGCAGCGCGTGGGCGACTGGCGCGCGCATATCGGATTGTCGGCAACTTTTTGATTCTTAAAAATGCAGTTGGTAGTTTTTGCAGGTGCGAATTCATTCGCACGAGCAATGAGTTTTGTGCGAATGAATTCGCACCTACATGACTTTTGATGAACGGGGCGTGAAATGAGTAAATTCAGCGTATTGGTCGCAGCGATGTTGTTGATTGCAACCGGCGCGGTGCAAGCCGGGGAAGTCGGCAAGGTCGGTTATATAAGCGGCACATTGGTGGCGCAGCGCGCCGATGGCACGCTTAAAGTATTGGTTCCGAAATCCGAGGTGATGGAGGGCGATATGCTGATTACCGCCAAAGACAGCTACGCCCAAGTGCAGATGAACGACGGCGCGAAGATGACGCTGCGCCCGCATTCCAACTTGAAGATCGAGCAATTCCAGTTCAACAAGGAGGCGCCGCAAGCGGACAACGCCGTGCTCCGCTTAATCAAGGGCGGGTTCCGCACGCTGACCGGATTGATCGGCAAACGGGGCAATCCAGACGCTTACAAGGTGCGCGCCGCATCCGCCACCATCGGCATACGCGGCACCGATTTCTCATCGCGCTTGTGCTTTACCAAGGACTGCCAGGACGATGAAACGGCGGTCGCGAAACCGGCGCTCAAACCGCAAGTGACCGTAGAGGTGGTGGGGCGCGTGATGCTGGTGCAAGGCGAATTGTCGGCCAATGAGAATGGCGGCAAAGTGCGCAAGTTGCTGGTCGGCGCGCCGGTATATGAAGGTGATGCGCTGGCTACCGGAAAAGGCGCTTATGCGATAGTCGCGTTCCGCGATGAAAGCCGCGTGACCTTGCAGCCGAATACCGTGTTCCAGGTCGAGCGGTTCAAGTATGACAAGGCCGCCAAGCAGGAAAGTGCCGTGCTGCGGTTGCTCAAGGGCGGGGTGCGCGTGATCACCGGCTTGATTGGGCGGACCAATCACGATAACTACCAATTCAGGATGTCCACCGCCACCATCGGCATACGCGGCACCCGTTTCGACGCCTGGTGTAATGGTCCCTGCGCGAGCGGCGCAGACAATCCAGGTGCGACACAGGACAGGCCGCTGGATGGGGCAGGCGTTTACGTGTGGGAAGGCGAAGTGGCGCTGGTTTCGCCGGGCGGATCGTTCCTGGTGGCGATCGGGCAGGCGGCCATTGTCGCGCGCGAAACCAACAAGCCCGTGCATATCCTTGCCGTGCCGGCCAGCGTGCTCGACAACAGCGCGCCGCTTCCGGACAGCATCCCGCTGGATATGAAGAAACTGTTTGACGCGGAAGCGGATGCGGGCGAACCCGGCCTGTATGTGACGGTGCATGAAGGGCATGTAATTCTGGTGAAAGGTGATGAGAGGCTCGACCTGGGGCGCGGCGAAACCGGGTTTGCCGACAGGGAAGTGTTGCGCCGCCTGGAGGTTCCACCAGCCTTCATGTCGGGGGATACACAGATCAATTCGGACAACTTCAGCAATAAGGGCCCGAATCCGAGTTTGAGTCCGGGCGGTTGCATGATGGGTTCGCCGTAACCGGCAAACCCGGATGGAATGCAATGGAACCCGGGGCAACTTAACCCCCGGATTTCGGCCTTCGGCCTGTATCCGGGCTACGGCACCGGGAACGGATCATGGTTGTTGCGCCTTCCGGTAAAAGCCGTTATATTCGCGCTCATGCACTTCTCACGCCACATCTCGCAATTGCACTCCACGTTCAGCCTGCTGGCTGCGCTGTTGCTGCGCTTCGCGCGCTAAACACATCTCTCCCATAGTTTTGAAGCAGGCGGCATCCGGTTGGATCGCCGCGAGTTGAGCACATGCAATGGAGTCCGACATGACCGACAAATTAATCATATTTGATACCACCTTGCGCGATGGCGAACAAAGCCCCGGCGCGTCCATGACCAAGGAAGAAAAAATCCGCATCGCGCGGCAACTGGAAAAACTTGGCGTGGATGTCATCGAGGCGGGGTTTGCCGCCGCCAGCCCGGGCGATGCCGACGCGATCCACGGCATCGCCAAAATCATCGAGCATTCCACGGTCTGCTCGCTGGCGCGCGCCAACGAGCGCGACGTGCGCGCCGCAGGCGAGGCGATCAAGCCCGCCAAGTCCGGGCGCATCCACACCTTCATCGCCACTTCACCCATCCACATGGAAAAGAAGCTGCGCATGACGCCGGACCAGGTCGTCGAAAATGCGGTGAAGGCGGTGAAGCTCGCGCTGGAATACACCGACGATGTGGAATTCTCTGCCGAGGACGCGGTGCGTTCTGAAATGGACTTTCTGGTGCGCATCTTCGACGCGGCGATCCGGGCCGGAGCCAGGACACTCAACGTGCCGGACACCGTGGGCTACAGTATCCCGGCATTGTGGGGCGAGCGCATCAAGCAGTTGATCGAGCGTGTGCCGGGCAGTGACAAGGTGGTGTGGTCCACCCATTGCCACAACGATCTCGGCATGGCGGTGGCCAATTCGTTGGCCGCCGTGATGAACGGTGCGCGCCAGGTGGAATGCACCATCAACGGCCTGGGCGAGCGCGCCGGCAACGCCAGCCTGGAAGAGATCGTGATGGCGGTGAAGACGCGCCGCGATGTGTTCCGGTGCGACTCGCGCATAGACACCACGCAGATCGTGCCGACCTCCAAGCTGGTATCCAGCATCACCGGCTATCCGGTGCAGCCGAACAAGGCCATCGTCGGCGCGAACGCTTTCGCGCATGAGTCCGGCATCCACCAGGATGGCGTTATCAAGCACCGCGAGACCTATGAAATCATGCGCGCCGAAGATGTGGGCTGGAGCGCGAATAAATTGACGCTGGGCAAACTCTCCGGCCGCAATGCCTTCCGCACGCGCTTGCAGGAACTCGGCATCGTGCTGGACAGCGAGGAGGCGTTGAATGCGGCCTTTGCGCGCTTCAAGGATCTGGCCGACCGCAAGTCGGAAATATTCGATGAGGACTTGCAGGCACTGGTTAACGAAGGGGCCGCAGCGCATGTCAGCGAGTATTTCCGTCTGACATCCATGCGCGCGCACTCCGAAACCGGCAAGATGCCGCTTGCCAGGGTGGTGCTCGGCGTGGGCGGCCAGGAACGTGATGCTGAAATGCAGGGCGGCGGCCCGGTGGATGCCACCTTCAAGGCCATTGAGCAAATCGTGAGGAGCGGTACCGAGTTGTTGTTGTATTCGGTAAATAACATCACCAGCGGCACCGATGCGCAGGGTGAAGTGACGGTGCGCCTTTCCAGGGGCGGGCGTGTGGTCAACGGGCAGGGCGCGGACACCGACATCGTGGTGGCTTCCGCCAAGGCGTATCTCAACGCGCTCAATAAGCTGCATGGCGGGGCGGAGCGCGCGCACCCGCAAGTGTGATCGGCTTATCGCTTGAAGCCCGGCGCGATGACCCGGCCATGATTGGCAGGTGCGAATAACTTCGCACCTGCCACCCCGCCAACTGCCTGTTCCAGGCTAATTCCTTGCCCTCGAAAGGTGGAACGACTCCACGCCTTCAAGTTTGTTGAGTTCACTCGCCAGCGCAGGAAGAGAGTGGGCGCTTTCCTTGTTTTGCGCGATGGCGATGAAGCCCCATTCCGTTTGCTTGCCGCTATAGCCGATTGCAAGCGTTCCCTTGGCGATTTCGTAGCCGTTTTCTTTGGCGAACCTGTCCAGCGCGCCTTCCTGCGCCACATATCCATCCTGAAAGCGCAAGGTTATATGGATGGATTTGCGGGAAGGCAGCCAGTTTTCGATCTTGTACACCCACATCATGGAAATGACAGAAAGGGCCGTTACCAGGATGGCGGTCGCGTAAAACCCCACGCCGACAAGGATGCCGATGGCCGATGTTGTCCAGATGGAGGCGGCGGTGGACAGGCCGCTGATGCTGAACCCTTCTTTCATGATGACGCCCGCACCCAGGAATCCGATGCCGGTTACGATCCCTTGAATGACACGGGTCGGATCGGCAGCCGGAGACCATGCGGCGTGGCCGCCGAACCAGTAGGAGGGGAAGCCGGAAATGACAATCAATGCCGCAGATGCGGTGCAGACCAGCCCGTAGGTGCGCATACCCGCAGCGCGCCCGTGATAGGAGCGTTCATAGCCGACGATCAATCCCAGCACCATTGCGCCCGCAAGGTTCATGAAAATGACGATGTTGGTGGCGACCTGGGATGCGCTCCAGTACGTTTTGAGGAATTCCAGCGAGAGTGATGTTTCCATGGCGAGTGTTTATGTTTCAGATGAAGTGCGATGCGCTTATGGGGGCCTCTATAAATTCAAAATCCTAAGCGAGGCAAGGCGCGAAAGAAATTTTAGTGCGCAGCATATGTTTGATATGTAAGCGTTAAAATTTCTTGAGCAACGCAGCATCGCGACGGGGTTTGGATTTATAGAGGTCCCCTTATGCTGTTGGCGCGCTATGGAAGTATACGGTGTGCGCAGAATATCCGCCGGGCTTTGCGTGCGTTGTTCGTGGATGGGTGGTGTCAGGTATCATGCGCGTATTGTATTGCAGAAACAGGATATGAAAAGAAACTGGACGGATTTACGGCGCTTCCTGCGTTTCATCGCCGAGCACTTCAGGCAGGATCGTTGCGCGCAGATGGCCGCCAGCTTGACTTACACCACCTTGCTGTCGCTGGTGCCGCTGGTCACCATTGCGCTCGCCCTGTTTTCCGCGTTTCCGGTATTCGATGATTTCTCCGGGCAAATAAAAAGTTTCCTGTTGTCCAATATGTTGCCGGAAACCGGCGGCAAGATGATTTCCCGCTATATGGCGCAGTTTGCAGAGAGCGCCGCCAGGTTGACCGCGGTCGGTATCGTGTTCCTGGCGCTGACCGCGATGCTGATGATGCATACCATAGACGATGCCTTCAACACGATCTGGCGCGTGTCGCGCCCGCGCCCCCTGGTGCAGCGTGTGCTGATTTATTGGGCGGTGCTGACGCTGGGGCCTTTGCTGATTGGCGGCAGCCTGTCGCTGACCTCATGGCTGGTCGGGATGTCGGTGGGTTATGCGAAACAGATCCACGAGTTTGGCGTGGTGCTGCTGAAAGTGGTGCCGGTGTTGCTGACCACCCTGGCCTTCAGCCTGCTGTTCCGCGTGGTGCCCAACCGTTACGTGCCGTTGCGCCACGCTTTCATCGGCGGCGCGGTTGCGGCTGTGGCGTTCGAGTCCATGAACAGCGCCTTCGCTTTTTTTATCGCGCATTTTACGGCCTACAAGCTGGTGTATGGCGCGTTCGCCAGTATCCCGATCTTTTTGCTGTGGGTGCATCTGTCCTGGCTGACCATCCTGCTGGGCGCCCTGATCGCGGCGTCGCTGTCCCATTGGCGCGGCGGTTTCACCAGGCATATTTCCCCGGCCGTGCAACTCTTTTATGCCCTGCGCATTCTCGGGATGATGCGCGATAGCATGCGCAACGGAAAGGTGCTGACCCTGCCCTCGTTATCCGGGCAGTTAGGTATCGGGTTTGATTCGATGGAGCAGATACTTGAAAAACTGGCGCAGGCCAACGTGGTGCGCAAGCTGGCGGGGCATGGCTGGGTGATGATACGCGACGCGGAACATGTGCAATTGGTTGAACTGTTCCGCTGCTTCGTGTTCGATGCATCCGCGCTGGCCGCGCAAAACGATGATGCAAAAATTCGTGTATGGATCGAGCAACTTGAGCAGCGTGTTGTGGGCGAAAAAATGATCACGCTGCACGATCTGTTAGTTGATCCGGATCAACCTGGTAGCCGCGCCGCAGCTTGCCCGCCACCCGTTTTTGCGCTCTAATGCGCGCCAGTTTGACATTTGTTTGCAAAGGATGAACATGAACATGAACATGAAATTTCTGGAAAGCATTTTTGAAGGTTCGCTGTGGAACAGCCGCTTCGTTATTCTGGCGGCGGTGGTGGGCAGCTTGTTTGCCGGCTTCGCAATTTTCTACATGGCTACGGTGGATGTGGTGTATCTGGTGATGCATACCTTGCATTACGCTGATCCGAGCATGACTGCCGAGGCGCGCAAGGTGCTGCACGACAGTACTGTGACGCATATTGTCGAAGTGGTGGACGGCTACCTGCTGGCGACCGTGATGTTGATTTTTTCGCTCGGCCTGTATGAGCTGTTTATCAGCGATATAGACCAGGCGCATGGCAACAAGGCATCCAGCAAGATATTGGTGATCAGCAGCCTGGACGATTTGAAATCGCGCCTGGCCAAGGTGATCATCATGATCATGATAGTCACGCTATTCGAGGAAGCGCTGAACATGAAGATGACCTCGCCGATTGACTTGCTCTATCTGGGCGGCAGCATCGCCTTGATTGCCTTGGCGCTCTATTTGACCCATTCCGCCGAACACGGTGCGAAGACGAAAGAAAATGAGCGGGAAGAGGGCGCTGAAACCGGTGGTGAACATTGATGCAGCGGGGTAAGCAGGAAGGGGCCGCTTTTTGCCCAACCCGCAAATGGCTGCGCTTTCTGCTGGCCGCAGCATTGTTGCTGGCCGCGTTCAATACTGCGGCGCACGAGTTTGAATTCAAGGATACGCAGGGACATGTGCAACGCCTGTCCGACTATCGCGGCAAGTGGGTGCTGGTGAATTTCTGGGCGACATGGTGCCCGCCTTGCCTGGATGAGATTCCCGACCTGGTCGTATTGCACAATGCGCACAAGGACACCGATCTGGTGGTGATCGGCATCGCGCTGGATTATGCCTCGCCCAAGGGAGTAATAGAGTTTGCCGCACAGCATGGCATTTCCTATCCGGTGGTGCTGGGCACCCATAAGATGGCGGCGCAGGTAGGCGAAGTGGGGGCGTTGCCGACGACTATCCTGTTTGATCCGACAGGCAAGGCGGCAGGGCATCAGGAGGGTGTTGTCACGCGCGAGAGCGTGGAAGAATATATCCGCTCCAAGAGCAAGAAGTAGCTCCGGTTGAACTGGGCAAGTAGTTGGATGCGCTGCATTTGTAGGTGCGAATTCATTCGCACATGATCCGTTGTTAGCGCGAACGAATTCGCACCTACAAAATTACCCACTGTTTTTTTGGATAGCCCTGCAAGCATCATGCTGCGCTTTTTGCACTTGGAGCTTGAAACCGCCTAGCAGCGGATTGCTTCCCTTTCGAGGCGTCGGTGCGGCGGGTAGTGTCCCAATAATTGTGCCAGGCGGCGCGCACCAGGTTGGGATATTCGGGTTTGCCCAAGCTGCCGTTATAGCGGCCCAGCGCGCGGAAGAGGTCGCCGTTTTCCATATCCAGATAATGGCGCAGGATGGTGCAGCCGTAGCGCAGGTTGGTGCGCAGGTGAAACAGATTCTGTCCGCTTGCGCCGATTTCCCTCACCCAGAACGGCATCACCTGCATGTAGCCGCGCGCCCCCGCACTGGAAACGGCATATTTTCTGAAGCCGCTTTCAACCTCGATCAGCCCCAGCACCAGTTGCGGGTCCAGCCCTGCGCGCTTGGCTTCGTAATGCGCGGTCTTGAGAAAGTCCATGCGATAGTCCGCGTCCGGAATGCGTTTCGCCATGCGGCGCGACATTTCATTCAGCCAAATATCGGCTTCCTGTTGCGAGGCAAATGCAGATTTGGGTGCGGCCTGATCCGAAACGGCGCGGTGCAACACGCCGCGCACGCTGGCGGAGAGCGGTTGGTAGGTTTGTGCGCCGCCCTGTGCAACGCTGGCGAACAACAGCCCGCCCACCAGCAGCGGCAGTGCGAAGCGGAGCGAATAACGGTTCTGGGTCAATTGCATAGCTTTGATTGTACGAGCTTGGCGATATCTTGCAAGAGGGCTTGTTGCGCTTCCGCATCACGCCGCCCCTTGTATTCCACCATGCCCTCTTTCAGGCCGCGCTCGCCGATCACGATGCGGTGCGGGATACCGATCAGTTCCAGGTCGGCGAACATTACGCCGGGGCGTTCGTCGCGGTCATCCAGCAACACCTCAATACCCGCTGCGGTGAATTCGGCATAGAGCTGCTCGGCCGCATTGCGCACCGCATCGCTTTTCCTGATGCCGATAGGGGCGATAGCAACCTGGAACGGCGCCATCGCTTCGGGCATGGCAATGCCGCGCTCGTCGTAATTCTGCTCGATGGCGGCGGCCACAATGCGCGATACGCCGATGCCGTAGCAGCCCATTTCCATCACTTGCGCCTGGCCTTTTTCGTCCAGGAAAGTGGCATTGAGCGCCTCGGAATATTTCGTGCGCAACTGGAAGATGTGGCCGACTTCGATGCCACGGCACAATTCCAGGGTTCCCTTGCCATCCGGGCTGGGGTCGCCGCTGACGACATTGCGCAAATCATGCACGTTCGCCTCGTCCAGATGGATGTCGCGCCCGAAATTGGCGCCGGTGTAGTGGAAACCATCATCGTTGGCGCCGCAGACGAAGTTGCTCATCGCCGAGGCGGCACGGTCGGCCAGGATGCGGGCGGTCGTGTTGGCCGGGCCGATATAGCCGGGGCGGCATCCCATGTTTTGCTGGATTTCGTCATCCGTGGCGAAGCGGAACTCACCCAGCACCTTGCCGGTTTTGAGTTCATTCATCGTATGGTCGCCGCGCAGCAGCAGCAGAGCAAAGCGGCCTTCACCGTCAATCACGGCAATGGATTTCAGCACTTGTTGCGGGGTGATGTTGAGGAAGGCGGCGACTTCTTCGATGGATCTCTGGCCGGGCGTGATGACCTTTTCCAGCGGCTGAGAGCCTGGAGTGCGCGCGGTTGCGGGCGCGACTGCCTCGGCCAGTTCCACATTGGCGGCGTAATCGGAATCGGGGCAGAACGCCAGCGCGTCCTCGCCGGAATCGGCCAGCACGTGGAATTCGTGCGAGCCCGAACCGCCGATGGCGCCGGTATCTGCCGCCACGGCGCGGAACTGCAATCCCAGGCGGGTGAAAATGCGGCTGTAGGTATCGTGCATCACGCGGTAGGTCTGTTCCAGGCTTTCATAGCTGGCGTGGAAGGAGTAGGCGTCTTTCATCACGAATTCGCGGGCGCGCATCACGCCGAAACGCGGGCGCACCTCATCGCGGAACTTGGTCTGGATCTGGTAAAAATTCAGCGGCAACTGGCGGTAGCTTTTTATTTCCCGGCGCGCAATATCGGTGATCACTTCTTCGTGGGTGGGGCCAAAACAAAAAAGATTGTCGTGGCGATCCTTGATTTTCAGCATCTGCGGGCCGAACACTTCCCAGCGCCCGGTTTCCTGCCACAATTCGGCGGGCTGCACGGCAGGCATCAGCAGTTCGATGCCGCCGCTTTTATCCATCTCATCGCGCACGATGTTCTCCACCTTGCGCAGCACGCGCAGGCCCAGCGGCATCCATGTGTACAGGCCGCTGGCCAGTTTTTTGATGTAGCCCGCGCGCAGCATCAGGCGGTGGCTGACCAGCTCGGCTTCGGACGGGGCTTCCTTCAGGGTCGAAATAAAAAATTGCGAAACGCGCATGATGTTTGTCTGCCAACTCGAAAAATCAAGGTGCTGATTTTACAGCGAACGAGGTGCCGATGTTGCGCCGATTATTGATAAAGCAGCTTTCAATATACCGTGAAATGTGAAAAAATCCGTCCTGTCGAAATTAACCGGACGGGTGGCGAAGATGGTTGACCGGGATGGTTACCGCCCCAATGTCGGCATCATTATCACTAACGCAAAAAACCAGGTGTTCTGGGGCAAACGCATCAGGCAGGATTCGTGGCAGTTCCCGCAAGGCGGCATCCAGCACGGTGAATCGCCGGAGCAGGCGATGTACCGCGAATTGCAGGAAGAGGTCGGTTTGCGGCCTGGCCATGTCCAGATACTCGGACGCACACGCGAGTGGATGCGCTACGAGGTTCCGCAGCACTGGGTGAAGCGTGAGTGGCGTGGCAGTTATAAGGGGCAGAAGCAGATTTGGTTCTTGCTGCGTTTGGTCGGGCGCGATTGCGATGTCTGCCTGCGCGCATCCGGCCATCCAGAGTTTGATGCCTGGCGCTGGACCGATTACTGGATTGATATGGGCAGCGTGGTCGAGTTCAAGCGGGATGTCTATTGCCTGGCCCTGAACGAACTGGTGCGTTATTTGCCGCCCGCCAAGGCGGCGAGGCATTGTGATGTGCAGTGGCAAGTATCGGGCAGCCACTGATTGCTGTGAGTTACTATAAGGATAAGTCATGATTAAAAAATTTGTTCCACTGATGGCCCACCCATTCAAGCCGGGAGCATTGTTTGCCCGCCCCACGCAGTCATTGCCTGAACTGGTGACCGTGGACGCACCCGCGCTTAATGTGATGACCGACCTGAAAATTGTGTCGGTGGTCAATGTGCGCGCCAAGACATCAATGGACAGGGCCAATGCCAAGATGATCCGCTATGGGGTGCGTCTGTTGCTGGTGCTGGATGAGGCGGACAAGGTCGTCGGCCTGGTGACGGCGACCGATATTCTGGGTGAAAAGCCCATCCGTTTTCTGCAAAACATGGGCGGCACGCATGCCGATATTCTGGTGCGCGATGTCATGACGACACAGCGCGAGCTTGAGGTAATGAAATTACAGGACGTGATGGGCTCCAAGGTAGGTAACATTGTGGCCACCTTGAAACAGGCGATGCGACAGCATGCCATCGTGGTGGAAGAGAGCGGCGATGGCAACCAGGTTGTGCGCGGCCTGTTTTCCGCAACGCAAATTGCGCGCCAGTTGGGAATACAAGTTCAGACTACCGACATCACGCAAACCTTTTCAAAAATCGAGGCTCTGCTCGGCACCCGTTGAGCGTCCCCCACCCCCGTTCCGGTACGGATGCAGCCATGCTCCGTATCGCGAACGGCTCTGTAAGCTAACTCCCTTCTTGGTTATATTCCCCTTCCCCCTTTGGGTGTTTCAACCGGGGTGGATAATTCCGCCGCCTTTGCACGTTTCAGCCGCTGGTCAAAGCTGGGGAAGGTACTGCAAAAATCTGCGTGTGCAAGGTGCAAGGCATCGGCAAAATTCAGCCTATTTTGGTATGCGTTCAAGGCGGCAAGCACGATACCACGGTCTTCGATCTGGACGTGCTCCAGGCCACACAAGGACTCAAACACAAGCCGAATTTCCTTGCGTGGCAGATCATAAAACCCGCGTATCACCCACTCGAATTCCAATATCACCAAGGGGCACTTCTAAAAATCCACATTTCATCCCAACTGCTGCGTTGCGGAAAAAATTTCTTGCTGA
>CXWL01105215.1_pt1 | contig 27069 bp, 25 predicted proteins | sample 590931 | NCBI WGS metagenome assembly CXWL01 (sample SAMEA3498368, study PRJEB10139) | groundwater metagenome | biome: water well; material: biofilm material | place: Germany | collected 2015-04-27 | reverse complement strand
CGCCTGCAGCGCATGGCGGCGTTGCAAATGCTCGCGATAGCCAGCTATCGCTGCGCTTTGCGCCTTGCCCTGCACCGCATGCACGCGTCCTTCGCTCCCAATTCATACGTTACAGTCCACTAGTCCGCGCCATCGCGGCTTGCCTGATCGCGCAAGCCGATTTGCCAGGCTGTTTGTGAAGGCGTGTTGCGTAGCCGGTCGCATTGCCCGGCGCTGTCGCAGGCGCGCACTTCCTGCATGGCCAGGCGGGGGAGGTTGAAATCGGTGAACAGCGATTGGCGGTCTGGATGGTAATCACGCTAAAATTACCATATTTGCAACTGAGTTTGTAGCAGCGGCTTTAGCCGCGATCAGCGCTCGCATCGCGGCTAAAGCTGCTCCAACAAAATGCGCAATTCGTCATGCCTTCTCCTGCGCCAGATTCACCGTGTACAACGGCAACTCCACCACCAGATCCGTCTGTCGCAACACCACCTGGCATGCCAGCCGCGAATGCGGTGCGACACCCCAGGCGCGGTCGATCTGGTCTTCCTCGTCATCGCTGGCCGGGGCCAGCGAATCGAAGCCTTCATGCACGATCACATGGCAGGTCGAACAGGCGCACGACTTCTCGCAGGCATGCTCGAGCGCGATGCCGTTCTTCAGCAACGCGTCGCACAGAAAACTGCCGCCGCGCGCTTCGAAACTACTGCCCTCGGGGCATAGCGCGGGGTGGGGTCGGATGGTGATGCGCGGCATGGTGTCATGATCCAAAATGGTCGGCCAGCGTATCGAGGCGCTGGCCCGAGAGCGCCCGGCTGACGCTGGCGTTCATGCGCCGTGCGGCGAATTCGTGGGTGGCCTGGTTCAGCGCTTCGCTCGCTTCGTTCAGTGCGGCGATGTTGTCGTCGCTCGGCTCGTTCTCGGTTTCGATCAGGTCGGCCAGCAGGTAGATGTGGCTGGTGATCAGCATGCGTTCGGGCGGCGCCAGCAGCGTGGCGCCATCGGCCGCGAGCGCCGATTCGGTGGCGTCGATCACTTGCCGCGCCGCCACCTGCGCCTCGCGCAGCATGCGCATCTTCATGTCGCCGGCGGCCCGGCTGTTGGCGTCGGCCAGCATGCGCGTGATGTGGCCGTCGTCCAGGCCGTAGGACGGCTTCACTGCGACTGCGGTTTCGACGCCGGTACTCTGTTCGCGCGCCGATACCGAGAGCAAGCCGTCGGCGTCGATCTGGAACGTGACGCGGATGCGCGCCGCGCCCGCCACCATCGGCGGGATGCCGCGCAGATCGAAGCGCGCCAGCGAGCGGCAGTCGCTGACCAGTTCGCGTTCGCCTTGCAACACGTGCACGCTCATCACCGTTTGACCATCCTTGAAGGTGGTGAATTCCTGGGCGCGCGCGGTCGGAATGGTGGAGTTGCGCGGGATGATTTTTTCCACCAGGCCGCCAATGGTTTCCAGGCCGAGCGACAACGGGCAGACATCGAGCAGCAGCCAGTCGGAATTCTTGCGGTTTCCGGCCAGCACATTTGCCTGCATCGCGGCGCCGAGCGCGACCACTTGGTCCGGGTCGAGGTCGGTCAAGGGTTGCTGCTTGAAATAGGCGGCGACCGCCGCGCGCACCTGCGGCATGCGGGTCGAGCCGCCGACCAGCACCACGCCTTTGATCTCGTCCAGCGCCAATCCTGCGTCGCGCAGCGCCTTGCGGGTCGGCTGCAAGGTGCGCGCCACCAGATCGGCGCTCAGTCCGGCGAACACGTCGCGGGTCAGCGTCAGGCATAGCGCCTGACCGTCCGCCAGGTTGGCGCCGAGCGGCGTCGCCTCGGCGTCGCTCAAGGCTTCCTTGGCGCTGCGTGCCGCTGTCAGCAGCTTGCGCGCATCTTGCGCGCTCAGCGTGGCGGGCGCCAGGCCGGCGGTGGCGAGAATCCACTGATAGATGCGCTGGTCGAAATCGTCGCCGCCGAGCGCGGCATCGCCGTTGGTTGCGAGCACCTCGAACACGCCGCGCGACAGTTTCAGGATCGAGATGTCGAAGGTGCCGCCGCCCAGATCGTAGATCGCGAAGATGCCTTCGGAGCCGTTGTCGAGGCCATACGCAATCGCCGCCGCGGTCGGTTCGTTCAACAGCCGCAGCACATTCAATCCGGCCAGGCGCGCGGCGTCCTTGGTGGCTTGGCGCTGGGCGTCGTCGAAATACGCCGGCACCGTGATCACCGCCCCCGCCAGCTCGCCGCCGAGCGCGGCTTCGGCGCGTGTGCGCAGCGTGCGCAAGATATCGGCCGACACATCGATCGGCGTCTTGATGCCGGCCGCGGTATCGATTTGCACGATGCCGGGACTGTCGATGAATGCGTAGGGCATGTCGCTGGTCTCGGCCACATCGGCGCGGCTGCGTCCCATCAGGCGCTTGATCGACGACAGCGTGTTGTGCGGGTCTTCGCCCTGCACCGCCTTGGCCTCGTGGCCGACCAGCGGCGCGCTGTCCTGTGCCGGGCTCAGGTAGCGCACCACCGACGGCAGCAAGGCGCGCTCGCTTGCGTCGCGCAGCACTTGCGCGTCGCCCGACAGTACGCTGGCCACCAGCGAATTGGTGGTGCCGAGGTCGATTCCGACCGCCAGCCGATGCTGGTGCGGGGCGGCGCTCAAGCCGGGTTCGGCGATTTGGAGGAGGGCCATATTACTCTCTACACCGCGAAGCTCTCGCCGCAGCCGCACTGGTTCTTGACGTTGGGGTTGTTGAACCTGAAGCCTTCGTTCAGTCCTTCGCGCACGAAATCGAGTTCGGTGCCGTCGAGGTAGGGCAGGCTCTTCGGGGCGATCAGCACGGTCACGCCGTGGCTCTCGAAGCGCAGGTCGTCCTGGTCGGCGGCATCGGCGAATTCGAGCGCATACGCCATGCCGGAGCAGCCGCTGGTCTTGACCGCCAGCCGCACGCCGAGCGCGGTGCGTTTGGCGAGAAAGGTTTGCACGCGTTTGGCGGCGTTTTCTGTCAGGGTGATGGTCATGGTCTGTGCTCCCAAGTCGTGAATCGATTCAAGCCGAAAACGAACTGCCGCAGCCGCAGGTGGTGGTGGCGTTCGGATTCTTGATCACGAAGCGCGAACCTTCCAGGCCGTCCTCATAGCCGATTTCGGCGCCGCCCAGGTATTGCATGCTCATCGGATCGACCAGCAGCGAAACGCCATTCTTGTCGATGCGGAAGTCGTCTTCATTGACGGTTTCGTCGAATGCGAAACCGTATTCGAAGCCGGAGCAGCCGCCGCCGGAAACATAGATGCGCAGCTTCAGTTCCGGATTGCCGTCTTCGGCGATCAGTTCGCTCACCTTGGCGACGGCGGAATCGGTGAACACCAGGGGTGGGGCGATTTCAAGAATGGCGTCTGACATGGGGGACCTCTCTCTGGCAAGGGTTTTGGAAAATGCATTGCTAGCGATTGACGCTGTTAATGCAGCAGGGGCGTTAGCCCCGGTCGGCGGCCGAATCGGGGCTAACGCCCCTCCTGCATTTATCCGTATTCAGCCCGCCGCCGGCGCACAAATCGGATACTGCGTTTCACCCGCGCCATCGTGGCGGCTGCGGTAATCGGCGACCGCCGCCTTGATCGCATCTTCGGCCAGGATCGAGCAATGAATTTTCACCGGCGGCAGCGCAAGTTCCTCGGCGATCGCGGTGTTCCCGATGGCCAGCGCCTGATCGAGCGTGCGGCCCTTCAGCCATTCGGTCACCAGCGACGACGAGGCGATCGCCGAGCCGCAGCCGTAGGTCTTGAATTTCGCATCTTCGATGACGCCGTTGCTGCCGACCTTGATCTGCAGTTTCATGACGTCGCCGCAGGCCGGCGCGCCGACCATGCCGGTCGCGACGCTCTCGTCGTCCTGGTCGAACGTGCCGACGTTGCGCGGGTTTTCGTAGTGGTCCAGAACCTTGTCGCTGTATGCCATGTTGATGCTCCTTCAGATACACAATGCGTCAATTGCGACGGGGGGTTACAAATGCTGTTTTCAATGCGCCGCCCACTGCACCGTATTCAAATCGATGCCTTCCTTGTACATATCCCATAGCGGCGACAGCGCGCGCAGCTTGGCGACCTTTTCCTTGATCAGCTTGATCGTGAAGTCGATCTCTTCGATGGTGGTGAAGCGCCCGATCGAAAAGCGGATCGAGCTATGCGCCATCTCGTCGGACAGTCCGAGCGCGCGCAGCACGTAGGACGGCTCCAGGCTGGCCGAGGTGCAGGCCGAGCCGGATGAGACGGCGATGTCCTTGATCGCCATCAGCAGCGATTCGCCTTCGACATAGTTGAAGCTGACATTCAGGTTGTGCGGCACGCGCTGTTCCAGGTCGCCGTTGACGAAGCTTTCCTCGACGTCGGCGAAGCCGGCGCGCAGCCGCTCGCGCAGCATGCGGATGCGTTCGCTTTCGGTGCCCATCGCCAAGCGCGCGATCTCGAACGCTTCGCCCATGCCGACGATCTGGTGGGTCGGCAAGGTGCCCGAGCGCAGCCCGCGTTCATGGCCGCCGCCATGCATCTGCGCTTCCAGCCGCACGCGCGGCTTGCGTCGGACGTACAGCGCGCCGACGCCTTTCGGGCCGTAGGTTTTGTGGGCAGAAAACGACATCAGATCGACCTTCAATTTGGCCAGGTCGATCTCGACCTTGCCGGTCGCTTGCGCCGCATCGACATGCAGCAGCAAGCCGCGCGCGCGGCAGATTTCGCCTAAGGCGGCGATGTCCTGGATCACGCCGATCTCGTTGTTGACATACATGATCGAGGCCAGGATCGTGTCCGGCCGCAATGCCGCCTTGAAGCGTTCGAGGTCGAGCAAACCGTTTTGTTCGACCTCAAGGTAGGTCACCGTAAAGCCTTTTCGCTCCAGCTCGCGCATCGTGTCCAGCACCGCCTTGTGTTCGGTCTTGAGCGTGATCAGGTGCTTGCCATTCCCTTTCAGGAATTCGGCGGCGCCCTTGATCGCGAGGTTATTCGATTCGGTCGCGCCCGAGGTCCAGATGATTTCGCGCGGGTCGGCCTTGACCAGTGCCGCTACTTGTTCGCGCGCTTGTTCGACTGCTTTTTCCGCATCCCAGCCATAGCCATGCGAGCGGCTGGCAGGATTGCCGTACAGTTGCGTCAGATAAGGAATCATTTTTTCAGCGACGCGCGGGTCCACCGGTGTCGTCGCTGAATAGTCCATGTAGATCGGTAGCACTTGCATTGGTCGCTCCGGCAAACTTGGGTGGCTTGGCCGGTTGTTCGCAACCAGCCTTTGCTATCATTCAGCAAGGAGCATGCCAATTCAGGATCAGTGCGTAAGTCTTTGTATTGAAAGGTGAATTCGATGCGGCGATGGAATTTCGACGTGGTGGTGTTATGTCGGGTTTGTTTGCTTTGCGACGAAACCTTGGGGGCAGTGTCCGCGCAGCGCCGAAAATCGGTTCACCACGGCGGTGACTGCGATATTCCCTATTGCTCCTTGCGCTAGGATTGCGGCTGAGAAGCTTGCCATGAGGCACATCGATAAGAAGTGTGAAGCGATATCAAATGTTCAGGACAACCTGTTTTCGCGCAATATCTAGCGATTGTATCGAAGCACAGGGCGCGAGAGCACTTGAATCCCTACTCCAAATTCTGTACCTGTTCGCGCATCTGCTCGATCAGCAGTTTCAATTCCATCGAGGCGTCGGCCAGTTCCTTGACCGAGGCCTTGGCGCCCAGGGTGTTCGCTTCGCGGTTCAGTTCCTGCATCATGAAGTCGAGCCGCTTGCCGACCTGGCCGCCTTTTTTCAGGATGTGGCGCGTCTCCATCAGGTGCGCGGTCAGGCGCGACAGCTCTTCCGACACGTCGATCCGGATGCCGTACAGGGTCACTTCCTGGCGGATCCGCTCGAACGCTTCCTGCCGGGTCAGGGTGGACGGGGTGCCGTGGCCGGCCAGTCCCAATGCATCCTGCATGCGTTCGACGGCTTTTTGCTGGAACTGGGCGATCACTTGCGGGATCAGCGGGGTGATCCGCCTGACGATCACGTCCATCGCGTCGATGCGCGAAATCAGCATCGCTTCCAGTGCGGCGCCTTCGCGCCGGCGGCTGTCGACAAACGCGGCGACGGTTTTGGCGGTGAGGGCGGCGACATCGGCCTGCAGCGACTCCTGTCCCACTTGCGCTTCCTCGATCACGCCGGGCCAGCGCAGCAGTTCGGCCACCGACATCACCGGGGCCGAGGCGAAATGCTTGCCCACTTCAGCTTGCATGCGCGCCAGGTCGGCCAGCAGGGACTCGTTGAGCGCTTGTGAGCCGCCGGCAACCTTGCGTCCGAAACTCAGACGCGCCTCAACTTTACCGCGCGTAATGGCGGCCATAATCGCAGCGCGCAGGTCCGGTTCGAGGGCCCGCAGTTCGTCGTTGATGCGAAACTGCAAGTCAAGGAAGCGCGAGTTGACGCTCTTGATCTCGATCGTAAGGGTGCCCGCAGCGCCTTCGCTGGTCGCAACCGCATAACCTGTCATGCTTGAAATACTCAATGGAGTCCCCGGTTTTTATCTTTTCTTTACAAAGCAGTGATTTATCCACACAATCGCCGTGTTAAGCAAGGAACCCTTCATGGCTGCACAAAATAACGCTCCATTGCCCGATGGGCTGGAAATTGCTGGATATCGCATTGTAAAGAAAATTGCGTCCGGTGGGTTCAGTATTGTATATCTGGCTTATGACGGTGACGGCAACGCCGTCGCCATCAAGGAATACCTCCCCAGCGCCCTGGCATTGCGCCAGCCTGGCGAGCTGATTCCGGTCATTTCAAAGCCGAATCTCGCCGTATTTCGCATCGGCCTCAAGTGCTTTTTCGAAGAGGGGCGGGCGCTCGCCCTGATCTCGCATCCGAACGTGGTGCGGGTGCTGAACTTCTTTCGCGCCAACGAGACTGTGTATATGGTGATGGCCTATGAATCGGGCCATTCGCTGCAGGAGCATATCGCCCGCCTGAACGCCAAGGGCAGCAAACTGGGCGAGGCGTTCATCCGCCAGATATTCAGCGGCGTGTGCGGCGGGCTGCGCGAAGTCCACGCCAACAAGCTGCTGCACCTGGACCTGAAGCCGGCGAATATCTACCTGCGCACCGACGGCGCCCCGATCCTGCTCGACTTCGGCGCCGCGCGCCAGACCATCAACGCCGACGTGCCGAAGCTGACGCCGATGTACACCCCGGGCTTCGCGCCGCCCGACCTGTATTCGAAGGCCGCCGCGCTGGGGCCGTGGTCGGATATATATAGTATCGGCGCGTCGATGTTCGCCTGCATGGCCGGCGCCCCGCCGCAGCCGGCCGACCAGCGCAAGCTCGAAGACAAGATGGAGCCATACTACGCCAAGCTGGAAGGGGCGTATTCGCCCGACCTGGTGCGGATGGTGCGCTCCTGCCTCGAGATGGATCCGCTGGCGCGGCCGCAAAGCGTGTTCGCGCTGCAGAAGGTGCTGCAGATGTCGATGCCGCCGGCGCCGCGGCCCGGCCCGGCCGACAAGCTGTCGGGCCAGTGGCGCAACCTGGTCGAGCGCCTCGGCGCCCTGGGCCGCAAGAAAACCGCCGACAAAACCTGATCCGGAGCGCATCGATGCAATTTTCAGTCTACCAGGAGAGCCACATCGGTGGCCGCAAGGTCAACCAGGACCGGATGGGCTACAGCTTCACCCGCGACGCGCTGCTGCTGGTGCTGGCCGACGGCATGGGCGGCCACCTGCGCGGCGAGGTGGCCGCCACCATCATGATGCAGACCATGTCGGCGATGTTCCAGAAGCACGCGACGCCGTACGTGAAAAAGCCGGAGCGCTTCCTGGAGGAGGCGTTCATTGAAGCGCATGAGGCGATCCACCGCTACCGCGCCGAGCAAAACTTGCCGGAGACCCCGCGCACCACCGTGGTAGCCTGCCTGATCCAGCACAACACGGCGATCTGGGCGCACTGCGGCGACTCGCGCCTGTACTGGCTGCGCCGCGGCCAGATTCTGGGACGCACGCGCGACCATTCGCACATCGAGCACCTGATCGAGCGCGGGCTGGCCGATCCGTCCGAGCGCTCGACGCACCCGGACCGCAACAAGCTGTATAACTGCGTCGGCGCCTCGTCGCTGCCGAAGATCGAGGTGGGGCGCCAGGCCAGCCTGCAGGCCGGCGACGTGCTGCTGCTGTGTTCCGATGGTTTGTGGTCGATGCTGCCGGACGAAGAGATCACGCACCGGCTGTCGACCCAGACCATCGTGCGCGCCGTGCCGGAGCTGATCGAGATGGCGACCACCATCGCCGGCGATACCAGCGATAATACGACCGCGCTGGCGATCATGTGGCAGGGCACGCCGGATGTGGAGATGCCGTCCACCGTGACGGCCGACATGGCCACCGTGATCTCGACCCAGATGCTGCCCGATAACCTGGTCAGCACCACCATCCAGAGCGCGACGGAGCCCGATGCGCCGCTCGAGATCGACGCCTTCAACGACGACGAGATCGAAAAGGCGATTGCCGAGATCCGCGGCGCGATCGAAAAATCGTCGCAAATACTCAAATAACACCATTCAAGCAAGGATAGCCATGACATTTGTAGATCGCCCGAGCGGGCGCGCAGTAGACCAGCTGCGCGATATCATCCTGACTCGCCAGTACACCAAGCATGCGGAAGGTTCGGTGCTGATCGAATGCGGCGACACCAAGGTGATTTGCACCGCCAGTATTGAAGAGAAGGTACCTGGTTTCTTGAAGGGCAAGGGGCAGGGCTGGCTGACGGCCGAATACGGCATGCTGCCGCGTTCGACGCATACGCGAATGGACCGCGAGGCCGCGCGCGGCAAGCAGTCCGGCCGCACGCAGGAGATCCAGCGTTTGATCGGCCGGTCGCTGCGCGCCGCGTTCGACCTGGAGGCGTTCGGCGAGCGCACCTTGCATCTGGATTGCGACGTGATCCAGGCCGATGGCGGGACGCGGACCGCGTCGATTACCGGCGCGATGGTGGCGGCATATGACGCGTTCAGCAAATTGCAGCAGCGCGGGATGATCGAGGCGGTGCCGGTGAAGAGCTTCGTGGCGGCGATTTCGGTCGGCGTGTACAAGGGCGTGCCGGTGCTGGATCTCGATTATGTCGAGGATTCGGGCTGCGATACGGATATGAATGTGGTGATGACCGAGGCCGGGCACTTTATCGAAGTGCAGGGGACGGCGGAAGGCGCGGCGTTCGATCGGGCCGGGATGAATCGCTTGCTGGATCTGGCGCAGTCGGGGATTGCTGATTTGATCAGGTTGCAAAAACAAGCGCTCGGCATCTGATCGGTTATTGCGGCACTGCTCACCTTCAGTATAGGGGGAATTCATGCAGTGCATGGATTCCCGCCTTCGCGGGAATGACGGTCTATAAATTAGTGGTTAAAGCTGAACGCCAGCGCATTTCCTCTACCACCCTTAAAACCGTCATTCCCGCGGAGGCGGGAACCTATGCTGAGCACGCATGGTGATGGCGCGTGCTGCTGGCCACTAAGGGGTAAAATACCGCCTTCCCCCAAGCCAGCAGCCGCCATGACCCAACGCCTCATCCTCGCCTCCAACAACCCCGGCAAACTGAAAGAATTCAGCGAAATCCTCTCGCCGCTGGGTTTCGAACTGCACCCGCAGGGCGAATTCAACGTGCCTGAAGCCGAGGAACCGTACGCCACCTTCGTCGAAAACGCCCTCGAAAAAGCCCGCCACGCCTCGCGCCTGACCGGCCTTCCCGCGCTGGCCGACGATTCCGGTGTCTGCGTCAACGCGCTCGGCGGCGCCCCTGGCGTCTGGTCCGCGCGCTACGCCGGCGAACCGAAATCGGACGCCCGCAATAATGAAAAAGTCATCGCCGACCTGGCCGAACACGCCGACAAATCCGCCTATTACTACTGCGTGCTGGTCTACGTGCGCCACGCCGACGACCCGCAGCCGGTGATCGCCGACGGCGTCTGGCCCGGCGAAATCAGCGCCACCGCGCGCGGTTCGAACGGCTTCGGCTACGATCCGCATTTCTGGCTGCCGTCGCTGGGCAAGTCCGCCGCCGAGCTGTCGCCGGCCGAGAAGAACGCGCTGTCGCACCGGGGCCAGGCGCTGCGCGCGCTGGTCGGGAAGCTGAAATGATTCCGATCAAAGTCGTCGGCGCCGCTCCCAGGACCGAGCCGCGCTCGCCCGCCGCCAGCGCCTTGCAGTACTTGCAGCCCGGCGCGCTGAACCTGACCGCGCTGCCGCCGCTGTCGCTGTACATTCACTTTCCATGGTGCGTGCGCAAGTGCCCATACTGCGACTTCAACTCGCACGAAGCGCGCGGCGAGTTCCCCGAGCAGGAATACCTGGACGCCGTGCGGCTCGATCTGGAACAGTCGCTGCCGCTGATCTGGGGCCGCAAGATCTACACGGTGTTCATCGGCGGCGGCACGCCGAGCCTGATGTCGGCCAAGGGCCTGGACCGGTTGCTGTCGGACGTGCGCACCTTGCTGCCGCTCGACAGCAACGCCGAAATCACGATGGAGGCCAACCCCGGCACCTTCGAGGCGGAGAAGTTCAAGTCCTTCCGCGCCAGCGGCGTGAACCGTCTGTCGATCGGCATCCAGAGCTTCAACGCCGACCACCTGAAGGCGCTCGGCCGCATCCACGACGACAGCGAGGCGCGCCGCGCGGTGGAAATCGCGCAGGCCAACTTCGATAATTTCAACCTCGATTTAATGTACGCGCTGCCGTCGCAGACGCTGGCCGAGGCGCAGCGCGACCTCGACACCGCGCTGTCGTTCAAGCCGCCGCATCTGTCGCTGTACCACCTGACGATGGAGCCGAACACGGTGTTCGCGAAGTATCCGCCGAAGCTGCCGGACGACGACGAAAGCGCCGACATGCAGGACATGATCGCCGGCGTCACCGCTTCCGCGGGATTCGAGCACTACGAAGTGTCGGCCTACGCGCAGCCGGGAAGGCGCGCGAAACACAACCTGAATTACTGGGAGTTTGGGGATTACCTGGGGATCGGGGCGGGCGCCCATTCAAAGATCTCGTTCCCGCACCGGGTACTGCGGCAGGCTCGCTTCAAGCAGCCGGAGTCGTTCATCAACGCCGCCCGCAACGGTAATCCTGTGCAGGAAGAGCATGAGATTCCGCGCGCCGACATGGGCTTCGAGTTCATGCTCAACACCTTGCGCCTGACCGAGGGGTTCTCGCCGAACCTGTTCGGCGAGCGTACCGGCATGGGGATCAATGCGATCGAGGGCATGCTGAACGCGGCGGAGGCGAAGGGCCTGCTGTACCGCGACCACAAGATCATCCGGCCGACCGAACTCGGCCAGCGCTTCCTGAACGACCTGCAGCAGATGTTCCTCGGGGCTTAAAACGAGTGCCCGGGGCGCTAAAAACCGGGGTCTGACCCAGCGGGGTCAGACCCCGGCGTCACGAGTCCTCAAGCGAGGCGCAGGCGCGGTTCGGTAGCTGCAACAGCAGGGCGCTTACGGCCGGTTGGAGCGTCCGCGCTCAGCTTGAACCCCGCTGCCACGCTGGCCAGCGTATCCGCCTGCTCCTGCAGGCTGGCCGCCGCCGCAGCCGCTTCTTCCACCAGCGCCGCATTCTGCTGCGTCACCTGGTCCATCTGTGCAATCGCCTCGTTCACCTGGTCGATGCCGATGCGCTGTTCCTGGCTGGCCGAGGTGATTTCGGACATGATGTCGTTGACGCGGGCGACGCTGTCGACCACTTCGCGCATCGTCGTTCCGGCTTCCTGAACCAGCTTGGTGCCGATGTTGACCTGGCCGACCGAGTCGCCGATCAGGTCCTTGATCTCTTTCGCCGCGCTGGCCGAACGCTGCGCCAGCGAACGCACTTCCGACGCCACGACCGCGAAGCCACGGCCCTGTTCGCCGGCGCGCGCCGCTTCCACCGCCGCATTCAACGCGAGGATGTTGGTCTGGAATGCAATGCCATCGATGACGCCGATGATGTCGACGATCTTGCGCGACGAGGCGTCGATCGACCCCATTGTGTCGACGACCTTGCCGACGATGTCGCCGCCCTTGGCCGCGACGCCCGATGCTGCCAGCGCGAGCTGGTTGGCTTGGTAGGCGTTGTCCGCATTCTGGCGCACGGTGGAGGTGAGTTCTTCCATCGACGCCGCGGTCTCTTCAAGCGAACTGGCTTGCTGTTCGGTGCGCGAGGACAGGTCGAGGTTGCCGGCCGCGATTTCATTCGACGCGGTGGCGATCGAGCGGGTTCCTACCTGGACTTCCGAGACGACCTTGAACAGCGAATCGTTCATCGCCTTCAGTGCGCGCAGCAGGTCGCCGATCTCGTCGCGCGGAGCGGCGTCGAAGGTGGTGGTCAGGTCGCCGTTGGCGACCGTTTCGGCGACGTTGACGGCGGCCTGCAGCGGACGCGTGATGCTGCGCGAGATGAGGTAGGCAAACACGGCGCCGATCAACACCACCAGCACGCCGAGCAGGACCAGCAGGTTGAAGGCGCGCGCGCTCGCGGCATCGAGGGCCAGCGCGGTATCGTCGATCGACTTGCGCTGCATGGCGACCAGCGCCTTCAGCTTGGAGGAATAGGCTTCCGCCGCCGGCATGAAGGCGTCATTGAAAATGCGCACGCTGGCGTCGGCGTCGCCGGCCTTTTTCGCATTCATCACTTCCACCTTGGCGGCCTGGTACTTGGCGCGCTCGGCGACGATCGACTTCAACATCGCTTTTTCTTCGTCGCTGCTCAGCAGCGCTTCTACCTGCTTGATCAATTCCGTGCTCTTGGTGACGCTGTCGGCAATCGGTTTTGCAAACGTGGTGGACAGCGTTTCGTCGGTGCTGCGCGCGATCAGGGCGGTGCGGGCGATGGCGGAATAGGTGTACACGTACCAGTCGGACACCAGGCGTTCCTTGATCAGCGGCTGCTCCGTCATCCGTTTGGTCGCTTCGGCCGCGTTGCGGGCGTTGATCAGCGAGTACGACGTGGAAGCGATGGACAACAGTAAGACAATGGCGAAGCCGATTGCCAGACGCGCGCCGATACGTAGATTCGAGAACATGTGTGTGCCAGTCGATAGATGTGGAATTGGTACTGCGGAGTAACTATTATCCGCTTTTGCACTGTATTCGGCGAGGAATGATCGGCGAGCTGTTGTTTTGCGGAAACGATAGTTGCGTGCCCGGGCCGGGAAGCCCGGGGCGAATGGTCGATGCGCAGGCTGGACCGACGGGCCCAGCCTGCCGTGCACATCAGCGGAGCGCGCCGCTCCAGCCGCCGCCAAGCACCCGGTACAGGGTGACCTGGTTTTGCAGGCGCTGCAGGTTGGCCTGCACCGCCCCCTGTTGAGCGCTAAATAATGAACGCTGGGCGTCGAGCAGGTCGAGGTAGGACGCCGCGCCGGACCGATAGCGCAGGTCGGACAGGTTGAAGCGCTCGGCTTCGGCCGCCGCCACCGCCCGTTGCGCGCGCAGCTGCTCGGCGAACGTGGCTTGGCCGGCCAGCGCGTCGGACACCTCGCGGAACGCCACCTGGATACTCTTTTCGTATTGGGCGACCGCGATGTCGCGGCCGGCCTTGGCGCTACCGAGGTTGGCGCTGTTGCGGCCGTAGTCGAAGATCGGCAGCACGGCCTGCGGCGCGAAGGTCCAGCCGAACGATCCGCTCTTGAACAACCCGCTCAGTTGCGAGCTCGCGGTGCCGGCGGTCCCGGTCAGCGAAATGCGCGGGAAGAAGTTGGCGCGGGCGGCGCCGATGTTGGCGTTGGCGCCGATCAGCTGCTGCTCGGCGGCGCGGATGTCGGGGCGCACCGCCAGCAGGTCGGACGGCAGGCCGGCCGGCAGCTCGGACAGCGCGGTCTGCGCCAGCGTGTTGCCCGGCGCGAGCGAGTCGGGCAGCGGCTGGCCGACCAGCAGGACCAGCAGGTTGGCGTCCTGCGCGCGCTGGCGCTGCNNAGTGATATGCCCTGCGACAGGTCGAGCTTGGAGACCACGCCGTTGTCGTACTTCAGCTGGATCAGCTTGAGCGACTCTTCGCGCCCGGCCAGGGTTTGCCGGGTCAGGTCCAGCAGTTCGTCGTCGGCCAGCACGGACAGGTAAGTGTTCGCGACCGAAGCGATCAGGCTGATCTGGGCGCTCTTGCGCGCTTCCTCGGTAGCCAGGAATTGCGCCAGTGCGGCCTCGCTCAGGTTGCGCACCCGGCCGAACAGGTCGAGTTCGAACGCGCTGACGCCGAAGCCGGCGCTGTAGCTGCTGGTGATGCTGTCGTTCGAGCCCGGCACGCGGCTGCCGGCGATCGCGGCGTTCACGGTCGGCAGCGTATCGGCGCGGCGGATCTGGTACTGGGCTCTAGCCTGCTCGATGTTCAGGATCGCCACACGCAGGTCGCGGTTGTTGGCCAGCGCCAGTTCGATCAGTTGCTTCAGGCGCGCGTCGGCGAAGAAGCGCTGCCACGCGATCTGCGCCGCCGCCTCGTTGGTCGCCGCATTGGCTGGAGCGTCCGGGAACGCGGCGGCTACCGACGCGGCCGGGCGTTCGTATTTCGGCGCCAGCGACATGCAGCCGGCCAGTGCCAGCGCGAGCGCCAGCGGGGTGGCGGTGGTAATGAATCGTTTAATCATATTTTTTCCTCGACTGCTGGAGCGGCGCCTTCTTCATGCGCATATTTCTTGCGCTGGCGCTCGCTGCCTTTGAATAGTGTGCGCACCACCACGAAGAACACCGGCACGAAAAACACGCCGAGCGCGGTGGCGGTAAGCATGCCGCCCATGACGCCGGTGCCGATCGCGCGCTGGCTGGCCGAACCGGCGCCGCCGGCGATCACCAGCGGCAGCACGCCGAGGATGAAGGCCATCGAAGTCATCAGGATCGGGCGGAAGCGCAGGTGGCAGGCCCGGATCGCCGCATCGATCAGCGACACGCCCTGGGCCTGCAGGTCCTTGGCGAACTCGATGATCAGCACCGCGTTCTTGGCGCCCAGGCCGATGATGGTGATCAGGCCGACCTTGAAGTAGACGTCGTTCGGGAAGCCGCGCGCGTTCGCCGCCAGCAGCGCGCCGAGCACGCCGAACGGCACCACCAGCAGCACCGAGACCGGGATCGACCAGCTTTCATACAGCGCGGCCAGGGCCAGGAACACCGCCAGCATGGCGAAGCCGAGCAGGATGAACACGGTCGAGCCGGACAGCTTTTCCTCGCGCGACTGGCCGGTCCATTCGAACGCGAAGCCGGCCGGCAGCTGGGCCGCCAGGCGTTCCATTTCGTCCAGCGCCTGGCCGGTACTGTGGCCCGGCGCCGCGTCGCCCGACAGGCGCATGGTCGAGTAGCCGTTGTAGCGCACCGTCTGCATCGGGCCGGTGATCCAGCGCGTGGTTGCGAATGCCGACAGCGGCACCGGCTGGCCCTTGGCGTTCATCGCGTTCAGCTTGAGCAGATCGTCAGGCTGCATGCGCGATGGCGCATCGGCCTGCACCACCACGCGCTGCAGGCGGCCGGCGTTCGGGAAGTCGTTGATGTAGGACGAACCGAGCGAGGTCGAAATCGCCGCGTTGATCGCGTCGAAGGTGACGCCCAGCGCGTTGGCCTTGTCGCGGTCGATGTCGAGCTGGACCTGCGGCGCATCTTCCAGGCCTTCGGGGCGCACTCCGGTCAGGATCGGGCTCTTGCTGGCCATGCCGAGCAGCTGGTCGCGCGCGGCGAGCAGGGCGGCGCGGCCGTTGTCGCCGCGGTCCTGCAGGCGGAACGAGAAGCCGGTGCCGCGCCCGAGTTCCGGGATCGGCGGCGGGCTGATCGCGAACACGAACGAGTCGCGCTGCTTCGACAGGGCGCCGGTGATGCGGTTGGCCACGTCCTGGGCGCCATGGCCGGCGCCGCGCTCTTTCCAGTCCTTCAGCGGAATGAAGCCGAGCGCCACGTTCTGGCCCTGGCCGGAGAAGTTAAAGCCGACCACGCCGACCATGCTCGCCACTTCCGGCTGCTTGAGGATGAACGCCTCGGCGTCCGCCAGCACCTGGCCGGTGCGCTGCAGCGTCGCGCCGGCCGGCAGCTGGATGTTGGCGATGATGTAGCCCTGGTCTTCGTTCGGCAGGAACGACGACGGCATGCGCACGAACAGCAGGCCGACGATCCCGATCACCACCACGAACACCATCATCGCGCGGACGGTGTGGCGCAAGGTCTTGGCGACGAAGCTTTCGTAGTTCTTGGCGGTGCGGGTAAAGCCGCGGTTGAACCAGCCGAAGAAACCGGTCTTGGCATGGGCGTGGCCGGCCTGCACGGGTTTGAGCAAGTGCGCGCACAGCGCGGGGGTGAGCGACAGCGCCATGAAGGCCGAGAAGAAGATCGACGACACCATCACCGCCGAGAACTGGCGGTAGATGTTGCCGACTGCGCCGGCGAAGAACGCCAGCGGCACGAACACGGACATCAGCACCACGGTCACGCCGATGATGGCGCCCGAAATCTGGCCCATCGCCTTGCGCGTCGCTTCCAGCGGCGGCAGGCCTTCCTCGCTCATGATGCGCTCGACGTTTTCGACCACGATGATGGCGTCATCGACCACGATACCGATCACCAGCACCATGCCGAACATGGTCAGCACGTTGATCGAGAAGCCCAGCGCCAGCAGCGTCGCCAGCGAACCGAGCAGGGCGACCGGCACCACGATGGTCGGGATGATGGTGTAGCGGAAGTTCTGCAGGAACAAATACATCACCAGGAACACCAGGATCACCGCTTCGATCAGCGTTTCGACCACTTGCTTGATCGAGATGTCGATGAACTTCGAGCTGTCGAACGGGATCGCCCACTTCATGCCGGGCGGGAAATAGCGCGACAGCTCTTCCATGCGCTTGCGCACCAGTTGCGCCGTTTCCAGCGCGTTGCCGCTCGGCGACAGCTGGATGCCGATGCCGGTCGACGGCTTGCCGTTCAGGCGCGCCGAGGTCGAATAGTTCTGGCCGCCGATCTCGATGCGGGCGACGTCGCGCAGCCGCACGGCCGAGCCGTCCGGATTGGCGCGCAGCACGATGTTGCCGAACTGCTCGACGGTGCTGAGCTGGCCGGTCACCACCACGGTGGCGGTGATGGTCTGGCCCGCCACCAGCGGCAGGTCGCCGATGGTGCCGGACGACACTTGCGCGTTCTGCGAGCGGATCGCCGCGTTGACGTCGCTGGCCGACAGGTTGAAGCCGACCAGCTTGGCCGGGTCGATCCAGACCCGCATCGCCTTTTCAGTGCCGAACAGCTGGGCCTGGCCGACGCCTTTGATGCGCTGGATTTCCGGCAGCACGGTGCGCGAGGCGAAGTCGCCCAGCGCGATCGGATTCCATTTCGGGTCGTCCGAGGACAGGATCGTGAACATCAGGAAGTTCGAGCGCGCCTTGTCGACCCGCACGCCTTGCTGGACCACCGCCTGCGGCAGGCGCGGGGTGGCGCGGCCGAGGCGGTTCTGGACGTCGACCTGGGCCAGGTCGGCATCGGTGCCGGTTTCGAAGCTGAGCGTGATGGTGCCGGTGCCGTTGGCCTGGCTGATCGACTCCATGTAGATCAGGCCGGGCGAGCCGTTCATTTCGCGTTCGATCACGCTGATGACGCTGTCTTCCAGCGTTTGCGCGGAAGCGCCCGGGTAGGCGGCGGTCACCACGATGGACGGCGGTGCGACGGTAGGGTATTGGGCGATCGGCAATTGTTTGATTGCCACGGCGCCCATCACCATGATGAAGAGTGCGATCACCCAAGCAAAAATGGGGCGATCAATAAAGAAGCGAGCCATGAAGGAATCCTGTGATTATTTATTAGCGGCTGGCACGGAAGCGGCCGCACTGGCGGTTGCGGCAGCCGGGGCCGCGTTCGCTGTCCATGGCACCGGCTTGACCGGGGCCCCCGGCACCATCATTTTCTGGAAGCCGTCGACCACCACCTGCTCGCCCGGTTTCAGGCCGTCGAGCACCACCCAGCTGGTACCTTGCTGCGAGCCGATCCGGATCGGACGCGGGGCCGGTTTGCCGTCGGCGCCGACCACGATCACGGTGTCGCCGTTGCTGCCGCGGGTGACCGCCTGTTGCGGCACCACGATCGCGGCCGGCAGTTCCGCCTGCGACAGGCGCACGCGCACGTACTGTCCCGGCAGCAGCATGCCGTCCGGGTTCGGCACTTCGGCGCGCAGCGTGACCTGGCCCGAGGTCGGGTCGACGGTGACGTCGGAAAACAGCAGCTTGCCCTTGCGCGGCAGCTCGGAGCCGTCATCGAGGATCACGCTGACCGGCACGGCGCTGTCGGCGCCGCGCACTTTGGCGGAGGCCATCTTGCGCAGGCGCTGCAGGTCGCCCGCCGACTGGGTGATGTTCAGGTAGACGGTGCTGGTTTGCTGGATCAGCGCCAGCTGGGTCGCTTCGGTGGCGCTGACCAGCGCGCCTTCGGTCACGAGCGCGCGGCCGATGCGGCCGCCGATCGGCGCCTGCACATTGGCGTAGCCGGTGTTGATCTGGGCGATCTGCACCGCCGCTTTTTGTGCCGCGACATCGGCCTCGGCCTGCTTCTGGGCCGCCACCACATTGACGTATTCCTGCTTGCTGACCGCGTTCGCCTCGACCAGCGGCTTGTAGCGCGCGGCCTGGGCCGCGGCCTGGTTCAGGTTGGCCTCGGATTTGCCCAGGTTGGCGCGCGCGCTGTTGAGCGCGGCCTGGTAGGGCGCCGGATCGATCTGGAACAGTACCTGGCCGGCCTTGACCTCGCTGCCTTCCTGGAACAGGCGCTTGAGCACCACGCCGTTGACCCGTGCGCGCACCTGGGCGACGCGGACCGGCTCGACCCGGCCCGGCAATTCGGTCTGCAGCGCGACCGGTTCGAATTTGGTGACGATGACGCCGACTTCCGGCGGTGGCCGGTTGCCGCCCGGGCCGCCGGCGGGAGCGGCGTCCTTGGGACCGCAAGCGCTCAGTAAGGCGAGTGCGGTGAGGGTGCAGGCAGCAATCCGGGTCATGGACAAAGTGGAGGAGGGGACATGGCGCATTACGTGTACATCCTTAAGGTAGGCGGCAGCAAAGTGGTCTCGTAGACAATTTCACCGCTGGCTTTTATCAAATTTTCGAATATACTATCACGAGTGTATGTTTAAAGTTTGAAGACCCCAAAAATGGAGCGATGCCAATGGCCCGCAGGACCAAGGAAGACGCATTGGCGACCCGCGACAGCATCCTGGATGCGGCGGAACAATTGTTTGTCAAACAGGGTGTGTCTGGCACAACATTGCAGCATATCGCAACGGGCGCGGGTGTGACGCGCGGCGCCATTTATTGGCATTTTCTGGACAAAGGGGCAATGTTCAACGCGATGATGGAGCGCGTGAAGATGCCGCTCGAGTCGGCCATTCAGCTGCTCGACCAGGCCAACGCGGCCGACCCCCTCGAGGCCTTGCGCGAATACATGATGTGCGTGTTCCGCGTGACGGTGGACGATCCGAAAGCGAGGCGGGTGTTCGAGATTGCAACCCTGAAAATGGAGTATCTCGATGAGCTGAGCGCCGTGCGCGAGCGCAGGAAACAGAGTCAGACGGAGTGGATGTTGCGCATCGAAAGCCGGATCCGCGAGGGCATTGCCAACGGGCAGGTCAAGGCGGGAGTAGATCCGTACGCAGTGGCGCTGGGATTATGGGTGATTGTCGACGGGCTGATCCGCGCGTGGCTGCTGGACCAGCAGGCGTTCGACCTGATGAAGCTGGGCGCGCAGATTGTCGATACGCATCTGGAATCGCTGCGGGCGCGGGTTTAGGGTGACCCGCGGGGTCAGACCCGGGTGTGGAAGTGGCCGGTCGAAAAAAAGCCAGTCGAAAAAAACCGGGTCAGACCCGTTTTTTATTCGCCCTAAAATACCCAAGCCATGAAAAAACCGGGTCAGACCCGTTTTTTATTCGCTCGAAAATATCTAAGCCATGTGAAAAAACGGGTCAGACCCGTTTTTTTGCTATCAGCGCATGCCGGCAATCATCTGCTTCAGCTTGCCGGAATCGGCGCAGAACGCGCGGATGCCTTCGGCCAGCTTCTCGGTTGCCATCGCATCTTCATTCATCATGAAGCGGAAGGTTTTTTCGTCGATCGATACCTTGTCGACGGTAACGCCGGTGGCGGCGCCGAGCTTGCGCTCGACCGGCGCGTCGGTGTCGGCCAGCTGTTGCAGCAGGTCCGGCGCGATGGTCAGCAGGTCGCAGCCGGCCAGTTCCAGGATCTGCGACGTGTTGCGAAAGCTCGCGCCCATCACCTCGGTCTGGTAGCCGAACCTGCGGTAGTAGTTGTAGATGCGCTTGACCGACTGCACGCCTGGATCGTCGGCGCCTGTGTACTCGAGGCCGGTCGATTTCTTGTACCAGTCGTAGATCCGGCCGACGAACGGCGAGATCAGCTGCGCGCCGGCTTCGGCGCAGGCGATTGCCTGCGGCAACGCGAACAGCAAGGTCATGTTGCAGCGGATGCCGTCGCGCTCCAGGATCTCGGCGGCGCGGATGCCTTCCCAGGTGGAGGCGATCTTGATCAGCACGCGCTCGCGGCTGATGCCGGCCGCTTCGTACAGCGCGATCAGCTCGCGGCCCTTGGCCACATTCGCTTCCGTGTCGAACGACAGGCGCGCATCGATCTCGGTGGAAACGCGGCCCGGAATGATCTTCAGGATTTCAACGCCGAAATTGATCAGCAAGCGGTCGATCACGTCGCCGGTCGACAGGTTCGGGAAGTCGCGCACGGCCTGTTCCAGCAGCGGACGGTACTCCGGCTTCTTCACCGCCTTGAGGATCAGCGAAGGATTGGTGGTGGCGTCGCGCGGCGTGTATGCCTTGATCGACTGGAAATCGCCGGTGTCGGCGACCACGGTGGTGAATTGCTTGAGCTGTTCGAGTTGATTCATGGCATTCAAAATATCCGAAGGAAACAAGGGCGTATTGTACCAAGCGGGATCGGCTTGAACGACGCAAGCGTCGCTTACGAAACGGTAAATTGGGTGCTGCACCATCAGGATAGTGCCTATTCGCAAACTGGCGCTCGTTTCTAGTTGTCATCGTTACGCTCCGGATGAGGTCGATTGTTCCAATCGAAAACCTTTTCTTTGATTTTTTACCAACATTTCTTCAGGAGACCGGCATGCTTGAAAATAAGCTCATCAAAGGACTGCTCGGCGTATCGGCAGTGGTAGCAATGTGCGGCGCGTTCACGGCCCAGGCGCAAACGAACAAAGCGGGCATGACCAAGCCGCCAGTCACCGGCGAAGCGAACGACCATACGTCGCCAGGTGCGGTGACTCAGCCGGCCGGCAAGTCCAAATCGGCGACCAACAACGCCAACCCGGGCGTGGTGCCGCCTCACGTCGGCGAGGCGAACGACCACACGTCGCCCAACGCGGTCGACAAGCCGGCTCCAAAGGCCAAATCGATGAAACATAAAACGAAGAAGGCCAAGGTCAAGGCGCCCGTCACGGGCGAAGCGAACGACCACACCGCAAATGGCGGAACCACCGAAGCGGCGAAGGCAGCCAAGGCGGCCAAAGCGGCAAGCATGTAATGTGTTGAACCAGTGGCGGCGCGCGTCTGGTGACGGCGTGCCGCTGCAGTCGCCGGAGCGGCGTCGACGACCGGCATTTCCCGCTTCATTGCGCAATCCCTTCCGCGTCAGGACGGCGCTGGCCCGCGTGCTATCGTATCGGCGAAATTGATCTGCGAAAGAAAGCTTGACCCTCACGTGGCGTCAGGCCTGATGCTGGCGGTACGCATGAAGAGGGAGCCAATCGATGTTGAAAGTAGGAGAACTGGCGGCGCGTGCCGCACTGACTGTACGCACGCTTCATCATTACGACAGCATTGGCTTGCTCACCCCTTCCGCGCGCTCCGATGCCGGCTATCGCCTGTATGACCGGGACGACGTAGCTCGCCTGCATCAGATCCAGACCCTGCGGAAGTTCGGCATGGCGTTGGCGGACATCGGAGCTTACCTGGACAGTCCCGGGGCCTCCCCGATATCGATCGTCGCCCGCCAGATCGCCTCACTGGATCGCCAGATCGCCGAAGCGGCACGGATGCGCGAGACGCTGCTGCTGGTGCACGGGCAGCTATCGAAGGGAGAGGCTCCGGCGCTGGCCACCTGGCTAACCACACTGGAGCAGATGACCATGTACGACAAATATTTTTCCAAGGAAGAGTTGCAGCAGCTACCGCTTTATCAGAACAAGGATGCGGAGGCCGAATGGAAGCAGCTGGTCATGCAGGTCAATGACCTGATGGCGTCGAACGTACCTGCGCGCGACGACGCGGCGAAGCAGCTGGCACTGCGTTGGATGTCGCTGTTGGAAAGGGACACAGGCGGCAACCAGGCATTCCTCGCCCAGTTGAACACGATGCACGCAAGCGAACCGTCGGCGCAGCGCGATACGGGAATTTCGCTTCAGCTGAAGGGCTACATCATGCGCGCGATTGCCGAGGTCAAATTCGACGTCTACGCAAAATACCTGTCGCCGGAAGAAATTGGCCACATGCGTCGGCACCAGGAAACTCGCGCGCATGAATGGCCGGAATTGATCGAAGGCGTCAAAGCCCAGATGCGCGCCGATCCTTCGCCGGATGTCCCTCAGGCGCGCGAGCTGGGCAGGCAGTGGTTTGAACTGTTCCAGGATATGGTCGGGACCGATCCTGAAACGGTTGTTCGTTTTCGGCGGGCGCTGGAGTCGGAGCCGGTGCTGCAGATGGGTAGAGGGATGACCGACGAGATGATCGACTTCCTGCGTCGCGCAAGGCAGCCGGCCCGGACAGGGATCAGCTGAAATCGGTCGCGGCCAGGAATGCCGCGACCAATGCCTCCAATCCCTGCTGGTCTTCTTCGCTGAAGCGGTCCAGCGTCGGGCTGTCGATGTCGAACACGCCCAGCACTGCGCCGTCCTTGATCAGCGGGATCACGATTTCGGCGTTCGAGGCGGAGTCGCAGGCGATGTGGCCCGGGAACGCATGCACGTCGGGCACGAGCATCGTGCGGCGTTCAGCGGCTGCGGCGCCGCACACGCCGCGGCCGAACGGGATGCGCGCGCAGGCGACCTTGCCCTGGAACGGGCCGACCAGCAGCTCCTGGCCATCGCCTTTTTTGGCAGGACGCGTCAGGTAGAAACCGGCCCAGTTCAGTTCCGCGATGGTGTCGTAGATGAATGCGGAGAACTGCGACGCGTTAGCCACGAGATCGCGCTCGCCTTCGAGGATGCTTTCGACCTGGCGGGTGAGCATGGCGTAATCGGGCTTGGTGCTGGCGGCTGGAGTGATGTGCATGGCGTGGCCGTTGTTGGCTGATCGAAANNATCGAACTGCATGTCGAATTCCTGCAGCGCCTTCTGGGCGTTCTGCATCTTCTTGCGGAATTCCGGACCGCGCTGCAGCGCCAGGCCCACCGCCAGCACGTCGATGACCACGAGATAAGCCAGCCGTGCCGAAATCGGCGTGTACGGATCGGTGTTGAACACCAGGTCGATCGGAATCAGCACCGTGGCCAGGTCGGCCAGCGGAGTGCCGGACGGCGCCAGCACAATCACATCCGCGCCGCCACGCCGCGCCAGCTTGACCGAGCGCACCAGCGCCGGGCTGTTGCCGCGCTGCGAGATCGCCACCACCGCATCGCCGCTGTGCAGCAGCGCCGCCGCGATGCTGTGGATGTTCGGATCGGAATACGCCACGGTCGGCACGCCCGAACGGAAGAACTTGTGCTGCGCGTCGGCCGCCACGATGCCCGACGTGCCCTGTCCATAAAACTCGATCTTGTTGGCCTGCGAAAGGATATCGAGCGCCTTCTGGATCGCTTCGGGATTGAGGTTGTTGCGCAGGTCGAGCAGGGTGTTGATCGAGCGGCTGCAGATCTTGTTGACCAGGTCGGACGCCAGGTCGTCCTGCGCCGGCTGTTCGCTCGCACCCGGCAGCGCCAGCGCGAGGCCCTGCGCCAGCTTCAGCTTGAACTCATGCCAGCCGTCGTAGCCGAGCGTGCGGCAAAAACGCACCACGGTCGGCTCGGACACCTGCGCGCTCTTGGCCAGCGCGGTGATGTTCTGGCTGACCGTGGCAGTTGGCTGTTCCAGCACCGCCAGCGCGACCTTCCTCTCGGACTTCGAGAGCGAGTCGAGCTGGGTGCGGATCGAATCGAGCAGCATCAGTCTTCCGGCAGCGGTGAAGCAGGGGTTTCGCAGTGCATCGCACCGCGCCTGCGAAACGGTATGGCCATGTATGGCCAGACTCCTTGCGTTCCCATAATTAGTCCTCCGGCAGCGGTGAAGCAGGGGTTTCGCGGTGCATCGCACCGCGCCTGCGAAACGGTATGGCCATGCATGGCCAGACTCCTTGCGCTCCCATAATTAGTCTTCTGGGAGCGCTTCTTCGCGCCATTGCAGTCCATCGCGGCCGATCAGCGCACTCGCCGCCGCCGGGCCCCAGGTCCCAGCGGCATACGGGATCGGGTTGCTGTCGTCCTGCTCCCAATAATTGAGGATCGGTTCGACCCATTCCCACGCCGCTTCCAGTTCGTCACCGCGCATGAACAGGGTCAGTTGGCCGCGCAGCACGTCGAGCAGCAGGCGCTCGTAGGCTTCCATGCGCGGGGTCTTGAACTGCTCGCGGAAGTCGAGTTCGAGCTCGGCCTGCTTGAGGCGCATGCTGTCGCCCGGCGTCTTCGCCATCAAATTGAGCGACAGGCCCTCATCCGGCTGCAGGCGGATCACCAGGCTGTTCGGCTGGAAGCTGCTGGTCGGCTGGTTGAAGATCGAATGCGGGATCTGCTTGAAGCGCACCACGATCTCGGCCAGCCGGTCGGCCATGCGCTTGCCGGTGCGCAGGTAGAACGGCACCCCGGCCCAGCGCCAGGTGTCGATTTCAGCTTTTAGCGCAACGAAGGTTTCGGTGCTCGATTTTTCCGGCGCGTCCGGCTCGTCGCGGTAGCTCGGCACCGGCTTGCCTTCGACGTGGCCGGCGCGATACTGGCCGCGCACGATGTTCTGCGCCAGCGTGGTCGGGGTGAAGCCCTTCAGCGAGCGCAGCACCTGCAGCTTGGCGTCGCGCACCGCATCCGGCGCACTCGAGGTGGGCGGCTCCATCGCGACGATGCACAGCAACTGCAGCAAGTGGTTTTGCAGCATGTCGCGCAGCGCACCGGAGGTGTCGTAGTAGCCCATGCGGTTGCCCACGCCGATCTTCTCGGCGATGGTGATCTGGACGTCGGAAATCCATTCGCGGCGCCACAGCGGCTCGAACAGGATGTTCCCGAAGCGCAGCGCCAGCAGGTTCTGCACGGTCTCTTTGCCGAGGTAGTGGTCGATCCGGTAAATCTGCGATTCGGCGAACACCTTGCCCACTTCGGCGTTGATCTGCTTGGCGCTCGCGAGGTCGCGTCCGAGCGGCTTTTCCAGCACCACGCGCGAATTGGCGGTCGCCAGCCCGGTGGCGGCGAGGTTGTCGCAAATTTGCGCGAACAGGTGCGGCGGGGTGGCCAGGTAGTAGACGCGGGTCAGGCTGTCGTCATTGCGCAGCGCCTCGACCAGCGCGCCGTAGCTCTTCACGTCGGTCGCGTTGACCGATACGTACACGATGCGCTTGGTGAACTGCGACCACTGCGGCTCGGACGGCGCCTTGATGTGCGGCTTCGAGGTCGACTCGACGGTCTGCAGGAATTCTTCCGTCGACCACTCGTGCCGGCCGACGCAGATGATGCGCGCGCCCGAGGGCAGGTCGCCGGCAACGTCGCGCGAGTACATCGCGGGGAGCAGCTTGCGCATCGCGAGGTCACCGCTGCCGCCAAAAAGGACGAGGTCAAAATCGTTAAGAGCCATAATGGTATGTAATCGCAAAGTGAGGGTGCTGGAATGATGATACAGGGCTGGGTAGATTCGTCCTGTAAATTTACTACACGAATATTTGCTTTGCAAGAAATTTTACTACGAAATTGCTATGGCTGGTAGAGCGGCTCCGGCAGGCCCGCGACCTCGACCCGCAACGACAGCACGCAGCCGGTCAACGGATACTGCGCGCGTTCCTCGTCCGAGCGCTTGTGGCTGGCGCTGGTGATATACAAGGTGCGCAGGTCGGCGCCGCCGAATGCGACCATGGTCGGACAGCGCAGCGGGAGTTTTACTTCGCGCAGCAGTTCGCCGTCGGGCGCAAAGCGCAGCAGGCGGCCGCCTTCGAACATCGCGCACCAGTAGGCGCCGTCGCTGTCGACCGCGGCGCCGTCCGGACGTCCGCCGTAATTCTTTGCGCGATCGGTGGAGAACTGCTGGAAGCGCTGCGGATGCGACACTTCGCCGGTCGCCGCGTCGAAGGCGTAGCGGTCGATCCTATGGCTGGTGGTGTCGGAGTGGTACAGCCACTTCTGGTCCGGGCTGAAGCCCAGGCCGTTCGACACGGTCATCCCGCCCGACCATACCAGCTTCACCGCGCCGCGCTCGAGGCAGAACATCTGGGCGGCCTGTTGGTCGCGCGGCTCGTACAGGGTGCCGACCCAGAACCGGCCGGCAGGATCGACCCGGCCGTCGTTGAAGCGGGTGGTCGCGGTGTCATACGGCGCCGGCGCGATCGGCGCCAGTGCGCCGCTGGCGGTGTCGAGATGGGCGAAGCCCGAGCGCAGCGCCACCACCAGCCCGCCGCCGGCGCTGAGCGCCAGCGCCGTCGGGGTTCGCTGTCCATTTTCCAGGAACGGTGTTCGCCGCTGGCCGGATCCAGGCGATGTACGGCAAAACCGTCGATATCGACCCAGTACAGGCAGGCCTCGGCCGGATTCCACAACGGGCATTCGCCGACCGCCATGGGCTGGCGGTGGACCACCTTGATGTCGTTGTTCATACCGCCGCCTTCGCCATCGCAATCAGGCCGTTGGTGGAGCTGTCGTGCTTGTGCGGCTGCGCTTCGCCGGTCAGTTCGGCCTCGATGTTCTTGGCCAGCACCTTGCCCAGCTCGACGCCCCACTGGTCGAAGCTGTTCACGTCCCATAGCACGCCCTGCACGAAGGTCTTGTGTTCGTACAGCGCCACCAGCGCGCCCAGCGTGTAGGGCGTCAGGTACTCCATCAGGATGGTATTGCTCGGGCGGTTGCCGGGGAAGGTCTTGTGCGGCGC
>CXWL01007184.1_pt1 | contig 27071 bp, 20 predicted proteins | sample 590931 | NCBI WGS metagenome assembly CXWL01 (sample SAMEA3498368, study PRJEB10139) | groundwater metagenome | biome: water well; material: biofilm material | place: Germany | collected 2015-04-27 | reverse complement strand
GGTCATGTACAGGGCGATCATGCTGATCAAGCCCAAGCCGGTTGCGACCACGGCCGCCGTTGTGAGCGATTTTTTGGCGGGCGGCTTGGCGTCTTCGCTGTCTCCTAAGTCATCTCTGTGTGTCGGGAGCAGGGGCTGCTCCTTGGCCGGATCTTCCGGGCTTAGGTCCGAAAGAACGAGGTTAATGCCTGGAGTGTCGGCAACGAGGGGAACGATCTCAGCGCCAGAGGACTTCGCATCGGGCACTTGGAGACCGCGCGCCGGCGGCACGGCGAAGCCTCCCAACGGCGGCGCGACGGAAAAATCCCAGCCGCAGGCTCTGCAGCACGCGGCCTGAGCCGTGACCTCGGCCGAGCAACTGGGACAGCATGGGGTGATGTCATCAGCCACCGTATGTCCCGTCGCGTCGCCGGCGCGTGCGTCCCAGGAGATAGGGCAGATCCGAGTGGTAAATCAAGAAACCGATCGAGGAGGCCGCCGCCGCGCGCAGGCCCAGCGACAGCCAGTATCGCCAGTCATTGGTTTCCTTGGGTCGATCCATGGGCAGTTCATATTTATGCTTCGCCGGCGCCATGTACGTGTAGTTGTAATCCTCCTCTTGGGGTGCGGCCGAAGGAGCGGCTTGAGGCGGCGCCACGGGCCCGGCGTAGGATGGAGCGTCTCGGGGCCCGGAGTCTCTCTCCTGATGACGGGGCGCGTCGAGGCTTTCGCGGCGCCTGTCGAAACGAGGCATCCCGCCGCCGCCGCTGGCGCCGAGCCCCTTCATCGACGACGCAGTCCAATTCGAGGCGGTCCTGGGATGATGCGACGCCCCATCAAAACGTCCCCTGTTCGATGGAGAGTCGTGCCCGCCGTCCACGGGCGAGCCGTGGCCTCCGCCAGGACCCGCGCCGTGCGCGGAGGGTCCGGCGCCGTGCGACCCGGCCGGCGAGTGTCCCTGTCCGGCGCCATGCAGTCCGGCCGGAGACGCGGCGCTGACTTCCGCTCCGTGGCCTCCGCCGCCCGCTCCTCCCGGCGCTCCGCCGTGTCCCTTGCTCGCGTCAAAATTCGGGTGGCCGCCCGCTGCATGGCCGCCCTCTCCGCCGCCGCCATGGCCGCCGTCCCCACCACCGCCTCCGCCGCCGCCTCCTCCGCCGCCGCCTCCTCCGCCATGACCGCCTTTGCCGCCGAAATCCGGAGCCTTCGGCGCTTTGGGATGCTTGCCCTCGTCCTCGCCATCCCCCTGGCCGCCGCCGCCGCCGCCGCCGCCATGACCGCTGCCGCTTCCGTGTGAGGGATCGCCGTGATTGGAGGCCTTGGCCGTGGTCGTGTTATCCGGAGGATTGTCTTCCGTCGCTTTTGGTCCCTCGTTACTTTTCCCGTCACCCGATCCGCTGCCGTCGTGGCCCCCCGCCGGTTGGTTGCCGGCGGTGTTCGTGGAAGGGGGAGTCCCCTTGTTGTCAGAGGGGGGTGTCGCCTCTTTGGGATGCATGACGTTCTTCTCTTCGGGCTTTGGCTCGATAATGGGATCCTTGGTCGGCGCGATGGCGCGCGTGAGCGTGGGGGGAACCGGGAGAGGGTGCTTTCCATCTGCGAGCTTCAATATCCGAGTCTTCGCGATCCCATCGGAGGCAGTCGCGGCCTTATCGTTCAAACTGAGGGCCTTCGTCCTGAACCAATCCTTTATCTTATTGAAGCGGGTCACTGGGGGCTGGGCAGGCTCGGCGGTTTTGATCTCAGCGGGCGCCTTTTTGCCCGCTCTCAAGTTTTCCGCGGTCGGACGGGAAAACGCGCTTGGCTTTTCCTTCGCGACCTCCACGACTTTGACCTCTTTCTTCGGAGTCAGCGCCGATTTGAGCGTTTCGATCATGCCTCTCGTCGACTGCCGAAGCTTAGCGATCCTCGAGACCGGCGGCGCGGATGCCTTCGCGGTCGGCTTTGCCGTTTCAACGACCTTCGCCGGCTCAACGGCCTTTGTCGTCTCGACGATTTTCGCAGGCTCGGTGGCTTTCGCGGGCTCCACGCCTTTAACTTTCGGCTTCACGGGCTTGTCGACCTTTACGGTTTCTACGGCTTTAGGGGCCGGCTTCACCGGCTCATTGAGATTTGCGGTGTTCTCGATTTTAACTTCCTTCCCACCCAATTCCTTCTCGCCCTTGCTCAGCGTTGATTTGACCCTTCCCATCGTTTCTCGCCACGATTGGCGAAGCCTGGCAATCACCGAAGGCGGCGGCGTAGACGCCGACGAGGGGGAGGACTGGACAGAGGTGGGTGCAGCGGAAGGGGAAGCGGCCGTTCCGGAAGGAGCGGCAGCCGCAGTTCCTCCGGCAGGTGTAGGCGCATTGGGAGATTTTGTCGACGGGGCGGGCTTGGGGGCCTCGGAAAGAGTTTTCGCGACCGGGTCGTTCTTGGACGCTTCAACGAGCTCTTTGGGCTTGGATTCCTTGGGCCCGCGCAAGAGCATGGCGATGAACGCCGTATCCGATATCAGGTCCCCGGCTTTCGTGTAGGCGCGATTGCGATCCTTGTCCCAGTAGCCGACGACTTTGCCGGCGTCGTCGAGCACGGTGGCCGCGAAGCCGCCGCCGATGGCGACCACCGTCCCTAATTGATAGGCGCGTCCCGCGAGGCTCAGGGTGTTGAGGCCGAGCTGTGCTAGGGGATTTGTCGCGGTCGTCGCAAGCTTGCCGGCTCCGCTTGCCATCACGCCCATGCCTTTGAGCGCCTGAGGCAGGGGGTTCATCATCATCTCACCCGTTCGCTCGATGCCGGTGACCAGCATTCCCCACTTCGGACTGCCCGAGGCCCCGACCTGCTCGCCGAAGGTGCCCGGGCCATGGGCGTCCAATGCATCGAAAAGCTCGGCATCGCTGACTTCAGCCGACATCGCCTGCGCATAGCCAGTGGCGCGGCGCTCGTTGAAGCCCGCGTCCTCGAGGTTCTTCCGGCGCCGCTCCAGGGCCTCCCATTTCAAGATCTCCCGGCTCTTGGGGGTCAACTCGGCGAGATAGCCGTCGACCATTTTTTTATACCACGCGTGCCATTCCTTGGGATTTTTCTCGCGGTCCGGCTCGGCTCCGGCGGCGAGCCTGCGCAGGGCGGGATTGCGCTTGGCTCCGCCGGTCGCCTCGAGGTTGAAGCGATCGTTGCCGGTCAAGCGGTGCGCGATTCGAGACTCGAGAGACAGGAAACTATTGAACGCCGTAGAGCCGACAGCACTGGTAAGGCCCAAGACTTGGGGAACGCCCGTCCAGCGTATCGCGTCGGCGGTCGTCTTCAGGCCTCCCATGAGATCGGACGTGCCGGCCAGCTCGCGATCGATCGCGTCTTTGGTCGCTTCCCAGATTTCACCGTTTGCGTTCCATTCGGCGCGGTCGGCCTTGGGGGCGATATCGCGGCGGACTTCAAACCGTATGCGCTCACGCTTGTCGCTCGACCACAATTTCCATTCGCCGAACATTCCCAAGTTGGTCTTCGGCGTGTAAATCTCGGCCTCTTTGGGCGTCCAGACCAGGCGGGAGGTATCGCCCAGATACTCGGTCTCGACCAAGGGGTTATCCTGCTTCACCTCGCCCGCGGTGTCGACGATGCTCTGGCCGGCCACGGCGAAGGCCATCCCCAATTCTTTGCCGTTGTGCTCGGTTGCCTTCTTGAAACTGCCGCTCAGGATGCGGCGGGTGCCGTCGTTGCGGTTGAAGATGAGGTGATAGTTCTTATGGGAGTCGATGCGCAGGAGGATCGGCGGCTCCTTCGCGCCGAACAACAGCTCGGGAGTGAGCACGGCCTTGGCGGCCAAGAAACTGCCCAGGGGCTTGCTCAGCCGGCCTTTGGCGTCATCAAGCCCCATCGATTTGACGAGTTCTTCCGCCATCCTGCGCGCGATCTGGAGCCGTTGGGCGGCATCCTGAGACACGGCCAGGGCTTCAACCGAGCGATCGGTAAAGGCAGGCTGCGCTGCGGCGTTGCCGGCTTTGTCCGTTTGAGCGATGACCTCGACCTTCTGCGTGGCCATGTCGCGCTTTTCTCTGTGCACCAGGCGGCCGCCATCGTAGAACTCCTCGATCGTGGACAGTACCGTGCCCTTGTCGTCGAGGTTTTTAAGCGAGTCAGCTCGCTTGTTGTCCTTGTAGACGATGCTGACAAGCAGCTGCTTGCCGTCGGGGGATTTGCCCTCGAAGCGCGTCGTTCCGTCCGTTTGTGTCTCGCGCTTACCCGTGAACATGGTTTTTTCGCGCGTGACCGTAACGGTCGAATCCGCGGATTTCGACATCCAACGCTTGGCAATACGCTTGCTGCGTTCAATCAGTCTTTGAGTCAGGCCCGGCTTCTCGGGTTCGGGCGCGGGCTCGGGGGCCGCGGCCGGAATGGCACGGTCGAGCTTTCCCGTCTTGGACTTGATGGTGCCCTTGGCGCCGTCGGGCGTGAAGGCGATAGGTTCGCGCTCGCCGAACTGTTTGCGGATCGCCTCCAAGTTGGCGGCCACCGCGGCGTTCTTTTTCCCGTAGCGGCTTTTCAGATTGTCGAAGATCTTGCTCGCGTCGCCGGGGCTGGCGGAGGCGCGCTCGAGCCCGTCGAGCAGTACGTCGATCTCGAAGAGCGGATCCGTTTGGCCCGAATCCGGCAGCGCCGTCAATTTGGCGCCCTTGGCGGCAAGCCGCCGGCCCCGGGCGATGACGCTGGCCAGCCGCGTCAAGCGTGCTTCGAGCATCTTGCGCTCGGGCGCCGACATCGCGGCGCTGCCCAACCGATTTTTGATGTCTCTGCCGCGATTCTCCAAGTCGTCGAACGTCGAGAGCTGAGTGCCTTTGACGTGCGCGATCAAGTCCTGCTCGACGCGGGCTAAATCCTCGGATAGACGCAAGGCTTGGGGGCTCGACAACGTCGTGGGCGACCTGACCTGGGGAAGCAGGTTTGAAGCGCCGGCAACGGCCGACGCCGCACCCGCGAGTGCCAGCGCACACGCGGCGAGAAGAGGGGCATAACGGCTTCGGGGCGTCATTGTCTTAAGCGTACTCCCTAATAGGCCTAACCTGTCAGGGGCCGTAGACCCAGCCAAATCTAGGCCAAAAGGCCTATCTTCAACAGGAGCGCCGATAGTATAGCCGGACCATCCGGGTCGTCAAGGCCTGGAGCGTTAGGACGGCTTAAGCGCGGCGAGGCGTTCCTCGAGGCGGGCTTGCGCTTTGGCCGCGGGGCCCTCTTCCTTAAGGAGGTGGTACTTGCTGGCTTTGGGCGCCAAGATGACGAGAAACTTCGCCGGCACTCCGGCGCGGCGGTAGGCCGCGACCTTGTGATGGCCGTCGAGCAGGAAGCCGGCCATGAAAGCGTGCAGGTTTTTGATCGAGCCTTTCTTGACGGCCTCGGGCAGCGCGCGCTGGTACATGCCGAGCATAAGCACGCGGGGGCGGTCGCCGTTCTGAATCATCTGCTGGTAGATCTTGATGTACTCTTCCTTGAGCGCCGCGCGGGGCACGAGGGGGATCACGAAGTCGAACTGCTTCTCCATGACGCCGCTGTCGGTGTGGCGGAAAATGCGGGGCCGCTGTCCTTCATAGTGCTCCCAGCCGGACAGAAGTCCTTCTTCCTTGGGGTCCTCGATGTCCCAAAGCTCCATAAACTCGCTCTGGAAAAAGTAGGACGCCTCATCGTCGGAGTCGTACGGCCCGGTCAAGTTGACGGAGGTTTCGAACACGAGGTATTCGCCCTTCTCCATCAGCTCAAGAAGGGGAGCGAGCTCTTGGACCAGGGTCTCGTCGACCGGGCGGGGGAGCTGGATGGTCTTGGGCAGATTGGCGATCTTCTTGTTGGTGGGCAGATGCGGATCCTGGAGCATCTTGAACCAGAAGTGGCAGGTGTTGCAGTCGTTGCCGACCTCGAACTTGCGCGCGCCGTTGATCTCGAGGAAGAGGGAATTGGATTCGCCGTGGCGCTTCTCGACTCCGATCTTGAAGAAGCCCTTGCCGTTGGGAACCTTGACCTTGACGACGCCCTCGCCGACCGTGGCGACTTCCAGCTTTTGCGGCTCGGATTTAGTGGTCATATTTTCTCCCCGTGGAGTCTATTCCCATTGTAGCCGATTCACCCGGTTTCGTCCAGGGGCGGTCATGGACATTTGACAAGCCGGCCATAGGATTTGTGATCGGCATTAAGCATGATCATGATTCAGGACGGAGGCGACCATGCTCTATCAATTTCTCATCGACAACCGCACGAAAATACTCGCTATTTCCAAGATGAAAACCGCCGACATCGCGGATGACCGGCCGATCAGCGATGAGTCGCAGCGAGACTTGCCGCTGTTCTACGACCATCTAGTCTGCGAATTGGCGAGGCAATCCAAGGGCCTTCCCGCGCGCGGTGACGAGAGAAAGCACGGCGCGAAATCAACCGCCGCTCACGGCAAGGAGTTGTCTCGACTCGGATACACCGTGTCGCAGGTCGTGCACGGCTACGGCGTCCTCTGTCAAGCGATCACCGAGCTGGCGCAGGCGACCAAGGCTCCGATCACCGCCGGCGAGTTCAGCATGCTCAACTTCACGCTGGACGTGGCCATCGCCGATGCCGTCACGGGCTTTAGCGAGCAGATCGGCCTCGAAGGCGTGGATTCCGCCAAACGCATGGGTTTTTTGGTGCATGAGCTGCGCAACTCCTTGGCGGCCGCCATCATCGCGCACTCACTAGTTAAAAGCGGAACCGTCGGCCCCGCAAGCAGCACCAACGCCCTGCTGGAAAGGAATTTAAAGCGCATGCGGGATATCCTCGACCGTTCATTTTCCGAAGTGCGTCTGCACCGCGACCCCATCATCGAGCGCCGTCCTGTGCGTTTGATCAAAATCGCCGAGGAGGTCGAGGCCACGGCGGTGGAGGAGGCGCGCTCCCGGGACCTGAGCATCGCAGTGAGCGTGCCTCCCGCGCTGCAGGTCCAGGGCGACCGCAACTACCTGGTCTCCGCGCTGTCGAACTTGGTGCAGAACGCGATCAAGTATTCCAAGCAGGGCGGGAGGATTGTCATTCGGGGCCGCGACACGGTGACAAACGTACTGCTCGAGGTGGAGGATCAGTGCGGCGGGCTGCCCAAGGGCAAAGCCGAGGAGCTTTTTCAGCCGTTTACGCAAAAAAGCGAGGACCGCACAGGTCTTGGGCTGGGGCTGTCGATTAGCCGCCAAGCCGTTACGCTTCATGGCGGGACCCTCGCGGTGCGCGATGTGCCCGGGACAGGATGCGTCTTCACCATCGCGTTGCCCAAGCGGACTGTTCGGCCCGCGTCGCCGCGGCCCCATCCGGGAAGACCGCGGATGATGCATAAAAGAGCGGCTCCGCTGTCCAAACGAAAAAATTAATTACAAAATCAACATATTTCGCGAATTCATGCTAGAATGAATGCGTTGAGTGATGTAAGCGCCGGGAGCCAGCCCGCCAAGGGCGCTTCGTTATTTCCGACATCGGCCGCTGTTGCGATGTCTTTTTTTCGCGATTGCTCCGGCCATCAGGAACTCAAGCAACTGGCGCGCCGCCGCCTGGAGACTTTAAGCCCGGGCAAGAGCTTGCGCGCGTGGGTGCCCCACTGCGCTACCGGCCAGGACGCCTATTCCGTCGCCATCGGCCTCATCGAGGCGATGGGCAATCGCTGGCGGGAAATCCCGCTGAGCGTCTTCTCCACGGACATTAACGACGACGCGCTCGCCGTCGCGCGGGCGGGTCGGTATCCGCAAGAAGCCGGCGTGGGAATGCCGCGCGATACGCTGGAGCGATTTTTCACTCAAGACGCCGGTCAAATACTCGTGCGGCCGTTCCTTCGAGACGCTTGCCGGTTCGCAAGCCATCATCTGGCGACAAAACCTCCTTTTGCCGAGTTGGACCTGATCGCTTGCCGGGAAACCTTGGCGACGGTGCCGCTTCTCGTGCGTCAGAACACTCTTAAATCCCTGCATTCCGTCCTGGCCTCAAACGGAGTTCTTCTCGATGAGACGGGAGCCGCGGGCGAGGCCCCCGAGCTCTTCGCTTCGGCCGGACGGGGGAAACATTACGTCGCGCGCCGAGCGCCGACTCGGCCCATTTCCTCGGAAGCGTGGGGAGGCGGCATCGTCCCCCTGGTCGACGCGAGGCTGATGGAAAGCGAGGAGAAGTTTCGGCTTCTTTTCTCCCAGACCGAAGACGCCATCCTAGTCAAGGACGCCAACACCGGCCATATCTTGGAAGCCAACAAGGCCGCCCAGCGCCTTTTCGGCGCGAGCCTGCCCGAGCTTTTGGCCCTCCGAGTGCGGGACCTGCTCGTCGCGCCGGAGACCGTGCGCCGTCCGGAAGCCGAACGCCGCGCGGAGGAAAGGCTGCGCCTTCCGCATTGCCGGCGCATGGACGGTTCGATCTTTCCCGCCGACGCCAGCACGGCGTTTCTCATGCTGCAGGGGCGTCCCTGTTATCTGTGGACGCTGCGCGACGCGTCGCCGCGCCTGCGCGGCAGCGCCGGACGCGAACGCGCCAAAAAGCAGGAGGAGTTCGTCGGGGAGATCGTCCATGAGTTGCGAACGCCCATCACCGTCATCCGCGGTTCCGTGGAGACGCTGCGCGGCGGCATCCGGGGGACGCGGGCCCGGGGGGAATTCCTGCAATTCATTGAAAGCCAGGCTCAGCGCATGGGACAGTTGGTCGATCGCCTGCTCGACCTGGGCGCCGCGGGATTGTCGCAGCGCGCCGCCGATCCCTCCGCGGTTCTTCTGGCCGCGGCCGCATGGGACATCGCCGCGGCGTTCATTCCGGTGGCCAAACGCCGCGGCATCGCCATCAAGATTGATATCCCGCCGACGCTGGCCGTCATGGCCGATCCCGTCGATCTGCCCCATATCTTGGGGAACCTGCTCGACAACGCCATCAAGTTCACCCCGCGCCGCGGCAAGGTCTTCATCACCGGCCGAGTCCAAGACGGCGAGGGGATCTTGTCCGTTCGAGACACGGGAGGAGGCATAGCGCCCGCCGATTTGAACCGGGTCTTCGAACGATTCTTCCGCAGCGAGCGCACCCGGCGCACGAAGGGGACCGGCCTAGGCCTGGCAATCGTTTCCGGCATTGTCAAAGCCAACCAAGGCCGAATCCACGCGGACAACGACCCGTCCGGCGGCGCGGTCTTTCACGTGGCGCTTCCCTTGGCGCGGGCCGCCTCATGAGTCGGACGCGAGTCGCGCCGGGGCGGCGGTTTAAGGTCGTCGGCATCGGAGCTTCCGCGGGGGGGCTGGAGGCCGTTTCCCGTCTTCTCTCCCATCTGCCGGCCGATACCGGGATGGCGTTCGTGGTCGTGCAGCATATGGATCCCCAACGGGAGAGCCTGCTGCCCGTCATCCTGCAGAAGACGACGACGATGCATGTTCTCCAGGCCAAGGACGGCAGCGTCGTCGCGCCCAACCGGGTGTACGTCATTCCCCCGAACACGCACATGATCGTCAAGGGGGGGGCATTGCGTCTCATCGCCGCGCCCGCGCGCGCGACGTCGGTGAACTGTTTTCTGGACTCGCTCGCGGAGGAGTGCGGAGGCAAGGCGATCGCCGTGATCCTCTCCGGCACGGCCAACGACGGCTCGCTGGGCATCGCGGCGGTCAAGGCGGCGGGGGGCGTCGTCTTCGCCCAGGACAAGCAGTCGGCGCAGCATTTCGGCATGCCCCAAAGCGCGGCGGCCACCGGAGTCGTCGACTTCATACTTCCTCCGGAGAAAATCGCCGCGGAACTGACGGCCATCGCCCTGCGTCCCGCGGGCGCGGGGGCCGACCCGCTCGAGCAGATCTTCATGCTCCTGCGCCGCGCGACCGGCGTGGACTTTTCCCATTATAAGCCGACCACCATCAAGCGGCGCCTGCTGCGCCGCATGGCGCTGCGCAAGATCGGGAGTCTAGAGCAATACAAGCTATTCTTGGATAAGACTCCGGACGAGCTTCGCTCTCTCCATGACGACATGCTCATTCACGTGACGCGCTTCTACCGCGAGCCGAAGACCATGGCGGCGCTGCGCGCCAAGGCTTTCCCGCGCATCCTCAAGGGGCTGCCTCCGGGAGCGCCGATCCGCGTGTGGGTCCCGGGCTGCTCCACGGGCGAGGAGGCCTACTCTTTGGCCATCGAGCTGCTCGACTACCTCGGCGAGCGCGACTGCACCAACCCGATTCAGATCTTCGCCACCGACCTCAGCGACGTCGCTCTCGAGCGGGCGCGGTTGGGCGTCTATTCTGAAGAGGTCCGCGGGCATGTCTCGCCGCGCCTGTTGCGCCGGTTTTTCGTCAAGGTGGACCGGGGTTATGAGGTCGTCAAGCGCGTGCGCGACGCCTGCGTCTTCGCGCGGCAGGACTTGACGAAGGATCCGCCGTTCGCCAAAGTCGACTTGATCAGCTGCTGCAATGTTCTGATTTACTTAGGCCCGAAGATTCAAACGGAGATCCTGCCGATGTTCCACCGTGCCCTTCGGCCTTCCGGCGCGATGATCCTAGGCAGCGCCGAGACTGTCGGGCGCTTCGAGGATCTGTTCGCGCCGGCCGATAAGAAGTGCCGGCTGTATTACAAGAGGCCCTCGGCTCGCACGCAGTACACCTTGAGAGATTCTCGCGAGGACGCCCGCCCGCCGGAAGCGGACGTGAAGACGAAGACGATTTCTCCGCTCGTTGCGACCGAGGCCGACGTCCAAAAGGTCGCCGAACGCCTCCTGCTCGCTCGATACGCGCCCGCCTGCGTCTATATCGGGGGAGATCTCCGCGTCCTGCACTTCCAAGGCCGCGTCAGCCGCTATCTCCAGCCTTTCACGGGCAAGGCCGACCTCAATCTCCTAAAAATGGTGCCCGCCCCCATCGCGGGCACCCTGAATTCGCTCATCACGAGGGCGCGGAGATCGGACTCTTCGGCCAAAGAGAGCGGGATCGATCTGGAAGGTGACGACGGCCGCAGAATGAAGATCGCCATCGAGGTGGTTGCCTTCCACCATCCGATTTCCGAGGAGCGCTACTTCATCGTAATTTTCGAGGACGGCGCGTCCTCGGCCGCGGAAGACAAGGCCCTGCGCGCCGAGCCCGCGCGCGCCCCCGAGCCGGGTGCGGTCAAGAGGCTTCAGGGCGAGCTGGTCTCGACCCGGGCCTACCTGCACACCATCGTCGCCGAGCACGAGGGCGTCAACGAGGAGCTGCGGGCCGCCAACGAGGAGATCATCGCCAACAACGAGGAGCTCCAGAGCACCAACGAGGAGCTCGGCGTCGCCAAGGAAGAGCTCCAGGCGACCAACGAGGAGCTGAGCACCGTCAACGAGGAGCTGCAGACCCGCAACCTCGACCTGGGCTCGGTCAACAACGACCTGCTCAACCTGATCTCCAGCGTCCATCTGCCCATCATCATGGTGTCCAACGACCTGCGCATCCGCCGCTTCAGCAAGATGGCCGAAAAGATCATGAACCTGATCCCGGGGGACATCGGCCGCCCGATCGGCGACATCAAGGCGGCCGTGGCCCTGCCCAACATCGAGGAGATCATCCACGAGGTCATCGAGACGGTGACCACCAAGGAGCTCGAGGTCCGCGACAAGGACAAGCATTCGTACGCAGTGCGCATCCGCCCCTACAAGACCACCGAGAACAAGATCGACGGGGCCGTGATCGTCTTCATGGACAACGACCCGATCAAGAGGAGTATCTCCGAGGTCAAGGACGTCTCCGCCTTCGAGGCCATCCTGGACATGAGCGGCGAGCCCCTGGCGATTTTGGACGCCGAGATGCGCGTCAAGGCCGGCAGCCGCTCCCTGTACCAGGCCTTCGGCCTCACGGAGAGCTCCGTGGGTATGTCGCTGTTCGAGATCGAGGGCGGACGCTGGAACGTCAAGGCGCTGCGCCTGCGCCTGCAGCGCTTGGCGGCCGAGGGCGAGCCCTTCAGCAAGATTTCCATCCGGATCGACGATCGCACCTGCGTCTTCAGCGCGCGGCGCGTCAAGAGCGCCGACGAGGGGCCGCCGCTGATCTTGCTCAGCATCAATAGCGTCAAAAGCGCCGCAAGATAGCTGGCGCGGCAATAACCCCGTAACACCCTTTCCCTATATTAATGGGGATATGGGCATGGAACAGTGGGACGAGAGCGCCCTGCGCGAGATCAACAGCCTCGACGCGGCGCGCCTGGCCATCCGCGGCGCGCTGGCGACGATCCGCGACCTTCAGGATCAGAACACCAATCTCAAGGCGCAAGTCCAAGACGAGGGCGCCAAGCGCCGACTTCTCGAGACGCGCCTAGCCGACATGGACGCGCGCCTGGCCCAGTGGCAGGAGCAGGCGGCGAAATGGGAGTCCGAGCGCATCCAGCGCGAGCAGGCGATGGAGCGCTGGAAGGCCGAGGCCCGCGCCGAGGTCCGCGAGGAGGAGCGCGCGCAAGTCGAGACGGACCGGCGCCGCACCGAGGAGACGCTGGCGCGGCTGCGCCAGGACCTGTCCGGCATGCTCAAGGTCCAAAAGGGCAAAGAGGAGGCCTGGGTCGAGCTCCGCGGCCAGCTCGACGTCCGCGACGCCGAGATCATGAACCTGCGGCGCGAGAAACAGGACATCTTGTCCAAGGTCAAACTCGACGCCGAGATGATGGAGCAGCTGCGCTCCGCCCGCGACCGCGAGTTAGGCGAGACCGCGCGCGCCCGCGAGCTCGAACTGCAGGACAAGAACCGCGAGATCGCCGCTCTCGGCCGAGAGCTCGAGGAGAACAAGCGCGCTTTGGCCGCGATCGCGCAGGACCGCGAGCTGGCAGCCAAGGCCCATGAGGAGAGGCTGGTCAAGGCCTTCCAGCTCAAGGAACAGGATTTGGTCGAACGCTATCAGAAGCGCGAGGCCGAGCTCCAGGCCCGCTGGTCGGAGCTGGAGACCGGACTGTGGCACAAGACCAAGGAGTCGCGCGCCAAGCTCGATGAGGCCGTGCAGAAGCAGTTCGAGGAGCGCGCGCGCCAGATCGCCGACCGCGCCAAGGAAGTCGAGGATCTTCTCGCCCGACGCAAACGCGAGCTCGACGAGGCCCACGAGAAGCGCTGCGCCGAGGCCGAAGCTCATTACGCGACCGACGAGCGCCGCCTACTCGAGTCCTGGGCCGAGAAGGAGAAGCGCCTTCTAGGTAAGATCGACGCGGAGCTCAACGCCGAGCGCGCCGTGTTGCAGGCCACCTGGGCCGAGCGCAGCAAGGCGCTTGACGCCGAGCACGCCGAACGCCTGCGCCAGGTCCAGGCCAAGATCGAGCAGCTCGAGGCCGAAGGACGCCGCGTGAAAGCGCGCCTGATGGAGGAAGCCGCCCGCAAGGACGCCGAGCGCGTCCGCATGCAAGACGATTTCACCATGCAGAAGGCGGCCGAACTCGAGAAGACGCTGCAGGAGCGTCTCGTCGACTTGGCCGAGCGCGGCCGCGCCATCGAGGATGAGTCCCGCCGCCGCGAGGAAGCCCGCCAGAACGATTTCCAGGCCCGCATCACCGCGCTCGAGGCTGAGCACGAGCTGCGTCGCGCGGAACTGCTCGAGGAGCACCGCCTGACCGTCGAGGCGGAGAAGCTCTCGCTGACGGCTCAGTTCGAGCAGCGCCAGCACGCCCTCGACGAGGACTATCGCGTCAAGACGGCCGAGCAGGAAAGCGTGGGCAAAGCCTTGGCCGCGCAGCATCAATCTTGGAAGGAGTCCATTCGCGACGAGTATCTGCGCAAGGAAAAGGACATGGACGCGCGCTGGTCGGCGCGCGAGGCCGAGTTCACCATCCGCTACGAGACCGCGCGCGAGGACCAGCGCCGGGCCTTCGCCGCCGAGTCCGCGCAGATCAAGAGCCTGCTCGAAGAGGCCGCGCTCGGCCGGGAGAAGAACCAACGCGCGGAGTTCGAGCGGCGCGAGGCGGAGATGCGCACGCGCCACGCCCGCGAGCTGAGCTCGCTTCAGGCCGCGCACGAGACGAGCCTGTCCAACTTGCGCATGGCCCACGACGAGTCCCTGCGCATGACCCGCGAGAAGGCCTTCGAGGACCTCGCGCGCGAGCGCTCCGCCCTGCAGAACGACTTGACCCAGCTTCAGGAGCGCTTGGCCGCCACGCAGGCCGAGAGCGACCGCGCGCGCATCACCGACGCCTCCCGCGCCAGGGACCTCGAGTCGCGCCTGTCCTCCCTTGAAAACGACCGTCGCTCCTTATCGGAGTCTTTGGCGAACGTCGAGAAGGACGCCTCGCGCCTGCGCGCGGCCTTAGCCGAGCGCGACCGCATGCGCGAGGTGGAGCGCGCGCGCCTTAACGAGGAGGCCAAGCTCTCCGCCTCGGCCGAGCTCGCCCGCCATCTCGAGGAAGCCGAGCGCGACCGCGCGCGCGCTCTCGAGGAGCGCCGCATCGAACTCGAGAAGGCCCACTCCTCACGCCGGCGCTCCTTGGAAGAATCCCTCGCCGAGAGAGCGCGCGCCCTCGACGTCAAGGAACAGCGCCTCGAAGAGGAGCTGGCCATGCGCATCGAGGAATACAAAGCCTCGAGTGTAAAGCGTGACAAGCCCTCCTGACGCTGCGGTTCTAAAAAGTGTTTTAATAGAGCACGATGACGCGCCTCCAATTCGGCTCGCCCGAGCATAAAGTCCTGTTTTGCGAGGACTTCATCAAGAGCCACGATCCCTTCAAGCCCGAGGACATCCGCTGGCCCGATCTGGACGCCGCGGCGCTCGAGCGGCTCAAGGCGCTGCCGGTTTGGACCGAGGCGGTCAACACCGAGTACGAGACCGGCCTCAAAGTCGCGGCCTTCGGCGCGGCGGAAAAAGACCCCTTAATGTCGAAGGCGATCGCCTTGCAGGGATACGAGGAAGAGCGCCATTTCCGCATCCTCGAGATGATGACGGCGCATTACGGAATTCCGGTCACGCGCCGCGGCGAGCCCAAATTGCCCGAACCCGAGTGGGGCTTTCTCGGCGTCGGCTACGCGGAATGCTTCGACTCCTTCTTCGCCTTCGGAATATTCGCACTGGCTCAGCGTTCGGGGTTTTTCCCGAGCGCGCTGACCGACCTCTTCGAGCCGATCCTGCAGGAAGAGGCCCGCCACATCCTCTTCTTCGCGAACTGGGCCGAGTACCGGCATCAGAGGACGCCGGTGTGGGCGCGCCCCGCGCACACGTTTGAGAACGGGCTGTCGGCTTCGATGCAGGTGGTCGGCCGGCTTAAGCTGGCCTTCGACGCCGGGGGCGAGGACGGCGTCGACGACAACTTCATGATGGACGCCAAAAAGGCGTTCGGGGACGTCTCCGCGCGTTCCTTTATCGAGCTGTGCTTGGCGGAAAACGAGAGGCGACTGGCGCCGTACGATCCCCGCCTGGCGCGTCCGCGCCTAGCTCCGACCGCCGCGCGCTGGATCGTGAGATTGCTTCCAAGAGCCGCCAAGTAGGACGACTCCGCCGCAGATCAGCGCGATGCCCGTCAGCCGCAGGGCGCCGATCGGTTCTCTCAACAAGACATAGGCGGCGGCGGCCGACAGCACGTACTCAAGCGCGGTCATCGGCACCGCCCAGGAGATCTCCGACCAGGATAGAACGGCCAGCCACAGCAGCGAGAAGGCGATCTCAAGCGCAATCCCCATCCAGATCCAGCGATTTGACGCCGCAGCCGCGAAGAAAGCGAACATCTCAGACGGGGACGCGCCGGGCAGCGGCCCCACGTCGATCATTCCTTCTCGCAGGCAAAGATGACCCGCGCAGCCGCACAGCGCGGCCATGAACACAAAGACCAGCGCGCGCCGCATCATGGCCCCTCCCAGGAGAGCATGATCAACAAAACGCCGGCGCTGACCAATCCGATGCCGGCCCAGCGCCGCGGCTCGATGCGCTCGCCCAGCAGCTTCCAGCCGAGATATGCGACGACCACGTACTCGAGCGCGTTCATCGGCAGCGCCCAGCTGAGATCGGCCCAGGACAGGACCACAAGCCAAGCCAAAAATTGCCCGAGGTTGACGACGACCCCGGCGAGTACCCGCGGCTCGCGGGCGGCCGACCAGGCGTAGCGCAGCAGCGGCCGCGGACGAAAGTCATCCAACGGTCCCAGGCGGGCCATGCCCCGGCTGGTGAGCACGTTGCCGTAGGCGGAGCAAACGACCGACAGAAAGAGGACAATCGTCGTCGCGATCATGCGGCGGGGGAGAAGGCCTCGGAGAACGACGTCAGGCGCACGTCCGCGCGCTCGAGAGCCAGGCGTACGCGCGGGCTGGTCAGCGCCGCGAGCTCCTCGGCGTGCCGGTATTCCGGCATCGATTCCAGGCGCGCGCCGGCCGTCGCCGTGGCGGGGTGGCAATAGATTTCGGTGAGGCCTTCGGGCAGCAGCGGGATCAGCCGCAGCCAAGCGCTTTCGACCATGGCGCCGGTCTCGAAGAGGCCGAACAGGCAGTCGTTGGTGGGAATTTGGGCGCGGCGCAGGCGCGAGCGCGTGTGTGCCACGCAGGGAGCCATCACGGCGGCAGTCCAGGCCATGGAGATAGGCATCGTGGCGATCGGCTGGGAAGGCACGCGCACCGCGGGAACGCGCGCGCGGCGAGCGAACTCCAGAATGGCGCCGAGGATCGTGGGGTGGATGTGGAAGTGATTGTGCCCGTTGATATGGTCGAGCTCGAGGCCTGTTTTCTCGAACGCCTCGAGCTGGGCCCGGCACTCGTCCAAGGCTTGTCGGCGCGCGCGGGGGGAAAAAAAGATCCGTGCGCCGTGCCCGACTAGACCGGGCCGGAAATTCCCCGACCCGTCCACGAGATCCGGCACGGCCGTCTCAGGCAGAATCGGCCGTCCTTCGGCGAGCGTCAGATGCAGGCCGACCTTCAGGCCGGGCCGCGAGCGCGCCAGGGCGACGGCTTCGCGTGCGGCGGGCGCTGCGACCATGAGGCTGGCGCCGCTTAAGACGCCCGATTCATGGGCGATCCTTACGGCCTCGTTGACCTCCGGGCTTAGCCCGAAATCGTCGGCCGTGACGACCAGCGACTTCACGAGCTTTCCACGAGCCGGTTGCCGACGAGCGTGAAGACGCGGCCTTTCCAATAGATCCTGCGCTGAAGGAAGCTCGCGGCCCAACTTGCCGCTCCCGTGAGGTCGCGCAGCGGCAGCAGCCATAAAGTGCGCAGACCTTCGCGGTCGCCCAAGTACAGGCAGCTGGAGGCGGCGGAGACCATTCGGATCGCGATCGTGGCCAGCAGCAGCTCGATTTCGACAAGTCCCACGCTCATCGCGGCCAAAGTATAGATCACGGCCAGCGGCACGCCGCGCACAAGCCAAGTGAAGAAAAACCCGATCGGGCAGGCCGCGCGCGTATTCTGATCCCAATAGACCTGATGCCGCCACCACGGCCGCCAACCGCTAAGGTCGACCCCGGTCGACGCAACGTGGCATCCGATCACGACTTTCAGGCCCGCCGCCACGATGCTGCGGCCCAACTCGAGATCCTCGACGAGACTGTCGGCCATCGGCTCCAGCCCCCCGATCTTATCGAGCGTCTCGCGGCGGATGGCCTGCGAGGCGCCGGGGCAGGCCAGGGCCGTACCGGTCACGGTGGCGAAGATCAGCGAGGGCACGAACTCGGCGTTAAGCGAGAGAAGCTCGAGAGACTCCCAGAAGTTGACGGAGCCGCGCGCGCGGTACAGGGTGCAGGAGACGCCGACCTCGGGATTGGCCAGGGGTGCCACGATCTCATGGAGATAGCTGCGGGCCAGGAGCATGTCGCTGTCGGAGTAGACCAGCACCTCGCCTTTGGCGGTCCGGGTGGCATTGAGGATGTTGCACAGCCGGCCGTTGGGGCCGGCGGCGGAAGAATCGATGAGGATGCGCACGCGGCTTTGCGGATTGTCGGCGCGGACGCGCTCGACGACGGCCAAGGCGGGGTCGTCGGGGTTTTGAAGCGCGTAGATGATCTCGTAATCGGGGTAGTCCTGAGCGCAGGCACTGGAGAGATTCGTGTACAGATCCTTCTCCAGTCCGCACACCGGTTTGATCAGCGTGACCGAAGGCCGGTAATCCTTGTTGGCGTGTCGCGTCTTGCGCGCGAAGAAGAAGGCCACCGCCGCCGACACGGCGATCCAATACGCCCAAGAGAGCAGCACGGGCCCGACGATCAGGGCGTGCCATATAGCGTCCATGTGGCAATTGTATCATTCGATCATGCAGGCTGCAGACGCAGACTTTTAAAAATCGCTCCAAAAAATCCATTGACGATTCCGCAGGCCGGGGCTATACTGCGCCATCGGTCAAAAGCCGAGTTGCCGAGACGGGAAAATTTACGGAGGGTACGATATGTCTAACGATAATTCTGGGTTTGGCGGCGCGCTGCTGTTTGTGACGGGCGCGGTCGTGGGCGCCACGCTGGGCGTGCTCTTCGCGCCCAAGGCCGGCGCCGAGACGCGCGAGCAGCTCGCGGATTGGATCAAGGAACGACGCGAGAAGGGCGAGGACTTGCTTAACAAGGTGAAGGAAGAATCCTACGCCAAGAAGGAGGCCATCGTGGCCGCCGCCAAGGCCGCCAAGCAGGCTTACGGGGAGACCAACACCAAGCATCACGACGTCCACGCCTAGAGACGCCGCGCGTAAATCGAGGGCTCTCCGGAAGGGGGGCCCTCGCTATTTCTGGGGACGGGACTTGCGCACCACGCCCGCCTTCTCGACGAAGCGCAGGTAAGAGAGGCCGCCGACGCTGGCGCCGCCGTCGACGACCAAAGTCTCGCCGGCAACATAGCGCGTATTGGGCGCGCACAAATACAGCACCGCGTCGACGACGTCTTCCTCGGTGCCGAAGTTCCGGCCGGGCACGGTCTCAAGCAGCATCTCACGCATCCATTCCTCGGGCCACAGCCGCTCGCGCGACTGGGGGGTGTCGATGATGCCCGGGCACACGGCGTTGACGCGCACGCCGCGTCCGGCCCATTCCACGCCCAAGGTCTTGGTCAGCGCCTGCACCCCGGCCTTGGCCGCGGCGGAGGGCAGAAAGCCCGGCGCGCCGGTCCAAGCGTAAGAGGCCAGGAGATTGACGATGGCGCCTTCCTGTCGAGACAGCATGCGGCGGCCGGCCTCGATGGAGCAGTTGAAGGTCCCGTGCAGAACGATGTCGATGACCTTTTGAAACCGGACGGACGTGAGCATCTCGCTGGGTCGCACGAAATTGGCGGCGGCGCCGTTGACGAGGATGGAGACCGGACCGAGGTCCTTTTCGACGCGGTCGAACAGAGCGGCCACGGCCTTCGGATCCGAGACGTCCGTCGCGACGGCGAGCGCCTTGCGCCCCGAGGCCTTGGCGATCTCCGCGGCGGCGGCGTTGAGGCGCTCCTCGTCACGGGCGGCCAAGGCCACGTGCGCGCCGTGGGCGGCCATGGCCGCCGCCGTGGCCTTGCCCAAGCCGCTACCGCCGCCGGTCACCACGGCCACCTTCCCGGCCAATAGATCCTTGGTGTAGGTCACGCATCCTCCCAGCGCGGGCGGCGCTTGGCGCGCATGGCTTCCATGCCCTCGCGCGCCTCCGGGCCCGCGAGCAGCGTGCGAAACTCCGTCAGGGACCGCTGCCACAGGGCGTCGTCGAGAAAGGGCCTGTTGAGGCCGCGCTTGAGCGCGGCGAAAGCCGTGGGAGCGGACTTGGTCAGGCGCTTGGCCAGGGCCAGCGAGCGTCCCAAGACTTCGGCCTCGGGCAGGAGTTCGTCGACTAAGCCGACGGCCAAGGCCTCCTCCGCGCGCAAGGTTTTGCCGCGCAGGACCATCTCCTTGACCACGCCCGGGTCGACGACCAGGGCCGAGAGCCGCGTGACGAGCGCGGGGGTGGGTGTAAGCCCCAACCGCACCTCCGACAAGGCGACTTTGCCGGATTCGGCGGCCATCACGCGCCAATCGCAGGCCATGGCCAGCACCCAGCCGCCCAGGATCGCGGTCCCGTTGAGCGCGGCCACGACGGGCTTGGGCGTTTCCAGCAAAGCGCGGTAGGCGGCGAGCAGGGCCTCGAAGGTGTCGCCGCGGCGCGGCTCGGGCTGGGCGAGAATTTCCTCCATGTCGAGTCCGCTGGAGAAATAACGGGGCAGGCCCGACGCCAACGCCAGCGCACGCACGCGCGGATCGTCCGCGGCGCGCAGTACTTCCTCACGCAAGGACTTAAGGGTGGAGAGTCCCAGCGTGTTGCCGGGGGGATGGGTCAGCGTCAGAACGCGGACCGCTCCATCGTCGCCGGCGACGAAGGCGCCGCTCAACTTGACCTTCCTGTCAAGCGCAGCGTCTTGAGAAGATGTTCGAAGGCGCCGATGTGGGCCGCATAAGCCTCCGCCGGCGCGCTGTAGACGATGGTGTAATAATCGTCCTTGGAGAACGGCACGTAGGCGGTCTTCGACTCTCCTACGACGAACGTCGTGCGCGAGGCGATCCCGGCGATGGTCACAGTCCCGCCGTCCTTGGCGTCCTGCCAGTCTTTGTCCTTGGCCAGGGCGGCCTCGAGATCGATATAGGCGGCCTGCGCGCGCTCGATCTTGGTAATGGTAATCGTCACGGGCTTGCCCGCCGCCTTGCTGTTGAGAGTAAAGGAGACGGTGGGAACGTCTTCCTTCCAGCCGTCCAGCGGCTGGAAATCGCGGGGGTATTCAAACGACATCTCACCGACGAGAGTGTAGCTTAAGTAAGGGGCGTCGCGCTCGCAGCGGTAGGGCTGCAGTCCGCGAGAGGCGACGGCATGCGTGCCGACGGGGCATTTGGGGGTGGAGGCAAAACCCTTGAGGCCGCCGATCGCGCCGATGGTCTTCTTCGGGTCGGCCTCGTCGGCGCGGACGGACGACAAGACGAGGCCCGCGACGATGAGAAGCGCCTTCACGCGGTTCTCTGCTGGATCAATTCCTCACTCGATGAGGCCATCTTACCGGGATATATAATCGGGGTTGCGCATGTGCTCGACGGCGACGTCCTTGGTGATTAGGCCTTTCTGGTAGAGGTTGCGGATGAAGGAGTCCTTGGAGATCATGCCCACCGAGTTTCCGGACTGGATGACGTCGTTGATGGCGTCGAGCTTATTCTCGCGGATCAATTGGCGGACGGCGGGGGTCGCGATCAAAATCTCGCAGGCGAGAATCTGCCCTTTGCCGTCGGCGCGCGGCAAGAGCTCCTGGGAGATGACCGCTTCCAGCGTCATGGCCAACTGCTCGCGCAGGCCGTCCTGGTCGGTGTGCGGCACGGCGGTCAGGATGCGCTGCGCGGTCTTCGACGCGTCGCGCGTGTGGAGGGTGGTCATCACGAGATGTCCCGTCTCGGCGGCCAGCAAGGCCGCGCGGATGGATTGCTGGTCGCGCATCTCGCCGACGCAGAGGATATCAGGATCTTGACGCAGAGCGTCAAGAATCCCGATGTCGAAAGTCGGTGTGTCGATGCCGACCTCGCGCTGGACGAAGATCGAGCGGCTGGGCTTAAACAGGGTCTCGATGGGGTCTTCGATGGTGATGATCTTGCCGGGGCGGCCGGTTTGGTTGACCCACTCGAGCATGGCGGCCATGGTGGTGCTCTTTCCCGAGCCCGTGGCGCCGGTGACGAAGATGATGCCCGATTTCTTGTGCGCAAGCGTGCTCACGATCGTGGGCAAGCCCAGCGAGGACAACGGGTAAGTCTTGGTCGGGATCACGCGGATTGTGGCGCCCGCGGTGCCCGTGGCCATGTACAAGTTGAAGCGGAATCGTCCCACGTTGTCGATGGAGTGGGAGAAGTTGACCCGCATCTCGTTTTTGAAGGTCTCCCGCTGGCTGTCGAGCAGGTACGGATCGAGTATGTGGTGGATGATCTCCGAGGTCATCGCCGGATACGGCAGCGCGCCGATATCTCCCGAGATGCGGGCGATGGGCGGGATGCCGTGGATTAAGTGAAGGTCGGAGCCTCCGCGCGCGACGACGTCCGCTAATAGGGTAGCAAGCTCGATCTGATCTGACATACCGGGAGGATATAGGAGGAGCCAAAAAAAATCAAGTCCCCAATCGTTAATTACGGAAAGCCCAATTAGCCGTCGCTTTGACCGAGGACGGCGACCTTTTGCTATACTGTCCGCGATCCGGGCTAGCTCAATGGTGGAGCAGGCCGCTGTTAACGGCAAGGTTCAAGGTTCGAGTCCTTGGCCCGGAGCCAATTCAGACGCTCGTCAAAACTGACCTTGTCGCCTTCAACCTGGAATCCCAGGTCCGGAAGAGGGCGCAGGGTCAGTTTCATTTTGGACTTCTGCGTGTCGTAGACGATCTCGCCGACGAGCAGGGCGAGAAGCTCCTTCTGTTGGAGCGGTGTCAGCTTGGTGTAGAAGCCCGAGAAGCTTTCCAGGTTGCGCCGGATGATCTCGGCGTCGATCTGCCGGGACTCCAACTCGACGACCTCGCAATCGAGTCGCTGGACCTGCTTCTCCAACTCCTCGCGGCGCTCCTGCACTTGACCGAGTTTGTCCATGAGCGCGCGGTACTGCGGCGCGGCCGGGCCCTGCGCGGCGAGTATATTGGTGATGTTCCCGACCTCGGCCTCTTGTCGTCCGATCTCGGCGATCAGCCGTACGCGCTCCTTCTGCTTGGCCGGAAGTTCCGTGCCCGTCATCTGTCGAGCTCTCTCGACGATCTCGTTCACGACCTGCTTTTGCTTGCCGAGGAACGCGATGCGGTCCAAGACCAACCGCTCAAGTTCGCGCGCGGGCGCACTCTTTGTCGGGCAGGCCGATTTGTCGAGCTTACCAACCGAGACGCACTTGTAGTAGAAATACTTGCGGCCCTTCGAGTAGGCGAAGTTCGGCGTCATGGCGTGGCCGCACGCACCGCAACGCACGAGCCCGCGAAGCATGAAGTTGTGCTTGTCCTGGTTGGGCGACTTGTTTTTCGCTCCGTTGGCCGTAAGCATCCGGCTTACGCGCTCAAAGATCGCGGGTTCGACAATACCCTTGTGCTCACCCTCGTGGATAGTGCCCTTGTGGCTGAGCTTGCCGATATAGACCGGATTACGAAGTACGTAGTCCAGGCTCCCCTTGTTGAAGCGCCGCCCGCCATGAATGTTGCCCTTGCGCGTCGTCCACTTCTTCATCCGGAAGCCCTGTTTATTGAGATGGATTGCCGCTTTGCTGAGGGACTTTGTTTTGAGATAGGTTTCGTAGAGGAGGCGAACCTGCTTCGCCTCCGCCGCGTTGATCATGAGCTTTTTGGTTTCCTCGTCGGCGTCGTAGCCGAGGACTGGCGGGCCGCCCGACCACTTCCCCTTGCGCGCCATCGCCGCGCGCTTGTCTCGCGTGCGCTCGCTGATCAGTTCTCGCTCGAACTGCGAAAAGTCCACGAGGATCGAGCGCATGAGCCGGCCCACTGAGGAGCCGGTGTCGATGGGTTGGGTGACCGAGACATAGACGATTCCGTGCTTGTCGAAGATGTCGAGGACATGCAGGAAGTCCTTGGTGTTGCGGCTTAAGCGGTCGTACTTGTAGGTGACGACGGCCTGGAACTTCCCTTGCCGCGCGTCCGCCATCAGATGCTTGAGCCCCGGCCGGTCCATGTTGCCGCCCGTATAGCCCGGGTCGTTGTATTCCATGGGGAACACGCGCCAGCCTTCGGCCTCGCGGCTCTTGATGAAGGCCTCACAATACTCGCGTTGCGAATCGAGCGACGTGAAGTCGCCGCCCAGGTTTTCGTCAGTGGACTTGCGCGTGTAGATCGCGACCCACTTCAGCGGCTTTTTTTCGTTGGCCATGGCTCGTATTTTATCATTACCGAGTGCCATTTTAATCCGTCAAAACAGACCGAGGAGCGTCCGGCATAGACATGATCGCCAGCAACTCGACGACCCGGTCCCAACGCTCCTCCGGCGTCAGTTCGTCCGGGTCCATGAAGTGATGTCCCGGCCGCAGGTGCTTCCTGCGGCGCTTCTTTTCCGGCGACTGAGGCAACGGCTTCTCGGCGGTTTTCTGGTCTATTTGTCTCCTATGCGGACCGGCCCATCATTCCGGTCCTTTTTTGAAGGGGTCCCAATCCCCCTATTCGTGCGAAGGCTCCAGCTCTCTCAGTGGAACTGGACCAAGAACGACTCGCGCTGCCACGTCTTGCCGCAGCTGTACGGACCATCCAATAGAATCACGAGAAACCGATCCATCGAGCGCGGCGCTCGGAAGTCGAAAGACAAGTCGGGATCAAGTCGAGAGCCCCGCGCGATTTCCACTCGCGTCAAAGATCGGCTCGCGAGCATGCGGTTCGCGGTGTCGAAGATGGCCGCGCCGCATAGCCCGCTCTCCGGAGAATGCTCGTTCATAAGCCGCGCCTTGAAGCGGTAACGTCCGTCCGCGGAACTTAACGCGAGCGGCTGCAGCCACCAGCCGGAATTTGGAATGCCGTAGCCGCTCAGCACTCGCTTGCGCCAAGTCGGCGACGACGCGGGAGGATTGGCGATGGGTTCCACGATCTTGAGCATTGCCGGTCCGTGCCGGTAGACGACAAACGTGAGCGCGAACACGGCTGCCGCGCAGACCTGTGGCCAGCGCTCAAAGGTCAGTATCCGCCTGCCGTCTTGGCACTCGTAGACGCTCCATGATTCCCTGAGCCAGTTCCAGGTCCACTTGAGAAATCGTGCCGCCAAGGAGCCGAGTCGTGCGAGGCCCCGCATCATCGGGCTGGGTTCCGGAGGGGGGATCGGCGCAGGCGCCGGCTCAGGGACGGCCTCCACCCGCGGTTGTCGTACAGGATAAAAGGTGGCGGGTTGCGGCGGTGCTTCCGGCTCCGGTTCGGGCTCGGGTTGGCGCGGAAGCAAGGTCGGCGCGTCCGCGTCGATCGAGAACGGCCGGCCCTCCGGGTCCGTCAAGTCGGCTTTGCCGCCCTTGGCGGACAGGAAGTCATCAAGCAGAATGAAGAAGTGGCGTTGCGGGGCAAGCCAGTAGTCGCGCCGCCTGGCCTCGCGCTGGACCGCCTTCAGGGTGGTCGAGTCGCCGCATAGCCACCAGACCTGGTCGAGGTCCTTGCGGCGGCCAAGCTGCTCCATGGATTCATCGAGCTTGCCTTGGTTCTTGAGGGTCAACTCGACCTCGAGGCCGACGCGCTCTACCGTCGAATGGTCCGCCACCTTGTACAAGAACTCGCCGTCGCAGAGTTTGTCGGTCGCCTTCTTTCGCCGCTTCCAGAGCCGGCTCTCCGGCATGAACTCCCTGACGCTCGGGTGCTTGGCGAGCGTGATGCCGACCTTGGCGCAGGCCAGCCGGTGGCGGAAAATGAAGGTACTGTAGCGGTCCAAATTGAAGCGTAGGCCGACCTTGAGCCGGTGGAATTTACCCAGCACGCGGTAGCCTTTGTGCGTCAGGTAATGCCCTTTGCGCGGGCTCATGTGCGTGTCGAAGTCCGCGACGATTCCCTGCCGCCGCAACTCGTTCATCACGCCGTACGCCCAGGTCTTGTTGCCGAAGATGAAATGGATCTCGGCCATCGTCAGGAACCCATACTCCGCCAGCCGCTCCATCAAGTCCAGCATCTTCTCCGTCAGGGTTTTCGGGTCACCCTTTTCCTTGACCTGCCTCCCTTCCTGCCTTTCCTCTACCAGTTCTTCACCTCCGTTCTCTGTCTTTTCCTTCTCTTTTGTCTCCAATTTTTCTCCTTCTGTTTTTTTACTCTCTTTCACTACCATCCTCATCATCCCTCACCTACTCCTTTTCGAATCCTTTACAACCAATCAGATTTATCTGATGGTTGGGGGAGGGTGGTCAGGAAGCACGCCAGTGCTTCCTGACCACCCTCCCCGGTGAGAAAAGGGCTTATATCGCGGGGATGATGGGGATGGCTCGTTATAACGCGCCATCCAAATGTACCAGTGGCCAGTACTCCTGTCAGGCACGCCTACCATGATTTGTACCAGTGCCCGCGCCACTGGTACGCTTGCCCGCTTCGGCACCCTCTATTATCCTAGAGCGTTTCAAAAAGCCAAAACGCCCGCGGCCGATTCGCCGAAATTTGAATAAGCATAGGAATCAGAAGACGATACCGATGAGATAAATTTGTCGGAGCCGAACGGACTTCCGCCTCGACGCGCGGCTGTCAAAATAGGAGCCGGTACGATAATCATCGCTATTGAGTAGTATCGAAGTTGAAGTATTGACAACTAGATACTATCTGCTACACTAATCATCAAGAGCGCTGATTATCCCTATGACCACTATCCACGGACTCGGCTCCGAGAGCACCCTCCTCCTTCGGCAATTGGCCGGTTCGGGCAAGACCATCTTCACGCACGCGGATGTGAAGAAGCTCTGGCACGACAAGCCCGGCTCGCTGAACAACTTCCTGTATCGGCTGGCGAAGCGCGGCTGGATCAAGCGCTTGGAGCGGGGCAAGTACATGATCCTACCCTTCGATGCCGGCGTCTCCGGCGAGTACACCGAACACGAGTTCGTCATCGCCTCCCGCCTCGTCTCGCCCTACATGATCGGCCTTTGGACGGCTCTCAATCATCACCACCTGACCGAGCAAATCCCCGACCGGGTCTACCTGCTAAGTCCCAAGACCAAGCACAATAACGTGGGGGAGATCGGCGGGGTTTCGTACCGGGTTTTGACCCTCCCCCGGGCCAGGTTTTTCGGCGCGACCTTCACCTGGATCGGCAAGGAAAAGATCTGGATCACGGACCTCGAGCGCACCCTCTTGGACGCCGTTCTGTGGCCGGAACACTGCGGCGGGTTTGCCGAAGTGGCCAAGGCTTTCCAGGAGGCGAAGGAGAAGGTCGATCTAGAAAAGCTCGACGATTACGCCAAGAAGATGGGCCGCGGTATCGCCTTCAAGCGCCTTGGTCTGCTCGGTGAATGGCTCGGCTGGAGCCCCGGTATGCGGCGTCTTTGGCGCAAGCACATCAGCAAGGGCGTGAGCTTCTTAGACCCGCAGGGGCCGAAGTCCGGCCCGCAGATTTCCCGGTGGAACCTCCGTCTGAACTTCAATCTGGAGGGCTTCCTTGATCCCAGTCGCTGAACTCAAGCGCCTAGCCTCGGACACCGGCATCCATTTCAGCACCCTCGAACTCGACTACTGCCTGGGCTGGATGCTATACGGGATTTCCCGGGAGCGCGAGCTTTACAACGGCATCGTGTTCAAGGGCGGCACGGCGCTGCGCAAGTGCTACTTCAAGGAGTACAGATTCTCGCAGGACCTCGACTAC
>CXWL01002410.1_pt1 | contig 27125 bp, 23 predicted proteins | sample 590931 | NCBI WGS metagenome assembly CXWL01 (sample SAMEA3498368, study PRJEB10139) | groundwater metagenome | biome: water well; material: biofilm material | place: Germany | collected 2015-04-27 | reverse complement strand
AAAGCCAACAACGAAGGTTGAGCGAATCGCGATATCGGGGCAAATCTCGCGCCACCCTTTCACCCGTTCGAGCACCCTGGCCTCGTTCGCGGGGCGCTTCATCGCCTTTAACACCTGAGGTGACGCATGCTGGAAGGGAATGTCGAGATAGGGAAGCACGAGTCCATCGGCCATCAGCGGGATGACCTGATCGACATGGGGGTAGGGATAGACATAGTGGAGCCGCACCCATGCGCCGAGCTTGCCCAGTTCGCGCGCAAGATCGGTCATGTGAGCGCGCACTTCCTTCCCCTTCCAGTCCCGCGGCTGATGCCGGATATCGACGCCATAGGCCGACGTATCCTGTGAGATGACGAGCAATTCCTTCGTTCCGGCGGCAACCAGCTTTTCCGCCTCACGCAGAATCGCATCGGGGCGCCGTGACACCAGATCGCCGCGAATGCTCGGGATGATGCAGAAAGCGCAGCGATGGTTGCAGCCTTCGGAGATTTTCAGATAGCTGTAATGGCGCGGCGTAAGCTTCAAACCCGCCTCGGGCACCAGGTCGACAAAGGCATTCGGCACCGGCGGCGCGGCCTCGTGCACCGCCTCGACCACCGCCTCATACTGATGCGGCCCGCTGATCGCGAGCACCTGCGGGAAACGCGCACGGATCACATCCGCCTCTTTGCCCATGCATCCGGTCACGATCACGCGCCCGTTCTCGGCGATCGCTTCACCAATTGCTTCAAGGCTCTCTTGCTTGGCGGAGTCAAGGAAGCCGCAAGTGTTTACCAGAACGACATCGGCTCCGGCATAATCCGGCGACAGCCCGTACCCATCGGCGCGGAGCTTGGTCAGAATCCGTTCGCTATCGACCAGCGCCTTGGGGCAGCCGAGCGAAACCATGCCAACCTTGGGCGCAGCGGGAATAGTCATGACCATGATTGCGCGCGCCCTTAACGGGTTCGCCGGTGATTGTCACCCGCAGTGGCTATTGGGCGGATATCCGCGTGACACCGCCCATATAAGGGCTCAGGACAGTGGGAACCCGGACGCTGCCATCCTCCTCCTGATAGTTTTCGATGACGGCAACGAGCGCGCGACCAACGGCGAGACCTGAACCGTTGAGCGTGTGGACGAAGCGAGTTCCCTTTTCGCCTTCAGGGCGATAGCGGGCATTCATCCGGCGCGCCTGGAAATCCCCACAATTGGAGCAGCTTGAGATTTCCCGATAGCGCTGCTGTCCCGGCAGCCAGACCTCGAGGTCGAAAGTCTTGCGCGCAGAAAAGCCCATATCGCCGGTGCAGAGCAGCATCCGGCGGAAGGGCAGTTCGAGTTTGTCCAGAACAGCCTCGGCACAGGCCGTCATCCGTTCATGCTCAGCATCGGACTCTTCAGGGTGCGTGATCGAGACCAGTTCGACTTTGTCGAACTGATGCTGGCGGATCATCCCGCGCGTATCGCGTCCTGCCGCGCCGGCTTCGGACCGGAAACAGGGTGTGAGCGCTGTGAAACGGATCGGCAGTTCGATGTCGGCCAGGATCTTTTCGCGGACAATGTTGGTCAGACTGACTTCGGCCGTCGGGATCAACCAGCGGCCATCGGTCGTCTTGAACTGGTCCTCCGCAAATTTCGGCAGTTGGCCGGTACCAAACAGCGCCTCATCACGCACCAGCACTGGGGGAGCGACTTCCTGGTACCCGAATTCGCTGGTGTGGAGATCCAGCATGAACTGCCCAAGCGCCCGCGACAGGCGCGCGATACCGCCCCGGAGGTACGCGAAGCGCGCGCCAGAGACCTTCTGCGCGGTCTCGAAATCCAGGCCCAACGGCGCGCCGATCGCATCGTGCTCCTTCGGTTCGAACCCGAAATTGCGGATATTGCCGCGCTGGTGGACAAGCGCGTTGCCGTTTTCGTCTGCGCCTTGGGGTACAGCTTGATCGGCAAGGTTGGGTATCGCGGCCAGTGCTTCGTTCAACGCGGCAAGAGCCTCGCGTTCATGAACGTCAAGCAACGGGATTCGATCCTTGAGCGATCCGACTTCAGCCATCAACCTGCCAGCTTCGACTTCGTCCTTTCTGCCCTTTGCAGCGCCGATGGCCTTGGAAGATTCGTTGCGCGTTGCGAGAGCGGTTTGCAATTCCTGCGTCAGGGTGCGCCAGCTTTCGTCCATGGAAACGAGTTGACCCGCAATGGCAGCAACGCCCCGACGCGCAAGTGCGGCATCGAAAGCGGCAGGATTCTCTCGGATCAGGCGAATATCATGCATGGGCGTGCGCTATGGCGCGAGGCTCGGCGGGCCGCAAGCGGATTGCTCAGTCGGCGTCGACCGGAACGCCCGGAATATGCTTTGAGGTACGGATTGTCAGCGAGGTTTTCACACCCGCCACATTCGGCGCGGTTGTCAGCGACGATGTCAGGAATGACTGGAATTCCTGCAAGTCGCGCGCCACGATCTTGAGGATAAAATCGATCTCACCGTTCAGCATGTGACATTCGCGAACCGGCGCCAGGCTGGCCACATGCCCCTCAAAGGCGCGAAGATCCGATTCGGCCTGGCTCTTGAGGCTGACCATCGCAAACACAGTAATCGTGTAGCCCAGCCGTGACGCGTTCAATGAGGCGTGATAGCCTTCGATGATGCCATTCTCTTCAAGAGCCCGCACACGCCGCAGGCATGGCGGTGCCGTCAGGCCGACATGCTCGGCAAGTTCAACGTTGGTCATGCGTCCGTCGGTCTGCAATTCCGCGAGAATCCGACGGTCGATCCTATCGAACGAAACTTGCGCCATTAGCATCGCATCCTTTCTCTAATCACCTCTTCGCTGTAATTTTGTTACGATGCAAGGACATTGTGCCACTTTGCAACGCCTCAGTTTCAGCGCTTTCCGCAATGCGCTGAAAGCGCTAACGGATATGCGGGGGAAGAGGAAAGACATGGGCTGCACTATCCATGCGTTTTGACGATCGCCTTGCCACCTTGTTGATGCAGCCCGCAGCCGATGCCGCAGCAATGGCTGGGTTGTGGGTGCAGATTGCCGATGTCATCACACAGGAATGCGATCGCTTGACCCCCCAGCAGCATGATGCCGGATTCGATAGATTGCGCGCCTGGCGGAAACATGTTTCGCCGGCGCGTCGTCGTGCGACCGCACTGGCGCTGTCCCATCACCCCGTTTTGGCGGACATGGTGGATCTGTTCGCCCTTGATGGCCCCAAGATCGCGGCGCCGCTGCTTGCGCGTGCCGAGCTTGCGGACGATGATTGGGTTCGCATGATTCCGGGCTGGCCACCGACGAGCCGTGCCTTGCTCAGGGAAAGACGGAATCTTCCGGCTAAAACCAGGCGGCTATTGGCGGCCTATGGGGCCGTGGATTTTGCGCTTCCCGGAGAGCCCGGCAGCGTGGAAAGCATCGAATCGACGATCCAGATTCGCGACCTTGTTGCCCGCATCGAAGCCTATCGCCGCGATCATCCGGTTCGGCTTACGGAGAATACAAGGCCCGAACGGCTGGCCTTTTTCCGCTTCGAATCGGGTGGAGACGGTATCGTCAACTGGGTGGAGGGCGCACCGCGCGAGGCCCTGATCGGCATTTCCCTTGCTGACATGGCGCAACCCGGCGGCTACGGCGTTGACGGTCAAGCCGCGGGAGCCTGTCGCCAACGTATGCCGTTTCGCGATGCCCATCTCGATGTTGCTGGGATTGGGGATGCCTCGGGGCCATGGCTCATTTCCGCCAATCCTCTGTTCACCGTGAGCGATGGGCGCTTTGCTGGGTATCGCGGCGTTGCGCGACGACCAGACACCAGCGCGGCCAGCGCAACAAAATTGCTGGGCGGCGGCCTGTCGGCCGATTCGGTTCGGCAACTCGCGCATGAGCTTCGCACGCCGCTCAATGCCATTCGCGGCTTCGGAGAAATGATCGAATCGCGGCTCTTGGGCCCGGTTGCCCAACATTATGGCGATATGGCGCGGCAAATTGTGCGCGATGCGTCGCGGCTGATGATGGTTATAGACGACCTGGAATCGGCAGCGCGGCTGGAAACCGGCGATTGGCCGGAATCAAAAACGTCGGACGCAGGAACCGATCTCGCCGAAATCCTGGCTGGCGTGGCAAAGGATCTGCGACCGCTCAGCGACGAACATGGCGCGCAGATCCGTTTGGGCATGGGACGCCATATGCCACATGCCTTGGTTGATCACGTTACATGCAGAAGGCTTTTCACGCGCCTTTTATCGGCATCGATAGAATTGGCGGGGCAGGGCGAGGGATTGACGGCACGGCTCGAAGCCGGGACAGCTGGAATTGTTTTTCACGTCGACCGGCCATCGCGCATCACCGGGCTTTCGCCCGAGCAAATCGTCGCGACCGCTTCGGTAGGCGATGATGCCGGCGCTGGCGACCTTGCCCTGGGCCTCGGTTTCACCTTGCGCCTGATCGATGCAATGGCCCGCCGGGTAGGTGGGAGTCTCGAAATTGGTGGCGAAAGGTTCAGCTTGATACTGCCGGGAGTCGCGGATAGCTCTGGAGAGAGCAAAGAAAGCGGCTAGGACCAGTGCAAAAACCGGGGCAACCCAACCGCAGGCGGCGAAACGAAGGTCGGTTGGACCATCCCGCCCGAGCCAATGACCATGTCCATTTTGACGTCCGGTTCGGACGCAGATTTTCGGTCTTTGTGGATACTGAAGAGGAGTTCGACTGGACGCGACCGCGTTCCCGCGAAGCTACCAGTACCAACGCGGTTCGACACTTGCCCGAATTCCAGCGCCTCATGGACGCGCATGGCGTGCACCCTTGCTACCTGATCGACTATCCGGTGGCAGACAATGCGTCATCGCGGGAAGTGCTCGCGAGACTCCATGGCGAGGGACAATGTGAGGTCGGCACCCAGCTTCACCCTTGGGTCAACCCCCCCGGGGATGAAGAAGTGAACAGTTTCAACAGCTTTGTCGGCAATCTTCCCGAACAACTCGAGCGCGCAAAATTGACGGCTTTGACCGAAAGAATTGCCTCGATCACAAATGGCGCGCGGCCGAAGACCTACCGCGCCGGACGATACGGGATAGGACCGAACACAGCAAAGTTGCTCGAGGAGGCGGGCTACCATGTGGACACATCGGTGCGCCCGCACTTCGATTACAGCAATGAGGGCGGACCTAACTTCCTGCGGCACGATGCGCGCCCGTCCTGGGCGGGGCCAAGCAGCCAATTGCTCGAACTGCCGCTGGGTGCCACCTACACGGGGCAATTGCGGCGCTATGGTCGCTGGCTGATTGGCGATGGGCGTAGCAACCAGAAACGGATCGCAACGCTGGCACGGTTCGGGATGGTCGCGCGGGTCGCGCTCACACCGGAAGACATGCCCATCGACGATGTGAAGTGCGCCATTCAATGGATGCTGCGGGATGACCTTCGATATTTCAGCATCTCGTTCCATTCTCCATCGCTGGCGCCGGGACATACTCCCTATGTCCGCAATTCTGCGGAATTGAGCCAGTTCTATAGTTGGTGGGACAAGATTTTGTCGTTTCTTGCCACGCAGGGAATTGCCCCTGCATCTGTGACAGAAGTCGTTGAGGCGGCCTGGCGCACACGGCGGGCGCTGAACTGAACTTGCGCCTGCGCCCCTTGCTCCGCTAACGCGCGGACGGCGACGGGTGTGGGCCTGTAGCTCAATGGTAGAGCCGGCCGCTCATAACGGCTTGGTTGGGGGTTCGAATCCCTCCGGGCCCACCAATACCCCTTGCAGTTCCGGGACGGGCAGACTAGGCGGCACCGCGTCGGGGAGTGGCGCAGCCTGGTAGCGCATCTGTTTTGGGAACAGAGGGTCGCAGGTTCGAATCCTGTCTCCCCGACCATCACTCCCCAATAAGTGAGGCCGGCTTTGCCAATGGCTTGCCTGGTGCAGGAGGTGTTAGGGGTGGCGAACAAGCGCGGATTCAGGACGTTCTGGTTCAAGATTCACAAATGGCTCGGCATCGGGTTGGCGATTCTGGTGATGCCGCTTTCGCTTAGCGGCTCGGCACTTGTCTGGCATGACTGGCTCGATGATGCGGGCAATCCACAGCGGAATATTGCGGGCAACGGAGAGGCCATACTGAAGCCGTCCGCCTATATCCATGCCGCCCGTTCGAGCCTCGATACTGGCCAAACCGTAGCGTCGCTGCGTTTCAACGAGGGCCATGCGGCCATAGTTGGCGCCGGAAGCGGGCTCCGCGCCCAGCGTACCAATGTCTGGATTGATCCCGCGAACGGCAAGGTGCTCGACGTCGCGGCAGGCGATGCTGGTCTCTACCGAAAGGTGCATGCCTTTCACGATAGCCTGTTTATCCCGCGCATCGGTCGGAAAGTGGTCGGATGGCTAGGGGTTGCGATGCTGATATCCTCGCTCACCGGCCTGTGGCTGTGGTGGCCAACTGCGGGAAGCGTCTTCCGGGGACTGCGCTGGCGGCGCGCAAAGGACACATACACAAACCTTCATCATCAGGCAGGTTTCTGGATATGCATCCCTCTCGGCATGCTTTCCTTCACGGGCATATGGATCACCTTTTCGTCATTTTTTGCGATAGTGTCCGGCGATGTTCAGCTGGACCCGGCGGAACGGGCTGCCCGAATGTGGGCAAAGCCGCTGGTTGCAACAACAACCAGCGTGGATGCGGCGACCGCCGCTGCGCTCGCCAACCAGCCGGGCAAGCTTGTTTCTATCGTCTGGCCAACCGATTTCGACGCGAAATGGCGGTTCTGGGTCGATTCTGGGGGCAAAGTCACCGAAGTGACAGTCATTGATGCAACGGGTGCGGTCAAGCGGGTGGGTGAATCCGATCCCGACCAGGAGCCAGGCGGAGTCGCGCGTATCATGCGGCAGCTGCACGATGGGGCAGGAATGGGCCTGCCATGGCAGATCGCGATCTTCATCGGCGGGATCATGCCAGTAGTGCTTGGCATTACGGGACTTGTCATGTGGTGGCGGAGCCGGGGGTGGCGCGCGGATGTTTCGCGACGGATGAACGACAGGAAAGCAGCCTAGAGGTCGAACGTCACGCCCTGGGCAAGTGGCAGGGCGTGCGAATAGTTAACCGTGCTGGTCTGGCGTCGCATATAGGCTTTCCAGCTATCCGACCCGGATTCGCGGCCTCCACCCGTCTCTTTCTCGCCGCCGAAAGCGCCACCGATTTCGGCGCCTGAGGTCCCGATATTGACGTTTGCGATGCCACAGTCGCTTCCGGCCGCCGACAGGAAATATTCGGCTTCGCGCAAGTCGGTGGTGAAGATGCTCGAAGAAAGGCCTTGCGGGACGGCATTATGCATCGCCAGTGCCTCGTCGAGCGCCGCATAGCGAAAGACGTAGAGGATCGGAGCAAAGGCCTCCCGGAGCGCAGGGCCCGCATGCTCGGGAAGCTCGACAAGGGCGGGACGCACATAAACTCCATCCCGTTGGAGCCGCTCGCCACCGCTCACCTGCGCACCCACCGCGCGCGCCACCGCGAGGGTTTCCTGCATCCCGTCGAAAGCCGCTTCGTCGATAAGCGGACCGACAAGCGTTGCTTCATCGCGCGGATCACCGATCACGATCGATGCGACGGCCGATCGCAATCGCGCTATGAAATTATCATAAAGGCTTTCGTGAATGAACAGGCGCCTGAGCGACGTACAACGTTGTCCCGTTGTTCCCATGAAGCCGAAAGCGCAGGCGCGAAGCGCCAGATCCAGATCGGCAGAGGGTGCAACAATCGACGCATTGTTGCCGCCCAGTTCAAGCAACGAGCGGCCGAAGCGGCGGGCGACGCGCTCTCCCACGATCCGCCCCATGGCCGTACTGCCCGTGGCAGAGATGAGCGCAACGTTCGGGCTGTCGACCAAGACGGCGCCAATCGCGGCATCGCCGATCATCAGCGCCGCGAGGCCGTCAGGCGCATCGGTCCCGAATTCCGCAATCGCCTCCTCAAGGATTGCCTGCACGGCCATGGCAGTCAGCGGCGTCTTTTCGGAGGGCTTCCAAAGGATTGTGTCGCCACAAACAAGCGCCAGCGCGGCGTTCCATGCCCATACTGCTACAGGGAAGTTGAAGGCGGATATGATCCCGACAACGCCTAGCGGATGCCAGTTTTCCATCATCCGGTGCCCCGGGCGCTCGCTGGCGATGGTCAGGCCGTAAAGCTGGCGCGAAAGACCGACTGCGAAATCGCAAATGTCGATCATCTCCTGCACTTCGCCAAGCCCTTCGGACAGCGGCTTGCCGCACTCAAGCGTGACGAGGCGTGCCAGCCGCTCCTTGCTGGCGCGCAGCCGCACGCCCAGCAGCCTGACAAGCTCGCCACGGCGCGGAGCCGGCACCAGGCGCCACTGCCCGAACGCCCGATGCGCCCGATCAATCAGGATGGCGGCTTCATCGGGCGTCGTTCGGCGCACCGAACCAGCTTTCTGCCCGTCAATGGGGCTTGCAACCGGCAAATTCCCCACCAATGAGATCCCGAAGCTGGCCGCCAGTTCGCGTAATTCCGTGGCCGATCCGGGCATCAGCGCTGGCTACCGTTTGAAAGCGGCTGGTCCTCAGCGGGGATGGTTTCGTCAGCCGTGGCGCTATTCTCGATTTCCATGATCATCTGGTCCGTTGTCGCATTCGCGGCGCGTTCAAGCGACTCTGCCTGATTGGCGATCACGGATTGATTGCTTTCTTTCATCTGTCCACCACAACCGGCGAGCAGGAGCAGCAGGGCGAGGAGCTTTTTCATCGCCAATGGCTAACGCGTTCCCACAGGTTTGCCAATGGCATGTCAGTTCGCTAGGGAGCCGCCAAATCCTGCACTCCTTGATTTGAAAGACCGACCCGATGGCCGTCCAATATTCTTATGTCATGAAGGGCCTGACCAAGACCTTTCCCGGCGCTGCAAAGCCGATCCTCAACAATATCCATTTGCAGTTCCTGCCGGGCACCAAGATCGCGATCATCGGGGTCAACGGCGCGGGCAAATCGACGCTGATGAAGATCATGGCGGGGTATGATACCGAGTTTTCAGGCGAAGCCTGGGCGGCAGAAGGCTGTCGCGTTGGCTACCTGGCGCAGGAGCCGCAGCTCAATCCCAAGAAGAATGTCCGCGAAAACGTGATGGACGGCGTTCGCGAGGTGGCCGACATGGTTGACCGGTTCAACGAAATTTCGGCGCTGATGGCCGAACCCGATGCCGATTTCGACACCCTGCTTCCCGAAATGGGCGAACTGCAGGAAAAGATCGACGCCGTCGATGGCTGGACGCTCGACAACCAGCTCGAAATTGCGATGGAAGCGCTGCGCTGCCCGCCGGGTGACGCCTCGGTCGAGAACCTGTCGGGCGGCGAACGCCGCCGCGTGGCGCTGTGCCGCCTGCTTCTAGAAAAACCGGAAATCCTGCTGCTCGACGAACCGACCAACCATCTCGATGCCGAAAGCGTCCAGTGGCTCGAAAAACACCTGATCGACTATGCCGGGAATGTCATCCTCGTCACCCATGACCGCTATTTCCTCGACAATGTGGTGGGCTGGGTACTCGAACTCGATCGCGGACGCGGCATTCCCTTCGAGGGCAATTATTCGGCCTGGCTCGACGGCAAGGCCAAGCGCCTCGAATTGGAAGACAGCGAGAATGAAAGCCGGGCCAAGGCGATCAAGGAAGAGCTTCAGTGGATCCGGCAAAGCCCCAAGGCCCGCCAAACCAAGTCAAAAGCCCGTATCCGTGCCTTCGACGAACTGGTGGAAAAGCAGGCGGATCGTCGCCCCGGCGGATCGCAGATCCTGATCCAGATTCCGGCACGTTTGGGCGGCAACGTCATCGAAGCGCACGGCCTGACCAAGGCCTATGGCGACAAGTTGCTGTTCGAGGATCTCGATTTCACGCTGCCGCCCGGCGGCATCGTCGGCGTGATCGGGCCGAACGGCGCGGGCAAATCGACGCTATTCAAGCTGATCACCGGCCAGGAAAAGCCCGATGCCGGCACGATCAAGGTCGGTGAAACGGTCAAGCTCGGCTATGTCGACCAAAGCCGTGACGATCTCGATCCCAACAAGAATGTCTGGGAGGAAGTTTCCGGCGGCAATGAGCGCTTCTATTTCGGCAAGCATGAAGTGAACACGCGGGCCTATGTCGGCGCGTATAATTTCAAGGGCACCGACCAGCAGAAGAAAGTCGGCCAGCTTTCAGGCGGAGAGCGCAACCGTGTCCATCTGGCGAAAATGCTGGCGGCGGGAGGCAATGTGTTGTTGCTGGACGAACCCACCAACGATCTCGACGTCGAAACACTCCGCGCGCTCGAGGAAGCGCTGGAAGAATTCGCCGGTTGCGCCGTGGTCATCAGCCATGACCGCTTCTTCCTCGATCGGTTAGCGACGCACATCCTCGCGTTTGAAGGCGATAGCCATGTCGAATGGTTCGAAGGCAATTTCGAAAGCTATGAGGAAGACAAACGGCGCAGGCTTGGCGACGCGGCGGACCGGCCTACGCGGTTGGCGTATAAGAAGTTGACGCGATAAATTCTATTGCCCGATCGTCAGGCTGGAATGTGGCGGCTTGGGATGCCGACGCACGCCAACGCCCTTCAGCCAGAGCTTCAGCGCTTCCCAATGGATGGCCGCCACGACACGCAGGGTCATGAGGGGCAAGCCAAGCAAAAGGCCAAGCAGCGCCTTGTCGTCGAGTGTCCGGCGCTTGCCGGAAAAGCTTGCGACGATCAGCTTTCCATCCGCGTCGCTTCCGGTGATAGTGAGGCTCACGCTCCCGCCCGGCGGCTTGAGCACGAAATCGTAACGCATATCCAGGTCCATGAAGGGCGAGACGTAGAGTGACTTGTCACAATTCTGGCGAATCACGCCAGCGTCTCCATCTGCTCGGATCGCGTAGAAATGCCGGTCCTTGAAGGTATTGGTCACTTCATAGACCGTAGCCTTGAGATTTCCGTCGCGCGCGTGGCAGAACCAGGTCGAGATGGGATTGAAGACATGCCCCACGATGCGCGGCATGGTCAGCAGGCGTATCGGGCCACCGTCGAATTCGATGCCCGCCGCGTGGAGCAATCTCTCGATCTGGCTGCGCAAATTGCTTCCTGAACGATCGCCATAATCGCGGTCGTGAAAGGCAATGAAGTTGAACCGGTTGTGCGAAAATAGCCGCAGCCGTTCCGCCAGTGCGTCGATCTCGTCGATGTCGACCAGCAATTGCGCCATCCGGTAGCGGAGCCGGTGTCGCTTCGGCCTGAACCGCTTGTGCACGACCATGCCTGTATAAAGCGCCGATCCGTTCAAGCGGCCATCTCCAATGGTAGCGGAGGAATGGGGAGCCGGTCGGACGGGTTGGCGAGCGACCAGGGTCTCTGCGCGCCAAGTGCTTCGGCGACAGCAAGACCGGCCTGCAACCCATCCTCATGGAACCCCGCTCCGAAATATGACCCGCAATACCAGCTGTTGCGTCCGCCCTGCAGCGACCAGAGCGCTTTTTGCGCAGAAAGCGCTGCATTGTCGAAAATGGGGTGATCGAAGACGATGCTGTCGATCACGCTGCCCGTGCGCGGCGTCTCACGCGGGTTGAGCGTCACGATCAGCGGGCGCGGATCGTCGATCCCCTGCAACCGGTTCATCCAGTAACTCACGCACAGGTCATTGGTGTGGCCGTCGCGGTTCCGCCGGCCAAGATAGTTCCAGCTCGACCATGTCTTGCGCCTTCTGGGCATCAATGCGGGATCGTCATGCAAGACGGCCGCGTTGCGGCTGTAGCGAAATGATGAAAGCAGGCGATGCTCTAGGTCGGACGGATCGCCAAGCATGGCAAGAGCCTGATCGGCATGCGCGGCAATAACTACGTGGTCGAACCATTCGGTTTGGCCCGTCATATCGGCGATTTGAACCCGCCCGCCCGTCCTCATGATCCTGCCAACTCCGCGATTGACGCATATTCGCCCTTCAAAATCCGCAAGCATGGCATCGACATAGGACCGGCTGCCGCCAGCAACGGTGCGCCAGCGCGGGCGATCACGAATTCTGAGCAAACCGTGATTCTCGCAAAACCGGATAAAGGCTTCGGCGGGGTAATCGAGAATTGCCGGGGTTGGGACCGACCAGATCGCCGCCGCCATTGGCAGCAAGTGATCATCGCGAAAAGCGCGGCCATAACGGTGTTCGGCGAGGAACTCGCCAAGTGTTGCCAGGCCGAGCTTACCGGCATGAGCTGGTGCCTCGCGATAGAAGCGGAACAGATCGTGCAGCATGGACCAGAAGCGGGGGCTGAACAGGTTCCGGCGTTGGGCAAACAGGCCTTTCAGGTCTGCGCTGCCCGAATACTCAAGCGCACCATCGTCAAGCGATACGGCGAATGACATGTCAGATGCGTTGGTTGCGACAGCGAGATGAGCCAACAGCCGGGTGAGATTGGGGTAGGTGGCCTCGTTATAGACGATGAAACCGGTATCGACCGGGATGTGGCGACCGCCGCCCATGTCAACATCGATCGTCCGGCTATGACCGCCCGGCCGGGAATCGCGCTCGAACAAGGTGATGTCATGATGCCGCCCAAGCATCCACGCTGCGGCCAGACCCGAAATTCCGCTTCCAACGATGGCAATACGCGATCTGCTTCCGCTGCCTGACGGGGCCGGCAAGCTAAGGGGCCCATTGTTCACTCGATCCATTCCAACCTCGGCTTGCATCGAAGCGAACAAAATGCGGCCTCGATGCATCCAATACCGTCAAAACGCGGGAATGGATGAATATCGATGCATGATTGCTGTGGAGGACCATGATGGAAGGACTGATCTCGGGCAATTTGACAGCCCGCATGACCCAGTGGGCGGAACGCACTGAAATACCCGATGCCTTTACGCGCACCGCGATCTGGCTCCTTTGCGAGAGGACGGCACGCAAGCTCGCCGTACATGGGAACAGGGGTGAGAAGGCTTTCGTCGCTGAAATGGCTGCACGTGCCATCGCCGAGCACACTGGCTTGGCCAATATGCAGCATTACGAACTTCCTGCCGATTTTTTTGCCCTCACGCTGGGTCCGCGACGCAAATATAGCTGCTGCTTTTACCCGGAACGATCATCGACGCTTGCGGGCGCTGAAGAAGAGGCGTTGGCGATTACGCTCAAGCGCGCACGATTGAGCAACGGGCAGGAGATTCTGGAACTGGGCTGCGGCTGGGGCTCGCTGAGCCTGTATATGGCAGAACATCTGCCAGGGTCCCGGATAACTGCCGTTTCAAACTCGGCCTCACAGCGCACCTATATTGAAAATGCCGCACGACTGCGAGGCTTTGACAATCTCCAGGTCGTGACGGCCGACATGAACGACTTTTCGACCACGGAGCAGTTCGACCGGATCGTTTCGGTCGAGATGCTCGAACACATGGCGAACTGGGACGCCTTGTTTGCCCGTGCGCGGCGCTGGCTCAGGCCGGAAGGGCGATTGTTTGTCCATGTCTTCACACACGCAACGACCAGCTATCGCTTCGATCACCGCAATCCGGCGAACTGGATCGCGCAGCATTTTTTCACGGGTGGCATCATGCCCAGCGAAAAACTGATCTGGCGCTTCCCGCAGCATTTCGAAGTCGAGGAGCAATGGCGCTGGAACGGGAACCATTACGCGTGCACCGCCCGCGACTGGCTTGCCAACTATGATCGCAATATCGCCGGGATTCGCCTGATCCTGAAAGACGTATACGGGCCCGATGCCCGGCTATGGGAGCGGCGGTGGCGGCTTTTTTATCTCGCGACCGCGAGCCTTTTCGGTCATGGCGGCGGCAAATTTTGGGGCGTTAGCCATTACTGCCTAAAGCCATCCCCATAACAGCCTGGTCGTCAGGCAGGCCTGAATTCTCCGCTCCCGCTGTCGAGGATAAACAATTCACCATCATCGATTGCGAACCAGGCACCGTGCAATGCTATCCGACCCGCTGCTTCTCCGTCCTGAATGCAGGGGAATGTCCTGAGATTTGCAAGGCTGACCTTCACGGCCTCATGCTCCATTGCGCGGATTGCATCCGGCGTCGGCTCCGGACCATGTCGCTGAATGACCCTTTCGCGCGCACCGTCGAGCATTTCGATCCACCGCGAAATAAAGCCGCCTTCGCCCGGTCTCGCATTCTTGAAGTTCTGCAAAAGCGCTGCAGCACAACCGCCACAGGCGCCATGACCCATGACGAGAATTTCAGAGACTTCGAGCTGGGTGACGGCGAATTCGAGCGCGGCCGAAACGCCGTGGCGGCCGCCACTCAGTTCAAACGGTGGAACGAGGTTTGCGACGTTGCGTACGACGAACATTTGCCCCGGCGAAGCATCGAATATGGTCGAAGGGTCGACCCGGCTGTCCGAACAGGCGATCACCATGATGTCGGGTGATTGGCCCTCCGCAAGTTCGGCCCAGCGGCTGCGCTGTGTGGCCCAGCCCGCTCGCTGGAAACGATGATAGCCAGAGATCAGGTCAGCAAAATCGGTCATCCGATGTGCGGTAGGGAGCATGTCAGGGGGTGGCAAGTCCCCAAAAGTGACGCTAAGGCGCGCTGATGAATTTGCCTGCCAATCACACACGCGCCCGAAAGCCCGACTGGATCCGGGTCAAGGCACCGACCTCGGTCGGCTTTGCCGAAACCAGGGCGCTGATGCGCAGCCTGAACCTCGCGACGGTGTGCGAAGAAGCCGCTTGCCCGAATATCGGCGAATGCTGGACCAAAAAGCATGCCACGGTGATGATCCTGGGTGATACGTGCACGCGTGCCTGCGCCTTTTGCAACATCAAGACCGGGATGCCCCGTGCGGTCGATCCACTTGAACCGGAACACGTCGCGTCCGCCGCGGCAGAGTTGGGGCTTCAGCACATCGTCATAACCTCGGTCGATCGCGACGACCTGCCCGACGGCGGGGCCATGCAGTTCGTGAAAGTGATCGAAGCCCTGCGGCGCACCACCCCGGACACGACGATCGAGATACTGACGCCCGATTTTCGCAACAAGGCGCAGGCAGCGATCGAGGCAATTATTGTTGCGAAGCCAGATGTTTACAATCATAATCTCGAAACTGTCCCAAGATTATACCCGACGATCCGGCCGGGTGCGCGTTATTATGCTTCGCTGCGTTTGCTCGAGACTGTGAAGCGCCACGATCCCTCGATCTTCACAAAATCGGGCGTCATGCTCGGACTGGGGGAAGAGCGGTTGGAGGTTCACCAGGTCATGGACGATATGCGCTCGGCCGATGTCGATTTCCTGACCATGGGCCAGTATCTCCAGCCGACACCGCGCCACGCCAAGGTGATCGATTTTGTGACGCCGCAGGCATTCGATGCCTATGCGGCGATCGCGCGGGCAAAGGGCTTTCTCCTTGTCGCTTCGAGCCCCTTGACCCGATCAAGCTATCACGCCGATCGCGATTTTGCGGCGATGCAGGAGGCAAGGGCTAAACAGTTGGCCGATGCCAAGGCATAGCGAGGTCCGCGTCTTGCCCTGGTCGGCGGCGCAAATGTTCGATCTGGTCGCCGATGTCGGCCGCTACGGCGAATTCCTGCCTTGGGTCAGCGCGGTGCGTATCCGCTCGGACAGCGAGACCGAAATGGTCGCGGATCTGATCGTCGGCTTCAAGGGGCTCAGGGAGAATTTCACATCGAGGGTGCACAAGGAGAGACCGACCCGAATTCACATCGATTATGTCGACGGCCCGCTGAAATTCCTGCACAATCACTGGATGTTTGCGGATCTGCCGGGCGGTGGTTCGACGATCGACTTTTCGGTCGATTTTGCGTTCAAATCTAAGATATTCGAATCGCTTGCGGGGCAGGTGTTCGAACGTGCGCTCAACAGGATGACCGACGCATTTGTTGGCCGCGCCGAGGTGCTTTACGGCATGAGCAAGTCGAGCGCTACGAGCGCGGCCTGAAGCCGGACCGGCCCGCGCCCGATGTTGCCGAACTGGCGTGTGTCGGCAATCACATCATCCGGATCATCGCCTTTCAGCGCGCGGGCAAAGACGACTGTCCCGACCGGCTTCTGTTCGCTTCCGCCATCAGGTCCGGCAATCCCGGTAATGGCAATTGCCGCATCTGCGTTTGAGCGCGTCAGCGCTCCCTGTGCCATGGCCCAGGCTGTCGCGATCGAAACGGCCCCGAACGTTTCGAGGATGTTGGTGTCAACGTGCAGCATGTCCATCTTTGCGTCGTTCGAATAGGTCACATAACCTGCCTCGAACACCTCCGACGATCCCGCAATCGAGGTAAGCGCGGCCGATACCAATCCGCCCGTGCAACTTTCTGCAACCGCAATGCGCCGACCAGCTGCAAGATTGGCGGCAATGACGCGTCCGGCTTCCGCGACCAGCACAGGATCAAGGCAATCGCTCACAGCCTCATTTCCCACTCGCAGGTACAGGGCAAATCCGAAGTGGTGATTTTTTCTGCTTGTCCATGCTTCCCAGTTCCATCAGCGTCGTGATCAGCATCGCCATGTTCCTCGCCGGAAGGGGTTCGAGAATGTTGAAAAAGCGGTCAAGTTTTGGGCAATCGTCGAGCTTTACCTTTTCGGCGAGTCCGGCGCCAAAAGCCGCCTCAATCAGTCCTCTGGCAGCAGGTTCACCCAGCGCTTCGGTCAAATCCAGCCCTGACACCTTGTTGAAGGCCAACCGGGCGACGGGCCAGGCCTTGTCAGCCTCAATCTGGTAGCGCGCCGCAAGTATCGGCCCGGATTGGACCAGCGCGGTCGTCGCGGGAAGGGCCGGCGTACATTTCGTTGTCATCGCTCGAATCGCTGACGGCAATCCATAGGTGACGAGCGACTCGGCTTCGGGCGGTGTCAGGCAGGATTTTGCCGATTGCGCCATTGCCTGGCCCGGGATGGAGAGAAGGGCAGCAATGATGAGGAAATCTCGCATTATCAGATCCTTATCGTGGCAATGGCTTGCGCCGCAATGCCCTCGCGCCGCCCCGTCAGGCCAAGGCCTTCGGTCGTGGTCGCCTTGACACTGGTCCGGCCAATATCGACGCCGAGCAATTCTGCCAACCGTGCGCGCATGGCCTGTCGATGCGGGCCGATCTTTGGCATCTCGCATATGATCGTCAGGTCAACATGATCAATGATGCCGCCTGCGTGGGCGACCAGCTTGCAGGCGTGACTGACAAAGAGATGGGAGGCAGCCCCCTTCCAGCGGACATCGCTTGGGGGGAAGTGGCTGCCGATGTCGCCTTCGCCAATTGCACCCAGAAGGGCGTCCACGACGGCATGGAGCGCAACGTCGGCATCCGAATGGCCGGCAAGGCCAAATTCATGATCGATCTTCAACCCGCAAAGCCAAAGTTCCTTGCCCTTTTCCAGGCGATGAACGTCAAAGCCCATCCCGGTTCTGGTCGTTCGAGAGGCGGCTAGACGACGTTCGGCTGCAGCAAAGTCCGTTTCGAGCGTTATCTTTTCTAGCGCGGGGTCGCCCGCGACGATCACAATGTCATAGCCCGCCGCGCGCGCCATCTGCGCATCATCCGTCGCAATTCCGCCCTTCCAGCGCGCGTGTGACGTCATGATGGCATCATAGCGGAAAGCCTGCGGGGTCTGTATCCGCAAGAGCCCCGACCGGTCCACAACATCCCCAAGGACATTGCCGCCGCGCGCCAGCGTGTCCACCACGGGAAGCGCGGGAAGGGCGCCATCGGCCTCATCAAGTGCGGTGACAAGTCGAGTGATGATGTCCGCTGACAGGAATGGCCGGGCAGCATCATGGATCAGCACGTTCTTCACGCCACGCCCTGCGAGCGCCTCCAATCCGGCGCGCACAGAATCCTGCCGCTCGGCGCCGCCGGTCACGAGGCCGGCTACTTCTCGTCTTCCAAGCGCTTCCGCGGCAAGCTGATCCTGGCCCTCGCCAATGACAAGATAGACCGCACCAATATCCGGGTGCGCGAGAAAAGCGTCAACCGAATGGGCGAGCAAAGCCTTGCCGCCCAATACTGCAAACTGCTTCGGGATAGCTCCGCCTGCACGGTCGCCTTTCCCGGCAGCGACGATCAATGCGGCTATGGTCATGCCGCGCCCTTACCTTTGGTAGAAGCGGCGCGGAAGGGGTGTTGCACCGCAACATGAAATTGGGTAGGGAATTGCTGAAATTTTAGGCAGAAAATGCGAACGCTCCAGCCCATTGCAATCGGACCGGTCGAGATAAAGGTCCCCGTAATCCTCGCGCCGATGACCGGTGTGACGGACATGCCATTCCGTACCCTGGTGCGTCGCTTCGGTTCGGGCCTCAATGTGACCGAAATGATTGCCAGCCAGGCAATGATCCGTGAAACGCGCCAGTCGCTTCAAAAGGCGGCCTGGGATGCCGTTGAGGAGCCGGTTTCGATGCAGCTCGCCGGGTGTGCGCCGCACGAAATGGCGGAAGCTGCGAAGCTGAACGAAGATCGCGGAGCGGCAATCATCGACATCAATATGGGCTGCCCCGTCAAGAAAGTCGTGAACGGCGAGGCCGGATCGGCGCTGATGCGCGATTTGTCGCTCGCCGCCAGCATCATCGAAGCCACGGTCAAGGCGGTCAAGGTGCCCGTCACGGTCAAGATGCGGATGGGATGGGATCATCACAGCCTTAATGCCCCGGAATTGGCGCACATCGCCGAGGACCTTGGTGCACAGCTGGTAACGGTTCATGGTCGCACGCGGTGCCAGATGTATCGTGACAGTGCTGACTGGGCCTTTGTCCGCAACGTCAAGGATGCCGTTTCCATACCCGTGATCGTGAACGGCGACATTTGTTCGGTCACCGATGCCAGGGATGCGCTTGAGCAGTCAGGCGCGGATGGTGTGATGATCGGTCGCGGCGCGTATGGCAAACCGTGGCTGCTGGCCCAGGTCATGGCGGCGCTGACCGGTCGGGGCGGTCTCCCCGACCCGACGATTGAACAACAATATCACCTGATTACAGATCATTACAATGCAATGCTTGAACACTATGGTGAGTTGACGGGTGTCAACATGGCCCGCAAACATATCGGCTGGTATACCAAGGGGCTGCCAGGATCGGCCGAATTCCGCAACGGGATCAACCAGATTGGCGATTCGCACACTGTGCTTGCCGAGCTTGAACGCTTCTATTTGCCGTGGCTCAGCCGCGCTGCGGCCTGAGATGAAGGCGAAACCAGACGCTTCCGATGTCCTCGTCGCGCTGCAAACGGCTGTGCTGATCGTGGATCCGGATGGCCGTATTGTGGACGTCAACGCCGCCGCAGAGGCCGTCCTCAATATCAGTGCGACGCATCTGAAAGGCCGCGAGCTGGCGGAGATATTGAGTATGCCGCCCGGCTTTGATGCCGCGACCACAGGGCCATTTGCGGCCTATGAAGTCAATCTCACGACTGCGCGTGGCGTCAGTTTTCGGGCTGATTTTGTTGTCACGCCCTTTGCCGACTGGGCAGGCTGGAGGCTTGTTGCGCTTCATGCGGCGGCATCTGCCTATCGCATGGGGCATCGGCTGGAGCGGGGAGGGGGCACGCGCAGCGCAATCGGCGTCGCGGCCATGCTGGCGCATGAGATCAAAAACCCGCTTTCCGGCATCCGCGGCGCGGCCCAACTTCTCGAAAGCAGGGCGAGCAAGGATGACAGCCGGATGACGCGGCTGATCCGCACCGAAGTTGACCGGATTGCGGCGCTTCTCGACCAGATGGAAGGCTTCACCGATACGCGACCGCGCCCGCCGGCACCGGACAATATTCACGAGATCATCGACCATGTGCGGCACGTGGCGCAGAGCGGCTTTGGCTCGGTGCTCAAGATTGTCGATAGCTACGATCCTTCGCTGCCGCCGGTTTTGGTGCATCGCGATTCGCTGGTTCAGATTCTGCTAAATCTCCTGAAAAATGCTGCCGAAACTGCAACTGAAGGCGAAACTCGCACCGTCCGGATCAGGACGGCCTATCGGCAGGGTGTATCGCTGACTGCAGACGCAGGGAACGGGCGGCGCTCACTCCCGATAGAATTGTGCGTGATCGACGATGGGCCCGGCGCTCCGCCCGAACTTGCCGACGACATGTTCGACCCCTTTGTTTCGACCAAGAAATCGGGGCGCGGGCTTGGGCTTGCCATTGCTGACAAACTGATCCGCGACATGGGCGGCATCATTCAATATGCGCGCGAGGGAGACCCCGAAATGACCGTTTTCCGCCTGCTACTGCAACGCGCCGAAAGGGACATTGCATGACCAAGGGACGAATCCTTCTGGTTGACGATGACGAGGCCATTCGCACAGTGGTCTCGGAGGCGCTGCGCCGTGACGGGCACGAAGTGACGGCCGTCGGCTCGGTTGCCGAGCAAATGAGCCTGCTCCGCAATTTTGCACCGGACATGCTGGTCACCGACGTGATTCTGCCCGATGGAAACGGCTTGGACAATATTCCTGCCATTCTCGCCGAGCGACCGGATATGCCGATCATCGTGCTGTCGGCGCAGAACACGCTGTCTACAGCGGTGCGCGCCACTGAGCAGGGGGCGTTTGAATATCTTCCCAAACCGTTTGATCTTGACGAGCTCTGTCGCGCCGTGCGCGATGGATTGCGTCGCAAGCAGACGCAATCGGCATACGCGCAGACAACCGACGAGAATGGCGGGCTGCCCCTTATTGGCCGGTCTCCGGCGATGCAGGATGTTTACAGGACAATTGCGCGGGTGGTCCCCAACGACCTTTCGGTACTCATCCTCGGCGAATCGGGCACGGGCAAGGAACTTGTCGCACGAGCGATCCATGATCTCGGACCGCGCAAGGCCAAGCCCTTTGTCGCGGTCAACATGGCAGCAATACCGCGCGAGTTGATCGAGGCAGACCTGTTCGGCCACGAACGTGGGGCCTTTACCGGCGCCCAGAATCGTGTGCCGGGTCGCTTCGAGCAGGCGGCAGGTGGCAGCCTCTTTCTCGACGAGATCGGGGATATGCCGATGGATGCCCAGACGCGCCTGTTGCGGGTCCTGCAATCCGGCGAATTCACGACTGTCGGCGGCAATCGGCCGATCCGTGCCGATGTGCGCATCATCGCTGCGACGCATAAGAATCTGCCTGAGCTGATCGCCGCCGGATCCTTCAGGGAGGATCTGTATTACCGTCTCAACGTCATCCCCGTTACGTTGCCGCCGCTCCGGCAGAGGGGCGAGGACGTGGCCCTGCTGGCGCGTCATTTCCTCGAGGTCGCCGCGCGGGAAGGCCTGCCGCGAAAAAGGCTGGATGAAAGCGGGAGCGCGCGCCTTGTGGTGCATGACTGGCCCGGAAATGTACGAGAGCTTGAAAACCTGATGCGGCGGCTGGCCGTGCTTTCGCGACACGATGTCATTTCGTCGAGCCTTGTCGAACAACAACTCGATGCTGCCCGCGATCAGGCACAGCCCTTGCCCCAAACCCATTTTGCCGATGAAGGCCTGTCGCTGGCGATCGAGCAGTATTTGTCCAACTATTTCGTCCGCCATGGCAAGGCCTTGCCGCCCGATGGTTTGCACCACCGCCTGCTCGAAACTGTGGAGCGCCCGCTGCTCCGCGCGACCATGATTGCCGTCAAGGGAAACCAGATTCGTGCGGCGAAGCTGCTGGGCATCAACCGGAATACCCTCCGCAAGAAGCTGGGCGATCTTGGCATCGATGCATCGCTGGGACGCGGCGGAAAGGTGTGAACAACGGTTGACCTGCAATCCGCACGGGAACGAGTGTGTTGGAAATACCACGCTGACGTTGTAACGATGCAACAATGAACAGCGCTTCGCCATCAGCACTGGAACGCCTGCCACGCTGGCTCGCAGTGATGGCGCGACGACGGGGCTGGCTGCCCTATGTCGAACTTGGGGCATTCTTGTCGCTGATTGTAATCGGAATCATCAGCTACCTGATCCTCACGGGCGGCCAGCCGGGCCAGAGGCTTTTGACCCCACCGCTCGTGGCGATTCTCCTCGTTGCCAACCTCATCCCGGCGATAGCCCTGATTGTGCTTGCGGGTCGGCGCATTGCGATGAGAAGGGCCGCAAACTCACCGATTGGCGGCCATGGTCGGCTGCATGTCAGGCTGGTGGCGCTGTTTTCGCTGATTGCCAGCATCCCTGTCCTGCTGCTGGTGATCTTTGCGTCATTCCTGTTCCAGTATGGAGTCGAGTTCTGGTATTCCGACCGGGCGCGCGACATGTTCGAAAATGCGAACACGCTTGCACAGACCTTCTACAACGAGAAACAGGAAAGAATCGTTCGGGAAACTGAACTGATGGCCAGCGATCTCAGTTTCAACCTTTCGGTCGCGCCGATAGACAGCAAGGGATTCAACGAGAATTTCGCCTATCAGGTTTATGTTCGCGAGCTCTCCGAAGCTGCGATCGTGCGGTTTACGAAAAAGAACGGATCTCAATCGCTTGCGCTGGTCAATCCCTATGACCGCCCCACCGAAAACTGGGTTCCGCCGGCAATTGTGCAGCAATTGCGCGCGACGCGGAAAACGGTTTTCCAGGATTCGGGGGGGCGGATGCAGGCGATTGCGCCTTTGCCGGGGGCTCCGGATGTCTATGTTTATGCCGCACGGGTGAGCTCGCCACAGGCCCAAGCCCAGGCCAAGCGTTTTTCGCTGGTCCTGAAAAATTATGACGATTTGGTCGAGCGATCCCGCACGCTGCAGCTCCAGTTTCATGCAGCACTCCTGCTGATCACGCTTGTGATTGTCAGCACGGCCGTGTGGGTTGCTCTTCAGGTTGCTGACCGGCTGGTGAAGCCCGTAGGAGAACTCGTCAACGCAGCGCAACGCGTTACCGCTGGCGATCTGACGGCGCGTGTGGAAGAACCGCCGACGCGCGACGAGCTTGGTGTCCTTTCCAGCGCCTTCAACCGCATGACGGGGCGTCTCGAAGCGCAGCGGAACGAAATCATCGCCGCGTCCGACCTGATCGACCGGCGTCGCGCCTTCATCGAAGCGGTCCTGTCAGGCGTTACGGCTGGTGTGATTGCGGTCGGTGAGGACCGGCGGGTAAGGGTCATGAACCGGTCGGCAGCGGAACTGCTCGAGGCCGGTCCGGATTCATCGGCGCCTCTCGCGCAACTTGCCCCGGAACTCGGCGCAATGCTCGATCGCGGGGAATCCGAAGCCATCGTCCACCTGGCGGGCAAGGAAGAAGCACGAACGCTCGCCGTCAAGATTACGCGCGACGAACTCGGGCATGTGCTGACGTTCGATGACATCACGGCACAGCTCACCGACCAGCGTCGGGCCGCCTGGGCAGACGTTGCGCGTCGAATTGCGCACGAAATCAAGAACCCGCTGACTCCCATCCAGCTTGCGGCAGAACGTCTGAAGCGCCGCTTCGCAAAGGAAATACACACCGATCCAGCCACATTTGAACGCCTGACCGATACTATCGTCCGTCAGGTTGGCGATTTGCGGCGCATGGTTGACGAATTTTCGTCTTTTGCGCGGATGCCCAAGCCGGTTTTCCATGACGAAGCGCTGATCGACATTTGCCGTCAGGCCGTTTTCCTTCACGAGATAGCCCATCCGGCGATCATTTTTTCAATTGACTCGCCTGACCCCAAGCTCCGCCTCGTCTGCGACCGCAGGCAACTTGGCCAAGCGCTGACCAACCTCGTCAAGAATTCGGTCGAAGCCGTCGAAGCCAAGGATGGGGCCGATGGCATCATATGTGTTTCAGTGCGGAAAAATCCGGATTCGACGGTCACGCTGACGGTTTCGGACAATGGAATTGGCCTGCCCAAGGAGCGCGATCGGCTCGCCGAACCGTATATGACGACCCGCGAACGCGGCACGGGGCTTGGCCTTGCTATCGTCAAGAAGATTGTCGAGGAACATGGGGGAACGCTCAGCTTTTCGGATCGGGATGGAGGCGGGACGGTCATCACTCTCCACTTCGATCCAGCAGGAACCAATGCCGGAGACGATGGCGACGAAGCGGTCCCGCTTGGCGATGCCGGGGCAGCCCTGCCTAGCGCGCTCACACGTAACGGAGACCGATAGACATGGCGCTCGACATCCTGATTGTTGATGACGAAAGTGACATCCGGGAATTGGTCGCGGGCGTACTCGAAGACGATGGATATGAGTCGCGGTGTGCGGCAGACAGCGATTCCGCGCTGGCAGCAATTGCCGACCGGCGTCCGACGCTGGTCCTGCTGGACGTCTGGCTGAAGGGATCTCGCCTGGACGGCCTTGATCTGCTCGATGAAATCAAGCGCCGCGATGCGACGTTGCCGGTTCTGGTCATTTCGGGTCACGGCAATTTGGACACCGCGGTTGCGGCAGTGCGCCGGGGTGCAGCCGACTTTATCGAGAAGCCGTTCGAAGCGGAACGGCTGCTCCATCTCGTCAACCGGGCGACCGAGACGCAGCGCCTGCGTCGCGAGAATGAGGCCTTGCGCGCGCAAGTCGGTTATGAGGATGAACTCACCGGAACTTCGAGCGCAATCAATGCTGTGCGCGCCACCCTCAAGCGCGTCGCGCCGACCGGCAGCCGTGTGCTCCTGACCGGCCCCGCCGGAGTGGGCAAGGAAGTCGCTGCGCGCCTGCTTCATAACTGGAGCCCCCGTTTCGCAGCGCCATTTGTTGTTGCCAGTGCTGCACGCATGACCCCTGAACGGGTCGATGAGGCGCTGTTCGGGGTTGAACGCAACGAGGCGGAGATCAGTCCGGGGCTGATGGAGCAGGCGCATGGCGGCACACTGTTCCTGGACGAAATCGCCGATATGCCTCTCACCACCCAGGCGCGCATCCTCAGGGTGTTGACCGACCAGAGCTTCGCGCGCGTCGGCGGGACACGGATGGTGAAGGTCGATGTGCGTGTCGTATCGGCCACTTCACGCGATTTGCTTGCCGAGATTGCAGCCGGTCGTTTCCGTGAGGATTTCTATTACCGCTTGAATGTCGTTCCCGTGCACATCCCGGCACTCGCGGAGCGGCGCGAGGACATTCCCGTGCTGGCCGAACATTTCGTGGCGCGCTTCGCGGCGGATCGCAGGATCCCGACGCCAGCTTTTGCGGCCGATGCCGTGGCCGCGCTCCAGGCCTATGACTGGCCCGGCAATGTCCGCCAGCTGCGCAATATCATTGAGCGCACGATTATTCTCGCGCCCGGCGAGCGGATCGAAAGTGTGGATGTTGACATGTTGCCGCACGAAATCCTCGGCGATGGCGGGGCGGTTACCCAAGGGGCCGCCAATGCAATGATGGGTGCGCCATTGCGAGAGGCGCGCGAAACATTCGAACGTGAATATCTGCGCGTCCAGATTCGACGCTTTTCCGGAAATATATCGCGCACGGCGACATTCATCGGGATGGAACGATCCGCGCTGCACCGAAAGCTGAAGATCCTGGGCATGGTGGAATTGCGCAGCGAGGATGAAGAACAGGGCTGACGACCGCTCTTCAATCGACTATGGACCCCAGGCGCCCCGTTTTGGGGAGCAGACGATGCCGCGTAACGGCACGCGTGCGGGCGACGACCCGCCAAGACCAAGAGGTTTAACTATGCCCGATAAGTCCAACAATCTTCAGGATATTTTCCTGAACAACCTGCGCAAGAACAAGACACCGGTGACGATGTTTCTGGTCAAGGGTGTCAAGCTGCAGGGAATCATCACATGGTTTGACAATTTTTCGGTTCTTCTGCGCCGTGATGGCCAGAGCCAGCTCATCTACAAGCATGCGATCTCGACGGTCATGCCGGCGGCAAGCGTGGACCTGATTGGCATTGCCGCCCTGTTCGAACAGGGTGAGCGTAAGAAAGGGCTTCAGGACGTGTTCCTTGGCGCCGTCCAGCGTACACAGAACCCGGTGACGATGTTCCTTGTCAACGGCGTGATGCTGCAGGGTGACATCGCGGCCTATGACCTGTTCTGCCTGTTGCTCCAGCGCGATGAGTTTGCCCAGCTTGTCTACAAACACGCGATTTCGACGATCCAGCCGACGCACCCCCTCAATCTCGCCGAAGAGGGCGAAACGGAAGCCGATTGAGCGTATTCCAAAGGCAGGACGATGATGGCGTCGCACGCGGCGCACGCGCATTGGTCGTGCTTCCGGATTTCGGGAAGGGCGGCCTGCGCAGCGCGGAGGCTCGGCTGGAAGAGGCCGTTGGCCTTGCCGCAGCAATCGGGCTCGACGTGTGCGATACGGCCGTTTTCCGTATCCGCGTGCCGAAGCCTGCAACCCTGTTGGGCTCAGGACAGGTCGAAACTTTGTCGGCAAGTGTTAACGCCTTCGAGGTTGACCTTGTCATCGTCGATGGCGCCCTGACCCCGGTCCAGCAGAACAACCTCGAAAAATCCCTTGAAACCAAGGTGATAGATCGTACCGGCTTGATCCTCGAAATATTCGGGGAGCGCGCGGCCAGCGCAGAAGGGCGGCTCCAGGTCGAAATCGCCCATCTTGACTATCAGGCCGGGCGCCTCGTGCGCAGCTGGACCCACCTCGAGCGGCAACGCGGCGGATTCGGCTTTCTTGGCGGCCCCGGCGAAACGCAGATCGAGGCCGACAGACGGATGATCCGCGACCGCATGGCAAAGCTGCGTCGCGAACTGGCAGACCTTACGCGCACCCGCAAATTGCATCGTGATCGCCGCACAAGGGCCCCCTGGCCTACAATCGCGCTTGTCGGGTACACCAATGCCGGAAAATCAAGTTTGTTCAATCGTTTGACGGGCGCTTCTGTCATGGCCGAGGACCTGCTGTTTGCCACGCTCGACCCGACAATGCGCCAGATTTCCTTGCCCGGGATCGAAAAGGCCATTCTCTCGGATACCGTCGGTTTCGTCTCCGAACTCCCGACGCAGTTGGTGGCAGCCTTTCACGCGACCCTTGAAGAGGTGGTCGATGCTGACATCATCGTCCATGTACGAGACATCGCGCATGTCGATAGTGAAGCTCAGCGCGAAGACGTGCTTCGCGTCATGGTCGAAATCGGCGCTGGCGGGGAGGAGGGTGCCCCCGTGATCGAGGCCTGGAACAAGATTGACCGGCTTGATCCCGAAACAAGGGCGGTGCTGGAACATCAGGCCGCAAAGCGCGACGATGTCGTGCTGATTTCCGCGCTCAGCGGCGAGGGTGTCGATGCACTCTCACAACTCCTGTCGGATCGTTTGACCAGTTCGCACCGGATTCGCCAGATCGCACTGGGCATGGCTGACGGGGCGGCTCTCGC
>CXWL01000041.1_pt1 | contig 27131 bp, 20 predicted proteins | sample 590931 | NCBI WGS metagenome assembly CXWL01 (sample SAMEA3498368, study PRJEB10139) | groundwater metagenome | biome: water well; material: biofilm material | place: Germany | collected 2015-04-27 | reverse complement strand
AGAATTGGCAGCAGGGCGAGTACAAGTAGTCATTTTTTACGAATTTGTTATGATATAATTGCCATTATATCAAATAGTTACTTTGTTATCCACCCTTTTTATGCAAAATTCAGACTATGTGAAATGTTAACAGACCCTAGCCTAGGCCTACCCCGCAGATAAAAAACAAACGTATCCAAGAGTGCGTGCTATTCGGGCTTTTTAACTATTTGATCTTTACCGCATAGCGGTTGATTTATACCTAAATTGATGCATTGAGTAACCTAGGTTCTGTTGATATTTCAAAAATAGGCTTTCTAAAACAACCACTTACAATCGTCAGAGTAAATTGTAATCCTTTGATACGGCAAGTGTTTTTACCAAATGTCAACAGAACCTAGGATAAATAAAATTCCCTATATGAGATTATGCTGACATGATGCTTTTCTTTTTCAAAAAAAATCTGTGTAGGTAGCCCATAGAGGAAACAGCATGTCAACTGATAGTTCAACATCTTGGGAATAAAAAATATTATCAGCTAAATCTCCAATCATTCCAGACATACTTTCTGCTATCTCCAGATCACTCAGCAAAGGATTTGAAGCGGGATCACTGAAGACATTATCCATTAATGCCGGTAAATCTGGCGAGTCTGGGTCATTTTCAACGAAGTCAAAAATTTTACCGATTTCAAACATCTCTGATTGGTCCATTGCTTTTAGACTATGAATCCAAGTACCAAAGAATAAAGATTCAATATTATCGGCAGTAGCAGCAACATAGCCTAAGCGTGTTGTGCCTAGCTCACCAGGAGTAAAAATACCATCACTAGCGCTTGGAAATCTATCAGGATTAAAAGTACCAGAACTTGTTCTCAATGCAGCAGTAGACAAAATCCCGGTGCTATCATTGAAAGCCAAATATTTAACTAAAGTTGCCGATGTAGAACCACTTAAATCAACACTATCAAGATCTGCGGTATTTAATCCATAGTTTGCAAAATATGCACTGATATCATTGGTAGAGTAGCCTGTTATTTCGTTAAGCATTGCAGTTGTTATGTCATATTGTTTTGCCACATCAAAAATAGTTGTGGGTTCATTAACATGCGAAAAAATGAAATCGTGTGCTTGTTGCATTGTTACACCAAGTGAAGCTAAATGGGATTCTGCTGACATAATGCTTTTCTTATCCTCATGAATTTGTTAGAAATGATATGTGTGGTGTATAGGAAAAATAAACACCCTTTTTCATAAGGGATGAATGTACTGGAAGTCAGATTGGCTGTCAAACACATGGGTAAGCGATGAAAAGAACACTTAATTCCGGTTCTATCAGCACAAAAAATCAAAGAATTGGAGGCATTTTCGCCCTTTAGGGGAAAGGCGCCCAAGCGGAAAGATCAACTCAATCATGAAGAGAGCTGAAAAAGACGAGCTACGAATCAGATAGTCTCAAAAAGATCATGAACCTGCGCAGGTGATCGTGGCGGTGCTTGGGCAGGCAAGCAGTGATCGTGGCGCGTTTAACAGAGTAACTGATGTTACGCACCCATTTTTTAAAATCAATGAGTTACGATTTTCTGAATTCGCTACAGCCATTGATTCTTCTGAACGCCTGCGTAACATCAGAGAGTAACTTTGTTAAGTATAGAAATTATTGTCACGCTAGAAAAATGACGGGGCTTTCATTACCCGCCTGCTTGAAAATCGCTGGAAGTACCTATTTCATTGACACTTTCGCTAAAGCGGCGAAATAAAACCGACTAAACCGACAAATTACACCTGCCAACAGAATCACGCTCTCATACACTCCCACCCATCCCCTCAATAAACGTATCAATAAACGACTTGATCTTATCCGCTACCCGCTCAATGATTGGCTTGCGTTCTAATATCCTGGGTTTAAAGTTGAGGGTGTCGACGATTTCCTGATCACGTGGCAGGCGATTGGCGAAGGCGTAGTTATTCAATAGTTTTTCCATTTCCTGCGGCGCTATGTTTTCCTCTGCACAAAGTTTCACAAAAGCTTCCTTTTTATTGACTGTCCAATACTTCTCAAATGCCTGGATCACGTTCTCATTCGGTTTGAGTTTGGGCAGGTTTTCTTCAATGAATGCTTCAATCAAGGCACGTTTGCTGCGCAGTTGAATTTCCCCTGCCACCAGATCAATAATTTCTTTCTGGCGTTTTTTTGCCTCGATTGGGTCGAGTATGTTCAGGCTCACCAGCAAATTGAGAATGTACGCCACATTGATTTCATCCCGGTGGATCAGGCTCAGTTCAAAGTCGACATCGTCCAGAATGGAGACTTTCTCACCGTCCTGGCCTTTCTTCACCTGGTCATGTACATCCAGATATTTGCTTTTATAGTCCTCAAACTGCTGCGGTTCCAGGGTTAAGTTTGCCTCATCAAAGTCGGCAAATGTGGTGAGGATGTTTTTAAGGCGTAACAGCTCGCGGAATTTTGTAACAAACTCAAACAGCGCGTTCTCATCAGGCAACACATCCACACTGGCAACCGTAGGCGCTATTTCCAACAGTTCTTCAGTGGCCTTGTTAAATTTCTCCACATAATCTTCATACGGTTCCAGCAATACCGTTTCCTTGGCATCCTTGTTGGAGAATAGCGCAATGGCTTCATCCGTGGCGGCTTTCAGGTTTCTGAAACAAACGATATTACCTTGTGATTTCTTTTCATTCAGGATGCGGTTGGTGCGCGAGAAAGCCTGTACCAATCCATGAAACTTGAGATTCTTATCGACATACAGCGTATTTAAGCGCGGGCTGTCAAAGCCAGTCAGAAACATATTCACTACCAGCAGAATATCAATCTCACCGCTGCGCACCCGCTTGGCAATATCCTGATAATAGTTATAGAACGACTGGTTATCATTAGTGCTGTATTTTGTGCCAAATAGCGCATTGTAATCACCGATAAACTCATCCAGCTTATCCCGGCTGCTTTGGTTCACGCGTGCATCACTGGGTACATCGGGCGCTTCTTCCGGGATCATGCCATTGGCCAAGGGGCTGGGTTCATTCGCGGCATAACTGAATATTGTGGCGATTTTAAGAGGGTGCGCAGACTCTGCCTGTTTCTGTTTGAATAGCGCGTAATACTGAATCAGGTTATCGATGCTGCTGACGCAAAACATCGCGGTAAAGCTGGGTGCTTTGGTCTTTTGTGCGTGATGAGCCAGAATATAATCGGTGATTTTCTCCAACCGGTACGGGCTATCGAGCAATTCCTGTTTGTTGATCGCCTCGACTTCGATATCCAGTTGATTGGCGCTGTCCTTGTATTGGTACTTGCCGACATATTCCACCGCGAAGCGCAGCACGTTCTCATCCTTGATGGCATCGACGATCACATATTTATGCAGGCACTCACCAAACAAATCCTTGGTGGTTCTGATCTGCCCTGTGCCATTGTTGGCGTTATCGGCAAAGATCGGCGTGCCGGTGAAGCCAAACATTTGTGCTTGGCTGAAGAAGCGCTTGATGTTCTGGTGCGTTTCGCCAAATTGGCTGCGGTGGCATTCATCAAAAATAAACACAAATTTGTGATCTTGCAGGTGCGCAATCTTATCGAAGTAATACGGCTTGATCAGTGCGTTATTGAGTTTCTGGATGGTCGTGACAATCAGCTTGGTACTGTCATCGGTCAATTGTTTCACCAGATTGTGCGTATCGGTGGTGGCATCCACGCTACCCTTGGCGAAAGCGTTGAATTCCCGCGTGGTTTGATAATCCAAATCCTTGCGGTCGACCACGAACAGCACCTTATGCACCTTGGGCAAGCGCATGATGATCTGGCTGGCCTTGAATGAAGTCAGTGTCTTGCCTGATCCGGTGGTATGCCAGATATACGCATTATCGTTGCTGTTCTTCACCCGATCCACCAGCGCTTCGGTGGCATAAAACTGATACGGGCGTAATATCTTCAATACACCTTCCTCGGTAATCACGGTGTAATGCGTGATCATCTTGGCAATATGGCAAGGCTTCAGGAATGCAGCGGCAAACTCGCATAAATCCGACAAGCGGTTGTTCTCTTTGTCTGTCCAAAAGAAGGATTGCTGAAATGATTGGGTTTTATTATTGGAAAAGTATTTGGTATTCACGCCATTGCTGATGATGAATAGCTGCACATACTGAAACAATCCCGCCCCGGCATCATACGATTCATGCTGATAGCGGTTGACCTGATGAAAAGCCACTTTCAGTTCCGCACCGCGGCGCTTCAGTTCGATCTGCACCAAGGGCAAGCCGTTGATCAGGATGGTTACGTCATAGCGGTTCTTGCGCTTGCCTTCCATGCTGACCTGATTCGTGACTTGAAACTCATTCATGCACCAGTCATCGCAATTGAGGAAGCTGAGATAAAGTGTTTCAGCGGGCTGTCCATTAGCGGCTTCACGTTTCAGCGCAAACTTGTCGCGCAGTATTTTGGCGCGTTCCACGATGGTGCCGGTGTTGAGGTGATTCAGTATCCGGTCGAATTCGGGCTGGGTGAGTAGGATGTTGTCGTTATGGATTTCGAGCTGGCGCTTGAGGTTGGCCAGCATCGCAGCTTCATCATCAATGCGCACCCGACTATATTCCATACGCTCAAGCTGTTCGATCAGGCTTTGTTCCAGCGCAAACTCGGACTGAATAACGGATTGTGTGTTCATTTAAACCAGGATTGTCACAGACGTTATTTGTGCCGGACTAAACGATCAAGCAATATGTCTTCGATATTGCGCCGGGCATCAATGACAGACAGGATATAAACTTGATGTTCCGCGAGTCTATAAATCACGCGCCAAGGTGGAATGATTAATTCGCGATAGTGCAGTATGCCTTGCTGTTTCAGCTCAGGCACAATACGCCCTTGTTGCGGAAAAAGCGTGAGTTCGGAAACCCTGTCCTTGATCTTCTTGAGGTTATCGGCTGCGGCTGATGGATTATCGGCCCGGATATATTGAATAATCTCCACCAAATCCGCATGGGCGACACTTGCCCAAATAATTTCATGCTTTTGGGGCATGCGATGAATCGATTAATTTTTCCAGATCGGCAAAAACTTCATCATGCGAAACAGCATGCCCTTGATGAATATCTTCTTCCCCTTGAGAAATCAGTTTTAATAATCCAATGGCATTGCGCATATTCTCGAAACTCTCGGGGTCTTGCAGCACAGCCCTGGGCTCGCCATTCTGGGTGATAACGATAGGGCGATGCGTTTCATTCACCTGTTTTAACAAATCAGCCGCACGGGCTTTCAATTGGGTAACCGGTTTGATGTCAGTCGATATTTTCATGGTCATTTACTCCAATGCTTTATTCAGTCCGTTTATAGTGCCTTATTATTCCCTTTTATGCGCCAAAAGGATAGTGCTTTTTACTGACTCAAAAATATTCAGGCTAAACGAACATCTGTTGTAACAAGCCTTTCTTGTATTGTTTTACGGCATAAAGCCGGGTCTGGGTTTGGGTGATCTTGTCGTCGATGGCGGTGAGGAAATTGGCGATTTTGGTTTGTTCTTTATAGGTCGGGTAGGGAATGTCTATCTTAAAGAAATAATGTTTACTGACATTTAGCAATCCGTCCATCCTAGCCGTACTTGAAATTAATTTCTTCAAAAATTTATCTAAATAATGCCATTCAAATAATTTGGAATAATAATTAGTGGCAATAGGCAATTTTGAGCGAAAGCTAATGAAAACATTTGGCACCGCTATATCTTTGCCAGTCAGATTTGCATAAACACAGCCGTAAGTAAATGTTTTTGAGTTTCCTTTGTTATACGCGAATTGGAATGGTTTCAAGCATATGTAATTAGAGTTTTGCTTCCCTGAGATATCCCTGCCAAATTTCTCTCGTTGACTGACGAATCCTTTTCCAGCCGTAATGCTGTAAGTTTCAAAGTTTTGATTTTTGACTTTCTCAGTTACTTCCGAAAACACTTCACCTAGTTTTTTTGTTTCCCACTCCGGAAACTCCCGCCCATCATCGTCCTTAAACCGCAGCTTCTGGCTAAAGATCTGCTGCATGACGCCTTTTTTGTATTGCGTCAATAAATCGTATTTTTGCGTGAGCTGGGAGATTTTTTCATCAATCACCGTGAGGAAGCTGGCGATTTTGGTTTGTTCTTCTCTGTTTCTTGGAATTTTTAATTTAATTCCTTTAATTTCATTAAGTGATAAATTTGGCGGGTCAGTTCCAGAAATAGTGTCTGAAATTTGTGAGACAGTGTTTTTAAGTTGCAAAAGAAAATAGACAAAATCTATCACTTCATTACTGACCAACTTCCCAACTCTTTGATTGAGCAAAGATCCATCATAATTTTGATCAACTCTGGCAATTTTTAATTTACCATTTAGTATTGGTCTAGTTAAAGCAATAACATAATCATCTTTAGAAACTAGAAAATTTCTATGCTTATCTTTAAGTTCAAAAGGTAAATAGGAAGGATTGCTTGGTATCATTTGCTGAATACCAACATCCGCAATTTTTAACCATTTAACACCATTCGATTGAGAATGATTACTTGAAAAGGCATAACCAGAGAAAATTGATAATGTGTCTCCCATAATTTTTTCAATCCACCCTGGAAACTCTTGCCCATCATCATCCTTAAACCGCAGTTTAGGTACATTCATCGCATATCGGCCAATTTCTTATCCAGCGTCAATAACTCAAGCTGATGGTGTTGCGCAGTGGCTGCGATGATTGAATCAGGTAGTTTTATTTGCTGATTGCGCCTTATCTCTATGGTTTTGTCCTCAATATCCGGCGTTATCGCCAAGTAGGTCATCCGAACCAGCAAGGTTTCAATAGGTTGCGTTTCCCTGGCTGTAATTGCCGGATAGCTCAATAACTCCATGCGGGTTATTGAACTGTAGGCGCATTCATGGGTTCTGATTTGCCGGATTTGCAGCACTTCCAGGATGGCCGGATTATGCTGGTAAAGCCCAATGATGATATTGGTATCGAGCAGATACTTAACTCCACTCACTGCGCAGCTTCCTTTGCATTTCCAGCGGGTCTTGATGGTTGAAACAGGCTATTTCAGGCAGGTCATTCACCAGATTGATTAATAATTCGGACTCCCGTTTCTGCTGAATGTAATGATTGATCAATCGTTTAATGAATTCATCAGGCGAGCTGTGTTCCTGCTCGGCCAGCGCTTTTAATTTCAATTCCAGTTCCGGGTCGATAGTCAGCATAAAATTCTCCTCAAAACGGCGGTTTAATTCCCAGTCCCCGACAATACGCGGCAATGGTCACATCCGTTGTTTTACCGGTTTGTTCCAGTTCAGTCAATTGCGCCGCAATGGCATCCAGATCAATTTCCTCCTCGGCCTCAAAGGTATCGACATACCTTGGAATATTCAGGTTGTAGTCGTTGGCTTTGATGGATTCCAGACTTGCCACGGCGCTGTATTTGTCTTCATGGGCGCGCGCCAGATAGGCATCGACAATCTTCTGGATATGCGCCGGGCGCAGGATATTTTGCGTTTTGACTTTATCAAACTGCTGGCTGGCGTCGATGAATAAAATATCGTTGGGATTGCGGCGGCACTTCTTGAATACCAGCACGCAGGTGGGAATGCTGGTGCCATAGAAGATATTGGCAGGCAAACCAATCACCGCATCCAGGCAATTCATTTGCTCAATCAGATACTGGCGGATATGGCCTTCCGCTGCACCACGAAACAGCACGCCATGCGGCAACACGACCGCCATCGTGCCATCATCCGCCAGTTGATAGATCATGTGCTGCACAAACGCCATGTCGGCTTTGCTGCTGGGCGCCAGTTTGCCGTACACGCTGAAGCGGTCATCGCTCATAAACAGCGGATTGGCGCTCCAATGCGCTGAAAAGGGTGGATTGGCAACAATTGCATCAAAGCGCAATTCCCGGTGCTGCGGGTGTTCCAACGTGTCTTCCTGACGGATATCAAAGTCAGCATAATGCACGTCATGCAGAATCATGTTCATGCGTGCCAGGTTATACGTGGTGCGGTTCAGTTCTTGACCGTAAATCTTGTCTACGTGATCCGCTTCACGCTTGACGCGCAGCAATAGCGAACCACTGCCACAAGTCGGGTCATACAGGGTTTTGAGGTTCTTGTTCTGGCTGGTAACCAGTTTCGCCAATAAAGTTGATACCGGCTGGGGCGTATAGAATTCACCGGCTTTTTTACCCGCGCCACTGGCAAATTCACCAATCAGATATTCATAGGCATCACCCAATACATCCGCCGTACCATCAGCCAGATTGAAGTCGATCTTATCCAAATGCACTAGCACTTTGGCCACCAGGGCATTCTTGGCTTTCTCCGTGGCACCCAGCTTGGAAGAAGTGAGGTCTAAATCTTCAAACAGATTGCTGAAGTCATCCGCGCTGTCGGTGCCCAGCGTGCTTTGCTCAATGTTTTTGAGGATGCGGGCAAGATCGGCCAGAATAAAATTGTGGCCATCCCCCAGGTTTTCGCTATCCAGCTGGTTATTGCCTTTTAGGGCTACGGCATGAAACAGCTCGGAAGGCTTCAGGAAATAACCCAATTCTTTCACGGCGGCATCATGCACCGCCTGAACTATCTCAGCTCCATCTTCTGAATGCTCATCCAGTCCGGCAAACTTGAGCTGATCTTCTGCCAGCAAAGAATCGGCATAGCGTTCTACTTTCTCGGATAGATACTTGTAAAAGATAAACCCCAGAATGTAATCACGGAATTCATCGGCATTCATCTTGCCGCGCAGTGTGTTGGCGATATTCCAGAGTTGTTGTTGAAGCTGACGGCGTTGTTCTTCGGTCATGGTTTTTCTTAATTTGGAATGTGCCGGTATAGTAATACCAAATGCTCATGGGAAGAACAATAAACCTGGAAACAGCAGTTATCCACAGATTTCTCATGTTAACGAAGATAAATCAAAAGGTTGCGATATATTGTCAATTCACCCGCCGGGTGTGATATGAAGAAAACAATAACCCAATGAAAATCTGCGGAAATCTGCGTAATCTGCGGATTCAATCGCCGTTTTTACGTTTATTGTTGCAATTGCACTACACGCAAACCGGCTTGCACTGGCACAAACTTGATTCCGGCTTGCTCTAATATCCATGCTTCAATTTTGACATGCCACATTCGCAACAGGTCAAGCGGGCGGCGGATATAGTTTTATTCTCGAACACCTTGGGATTTGTGTTCCTTTATCTGCGCAGCTATTCCGGCGGGCATCTCTATCCATTCGGAAAGGGTCGCAAAGCTACGGCGTAGCCCGTGCAAGGTCATTTCCAAACCAACAACAGCATGGGATTAAAGTTGGATGATTTGATTTAACCGCTCACAAACTTGAACAAACAGGGTATCGCTTAATGTACCCAGTGGGTGAGGTTTGGCACCACGCATCCGCCAATCAAATGACTTGGGTTGATGGCAGAGTACATAACTGGTTTGTTCAATTTTTCGCTTGGATGTTTTACCCACGGCAACGGCAAAAGGGTTATCGGCATTATATTCGGCTGTCGTCATCGGCAAGCCGATCACCAGCGAAGTCTTATCGTTAAAGATGCGCGGGGACAGCACCAGGAAAGGATGAATATCACGCATTTCCTGCCCGGCTTGCGGGTTGCAGTCAATCCAGATGATGTCATGACGATCCGGCAGCCACACACCGGGACTGCCTGTTTTTACCATAATGAGGTTACCATTTTTCTGCACCCAGGCGTTGCGCGGGCATCATCGCTTCACCGCCATGCCGGGCGGGATCAAATTGCGCCAGGCGTTGTTCCAGCGTCAAAGGTTTATCCTGCACCGGCGTGATGATAATCTGGCCGTCGACCACGGTCAGTTTTACCTGTTGATCCGCATGCACATGCGCTTCCCGCGCAATGGCCGCAGGCAGGCGCACCCCCAGATTATTGCCCCATTGTTTGATATCCAGAATCACTTCAGTCATGGCAGTACTCCAAAATTCATATGTTTAGACATAAGTATAAACATAACTGAGGCAGTAATCAAATGATCAAACAACTAGCCCGGATATTGCATGAATTGCACACGCCCTCACTTGTCTCTTGATTCCACAAGGGATTTATCTCAGTCGGGTGTATGAATAACTACACCGCTTCTTCGAAAAATTCCTTGTGAAACCAATATCATGCGTGATCATCGTGCGAATTCATGCAATATCCTGGCTAGCCTTTCTTGTATTGTTTCATGGCTGCAATATAGTACTACCGGAGATATAATAAAATTATAAGGTATTGATATAATAGGTAATTATAAATAAAAGTCACGAAGATGGGTTAATTTCGTCTGATTGACAATCATTGTGATGTATTCATGCCGGCTTACTCTCATCATTTGCGCGCCACCGCCGAAATATTTTTCGCCTTCCAAAGGGTATTTACTCCATTTGCCGAAACTAGCTTCGTCATGTTTCGCAATTCCAACTGTATGCCATCAACGGACGTTCATTAATTATTCAATTATATATTCAATATATTAGATAACTTTAAAGCCAGATATCCTGGCAATAATAATTACTGGCACAGTACTTGCGAATACTGATAGTGAAGGCAATCGATTGTACAGGTTGACCTGACAGGAATGATTCTAAAACTAGCTAACGCAGGGACCGATGACTGGTTTCGTCATAAGTCAAGGCGTTACGGGAAACTCAAAAAATTGGAGGACTAAGCCATGTATGAGAGCGAAAACACATTCGAATTCAATCCGGAAATGAGTAACTTTGAAAACGAACAATACGAAAACGAGCAATATGAGCAATTTGAATTGGGTCAATCTGAGTGGGGGGAAGTATTTAACGAAAGTGAATTGATGGAGTTGACCGCCGAGCTCATGGAAGTCACTAATGAAGAGGAGCTTGATCTCTTCCTGGGTAACTTAATAAAGAAGGTTGGAGGGGCCATTAAAAAAGTGGTGAAATCTCCCATCGGTCGAGCTGTGGGCGGTGTACTCAAGGGCGTTGCCAAAAAAGCCTTGCCAATTGCCGGTGGCGCACTGGGTGCCTATTTTGGAGGGCCTTTGGGAGCCAAGATCGGGAGCGGCCTCGCTTCTGCTGCAGGCAGTGCGCTCGGACTTGAACTGGAAGCAATGAGTCAGGAAGACCGTGAATTCGAAGGTGGAAAACAATTTGTACGTTTCGCCGCTAACACCGTCAAAAATGCAGTGTCGGCGCCACCATCCGTCGATCCACGCAGCGCCGCACAAACTGCAGCCACTAAAGCTGCGCAAAAATATGCACCTAATCTGTTAGGGCCAGGCGCAAGATCCGTTGCGCCATCGGACGTGCCGGGCAAAGGTCGTGGTGGCCGGTGGATCCGGCGAGGCCGCAACATCATCATCGTCAATTGCTGAACAGTCACCCACAACGCATTTCTCAAGGAGAAAAGAATCATGCATGATATCGACCGCACTCAACTGGAAACCAGCCCTGAGCTGGAAAATTACGAATTTGAACAATACGAATACGGTGAAACTGAATGGAGCGCAGAAACTGGCGTTTTCAACGAAGCGCAGGCTATGGAGCTTGCTGCTGAGCTGTTGGAAGTCAGTTCTGAAGCGGAGTTGGATCAGTTCCTGGGCGACCTCATCAGAAAGGCTGGCCGGGTTGCCGGTCAGTTTGTCAAATCGCCGGTAGGTCAACAGCTCGGCGGGCTCCTGAAAGGCGCTGCCAAGAAAGCTCTGCCCATGGTGGGTAGTGCCATTGGAGGTTATTTTGGCGGCGATAGTGGTGCCAAAATTGGCAGTCAGGTTGCATCCACTGCAGGCCGAATCTTCGGTCTGGAATTGGAAGGGTTAAGTCTGGAGGACCAGGAATACGAGGCCGCGAAAAGTTTCGTCCAGTTCGCCGGGACAGCTGCAAAAAACGCAGCATCAGCGCCGCCGGCAGCTAACCCTAGGTCTGTTGCCCAATCGGCCGTGATGGCAGCTGCTCGCCAATTAGCGCCGGGTCTTGTCAGTGGCGCTCCTGCCGCAACTCCTGGCAGCGCAACGGGTCCAGCGTGTCCCTCTTGCGGGCGTGGTGCTGGCAGCGGCCGCTGGATGCGTCGCGGCAACAAAATTATTTTGTTTGGGGCTTAAGTCATCATGGCCGCCGTTTCCTACGCCAACTGGATGCTCGAGCAGGAAGCTCGCGCCTTGGTAACCCGGTTAGAACGCATCAAGCCTTTTGCATTGCATGAAACCATGTTGCCGGCGGCGGCTATTTTACCAGCGGCACAAACCGGCATCGAACGCTATCTCATGAAAGGCCGGCGGGAGCTTAGGGGCTTAATCCAGCGTTATATTAACTGGTTGCGGGGGCCGCTGGGTCAAAGCGCGGCACCCGCGCAAGCGCAACAGCTATTTTCATTACTTCGACTCAGGTTCAACGCCGTATTGACACAGTTCGATTTGTTCAACGATGCACTGACACAGCGGAGTGAGAACGAAATCGGGGTTTGGCTCTCAGGGCTTGATGTCGTCTCAGCCGATGCGCTTGCACTGCCGGGTCATTACTACGAGGCCCCCCCCGTCATCTGTTATCTTGATCGCGGCGCTGGGGCTGCCATCCGGCGGGCGCGGACACGGTTGCCGGGCGGCGGCGAAAATCCGGTCGCGGTGATTCGCGTACCCAGGGAACGTCTGATCGGCAGCGGCATCGCATCTTCCCTGGTTCACGAGGTGGGCCATCAGGCTGCGGCCCTGCTTAATCTGGTGAATTCACTTCGGCCCGTTTTGCAGGGAATGCAACGAGGTAGCGGATCTTATAGTGCTATCTGGTCGCTATGGGAGCGGTGGGTTTCGGAAATCGTTGCCGATTTCTGGTCGGTTGCCCGGATCGGTATTGCCTCGACTCTGGGACTCATGGGTGTCGTCAGTCTACCGCGCGCCTTTGTGTTTCGCCTGAACCGGGATGATCCGCATCCTTCACCCTGGATTCGCGTCAAGCTGAGTTGTGCAATGGGGCAAGCGCTCTATCCTCATTTGCAGTGGGAACGCTTGGCTAGGTTATGGGAAGCGTATTACCCGTTGAGCGGATTGGAGGTTGAGCAGCAGCGGAATTACGACGCACTACAGGCGACTTTGCCTGGATTTGTAGCGCTGCTGGTTAACCACAGACCAAAAAGCCTGCGCGGCCACAGTCTTGCTGAGGCTATGCAGGTAAAAAACCGTCAACCACGACATCTTCAGGCGCTTCTTCAGGTCTGGCGGCAAGAACCGTCGAGAATGTATCACGCACCCCCCACCCTGGCATTTGCCGTAATCGGCCAGGCGCGCTCCGATGGGCGCCTAAGCCCGGAACAGGAAAGCACCATTCTGGGCAAACTGCTGACTCACTGGGCGCTCAGCAGTACCTTGCAAGTGTCTGCAGCCTGCTCCAGACAGAACTGGGGGCACAAAATACCAAAGTTTAAACTGGTAACTAAACATTGATCATCATTTATTAAGGAGACGTCCATGTCTACGCAAAACACGCAGTTAGTTAAAGTGACCATCTTGGTGACCGATCACTCTGATGTCCAAAGTACCCCAATAAGAAATGCTTGGGTTACCCTCACCCTCAAAAGTACACAAAGCAGTGAGCAAACTCGGCAGAAAGCTAAACCGAAAGGAAGCGGCGAAGAGTTTATGGAAGAGCCTTCTTGCGTAGAAAGAATTCACAGGAAAGAGACTGATGGAAATGGTTCTGCCAATTTAGAAGTACCCTGTGGCAACTATGAAATTAGTTGCGAGGCTTTTGGAGTTTGTTCTACTGAAGAGACCATCGAGGTAACCCCGGGTAGCTGCCCCACCAAGACAATAGTGATTCCTTTGGGGTTTGACATCGAGTGGGGAGCGCTCACGCAGGATTGTCAAGGAAAAGAATTTAACCAGTGTGTCCAATCGGTTGCAGGAACCACCTGGGTTTTCAGCGTCCTTCCTAGCCAAACAATACAACCGGGGAGTCGAAATATGAGGTGGGCAACAACCGGCGGCCATTTTTATGAATCCGATACCATGCGTGATATTGTTCATCTCAGTACTCATGGGTATGTGGGTGAAGCCAGAGTCAGTGCCACAATGAGCGAAATAGGAGGCGCCTCAGTCACCAAGGATATGTCTTTCTTCTCCAATCAACCACCAATAAACAATGTTGAAGGCAATCTTAACGTCTCGCTGACGCGTACGGAGACTTCTTTCACTGAAGATACGGCGTTTTGGACGGGAATCCGTAACAGCACCGAGGCGCTCTCGTTCAACAATTATCTCAGTTTCATGGACTGGATCTTCTGCGGGGGCGAAAAGCCGCAGAGCGGATTCGAGGCCGGACGTTTTTCCGCCAAGCTGGAAATGTACCGGGACTTGCGCGAAAAGCGGTTTCTGCCCTTTACCGATGCCGATGCCTACCGCGTCGTCAAGGCGGCGACCGAAGCCTTCGTGATGGTCAACTGCGGGGTGCAGCAGGAACCGCTGCCGTTCGATCCGAATCAAAAACGCCCGAATCGCGACGATGCCTATTTGGACCGCAGGGACCTGCCCATTCCCGGCGTGATTTTGAGCACCGCTTTCGACCAATATCTTGTACCCGTGAACGGCGACAAGACTCTGCCCTATCTCGCGGTCATTCGCCGAAAGCTGCCCGACATTCCCATCAAGAAAACGTCTTTTGAGAAGGCCTTCCCGAACGACGATACTATCGACAATTGCTTCGGCTTGCTCCAAGACAAACTGACCAATCCATGTTTACTGGAACTCATCTGGTCCTACTGGCACGAAGAAGGCATGCTTGTGCAGTCGACGAGCGCTATCACCCTGCGCTTTCAGAATATACGCTCATCCGCCCAGGATCCGCTTTCCAATTTGGAGATGGATCCGTTGCGCCCGCTCAATAACCTGCTTTGGGGCTACATCCAGGATGAACAGCACCGATTGACGGTGACACGACGAAACTACGAGTACGATCACCACTATGGTCTTCGCTTGGAAGGCAAGGCCGTACAGAATTTCCGGCCCGCAGATACGCGCTCAAAATTCCTGGAGGCCTTCCACCACCTGTTGCGCCTGTGCACGGTGTTCTATAAACAGGACGACGATACCACGGTAAAGGCCGACGCCTTCCCGGTACTCAATGCCCTTAAGGAAGTGCATCTGATCCTTTCCCAAGGAGCGCACAACCAGTTCGGGGATTTGCCGTCGACTGCGCGCATCGAAATGTTGATGCAGCAGTGGATGCTGGCAAGACCCGAGTTCAGGGAGTTGCTGCCGACCCGGATCATGGTGGCTTACCCTGAACCATGGATGGACCGAGTCGATGCGATGAAGAAACTCCAGGGTTGGACTGACACCAGCGTGCTGCACTTCCGTAACCTGGGCATGTTCGGCGAACAACTTCTGCTTTCAATCCGCTGGGGTCATTGGAGTGATGAGTTTGAACCTGTTAAGGCGCTCAATTGGGCAAGGTTTTTCCGTCCACAAGTTCAGGGCTACATCCATGCCTACCGTGCCGCAACCGGCGTTGATCTATCGGCCGACCCGGCCGTAAATGCCCAAGTGGACTTCACCTTGCCATCGGTGTTGTTGCAGAAGCGTTTGGCAAGTCAACAGAGAGCCAGTTGAGATAATCGAAAATGATCAACTTTACCTCGGCGCTTTACCTTGGAATGCAGCACCCCAGTGGGTCCCTGCAGCCGTGGCGGCAACTGACATTGGGTGTTCCGGCTGCTCTGGCCGAGCCTCCCGGTGCCGAGGAAGTGGCTCAAAAACTGGCACAGTTACAGGGTTGCGAGCACGGCGTTCTGATGCCCTCGACCTTGCATCTGTTTTGGGATTTATTCGGGATGTTGTGTCAGCAACCGGTAACTTTGTATCTGGACGAGGGAACTTATGCGATTGCGCGCTGGGGGGCAGAACGGCTAGGCGCAAGGGGTGTTGCGGTTCACGAGTTCCGTCATCACGATCCCCAGGCACTGTTATCTCAGATTATGGTTCAGGCACGCAAAAGAAAATATCCGGTGGTGGTGGTCAACGGTTTCTGCCCGGCCTGCGGCAATCCTGCCCCTGTCGGCGATTATTTGGAGATTGTGCGACGGTTCGGTGGTCTGCTGGTTTTGGACGATACTCAGGCTTTAGGCGTCCTGGGAGAGGCATCCGCTTTGCACGTTCCCTATGGTAAAGGAGGGGGAGGTATTTTGCGCTGGAGTGGACATTTCGGGCACGATATTCTGGTGGGCTCGTCACTGGCCAAGGGATTCGGCGTACCGGTAGCGGTTCTCACAGGGAGTCAGCATTTACTCAGGCGTTTTAATGCTGCAAGCGACACCCGTGTGCATGGCAGTCCCCCTTCAGTAGCCGTTATCCAGGCTGCTGCGCATGCGCTGGCAGTAAACCAGATTCAGGGCAATCGGCTGAGGCAAAGACTCGCTCAGCGCGTCGGACAATTCCGGGAAGGACTGGAGCTGATTGGAATGTCTGCCATCGGAGGGTGGTTTCCGGTTCAAACCTTGCGCGGAATCGCTGGAAATGCGGCTATACGAGCACACCATAGACTCTCTCAGCAGGGCGTTCAAGCCGTGTTATCACGGCCCCGCAATGACACGGAAGCGCGATTGAGTTTTTTGATCACGGCCCGGCACAGCATCATGGAGATTGATCGATGCATAGACATGTTGGATGGATTGACCAATGAGGTCAAAACTTCAGTGAACTTAAGACAGAAGTCAATCGATCATAGTTTTTCTGCCAATTGGCTACAAAGATAGATGGTGGAACTCACTTTCAAGAGGTGAATCATGAATCAAGAACTAAGCTTTGAAACAATGCCCTTCGAACTCGATCCTGAATTTCAGGGCGAGATGTTCGAAGCAGAAAACGAACGAGGGGTCCGCCGGTCATTCGGAGGGGGTAGCAGCCGGAGTTTCCGGCCCCGCTCCCAGCCAGGGTTGAGACCAAAGAGAACTAAACGTCCGCCGATTCCAAGACTACGGGTAATTCCGAGGAGACCCCGGAGACCTTGGGAGGTAATCCGAGAGCCATACGGCCTTGTGAGCGAGCCCTATCCGGGAGAACCGGAACCATCGTCCGGTTCGGAACGTGTGCGCTGGGTGCAGAGTGCGTTAAACCAAATTATGAATCTGCAATTACCGGTCACCGGCTTCATGAACGCGCCAACACGCAGTGCCTTGCGCAGTTTTCAGGAGAAGCAAGGCTTGCCGATCGATGGGATCGCAGGGCCGGAAACTAAGGAGGCATTGCTAGCAGCAAAAGGTGGAAAATCGCCCGGAGCTGACGCTACAAAACCTGCTGAGACTGGCATGACGGAGCCGGCCAGTACGAAACCCGCTGCAGAATTCGACTTTGAATTCGAAGTCGCGTTAGACGAATTCCAACCCGAACACTTCGCTTGGCCGGGCGAAGTAGAATTCGAGAATACGCGGACGACTAAGCGCAAAAGTTCCGGAACGGATTGCGGCCGTTCGGGGGCTCCGGCGGCGTTAGCATCACAACCCGGTGGCCGCTGTATTGGACCAACGCCACCAGTCTGTCCCTCCGTTACAGGTATTCTCTCGGCGCAAAGCATCAGTACCATCCCTTTCGAATACATTGCAAACGTAGCCAGAGACAAGTCAACGAATCTCATGGTCGTTACCCAACGGTATCGTCCCCGCACACAAAGATTTTTGCCATCGGTACAAACGGCGCTGATCCAATTTGTCAACAACATGAACCGCTTCGGCATGCCAATCGAAGCGATTTTGACTGCCGGATCTTACTGTTGCCGGTGTGTCAGCAAAAAAAACTATCTCAGCAATCACTCGTATGGCGACGCTTTCGATCTGGTAGGAGTACGCTGGGCTTCGGGTCGTGGCGAGACCATCGTCCATAATTGGCGTAGCACAGCCGAGCGAATTCTGCTCCGTCGCATTAACGCCTGCCTGCGGTTGTCATTTGCCACCGTAATCGACTACCACCGCGAAGATCACCGCGACCACTTCCACGGCGATATGAACCGCGGAAATCCCCGCGATCCACGGCGATCAGAGACGCTGCGCTTCACGCAAGAAGCTTTGAGCATTGTTTTGTGCCGCACTGTAACTGTGACCGGAAAGTTTGATGCAGCGACACAACGTGCATTGATCGAATTCGGCCGCACGAGTGCGGATGCACTGAAGAGTTCCGGGCAACTTAACCAGATACTTGATCAGCTCTTCACCCGTATCGCGGCGTCTCCCACCGGCTCTGCACCGTCACTTTCGCCCTCATCCTCCTCCAGAGTGTCCTCGGTGCCGCCGGCCACCGTGCCCAGCGCAGGGACTCCGAATGCGGACACGGTACGCTTCGCACAGCGCGTACTCAACGCCACCGAAAGGGAACGGCTCGACGACGACGGCAAACTCGGACGGCTCACGCGCGGAGCGCTCGCGCGCTTTCGGACGCGTTACGGGCTAGGCTTGGGCGGTGTGCTCGACGCGAAAACGGAACTCGCTCTTGCCCAGAGTGCGCTTGAGGAGATTGCGCAACAGTCGATCTTTGCGCAGCCAGGTATGCTAGACGCGAAAACCGAGCAGGCGCTGATAACCTTCAAATCCGATCGTGGGCTTGGCTTCAACGCAACGCTCGATGCGGCTACGCGCGCAGCTCTTACTGATGCCCTGTCACGACGTGCTAGCGCTCCGAGCGGATCGGTGCCGGTCGGAGCGCTTGACAGGATTATTCAGGTCGCAGCGGAATCAAAAATTGCACGCTATAGATGGCGTGACCGGGGAGTTTCACCGCTTGGATATATCAAGGGCATGGCCCTTGTTTATGCGAGGGTCTATTGCAAGCTAAAGGCGGGAGATGCTGCTGCCACGGAAATGGCTAAAGCAAACACAGGAAACACTGACAAAGACGCCTTGGCACATTATGCTCAAGAGTTTAACGCTGTCGGGATGAACAACGAATCCGCCGGGGTCGATACGCTTAGACATTTATTTGTGCTACTAATTGGGTTAGGAATGCGGGAAAGTTCAGGGAGTTACTGTCGGGGCCGCGACAGATCGGCACCGAATACCGCTGCAGACACTGCAGAAGCCGGGCTGTTCCAGACAAGTTTTAATGCGAGGGGGGCGAGCCCTTTGTTACCGCAGCTCTTCCAGCAGTATTTGGCAAATCCGTCTGGCTTCCTGGAAATCTTCAAGGAGGGCGCTCGATGCCGCGATTCTGATCGCACTAACTTTGGATCTGGTCCAGGCAAGGAATTTCAGCGCTTATCGAAAGAGTGTCCGGCATTTGCTGCCGAATTCACCGCTGTAGCCCTGCGAAATAGGCGGAAGCACTGGGGCCCTATCAAGAGGAAAACGGTGGAAATTCGCCCTGAGTGTGATGCGATGCTATTGCAGGTTCAAAAGGTCGTAGACGAATTCAAGCTCTGTCCAGTGCGCTAATAATGCCTCGCTTTTAATCCTCCGCAAGTTTATTTAGGGGCAATCAAGTGACTAACCATGGGGGTAATTAAACGGGACAGGTCCTGACGTATCCCCAGAAACCAAGTCAAAGCCCTGGCGCTGCATTTCCTTGGCGACGTTGACCATCTCGTCCAGCGACGGCGTGATCAATCATGAAAGCTCGGTAGGCTGGGATGAATGAAATGAATACCGGCATGCCGTTGAGCAATCAGACCGAATGGTGCTGGGTTTCGCTTTGGCTCAACCCAGCCTTCGGCCCTCGCGTATAGGGCAGAGATGAAAAAGTATGACGCACAACAATTATGACGCCCAACAATGGGGGGGAACTATGAAACGGTTATTTAATTTTGAAGCTAGTTCATTCGATGCCGACTCGGAATTCGCTGAGGAATTAGGGTTATTCGATACCGAACTAGCCGAGAAGTTTGAATGGGAAGGCGAGATCAATCGCCGCAGCGGAGACTACATCCGCTGGGTACAGCAATCCTTGAACAAGATACTGGGATTGCGCTTGGCGGAGGATGGGATTGCGGGAAGCAAAACGCGCAGCGCCGTTCGAAGTTTTCAACGTCGGCGCGGCTTGGAATCACGCACTGATGGAGTCATTTGCCCCCGGACAGAGCAAGCGCTTATCGCGGCAGGGGCTAACCCACCTCCCAGTATAAGGGTGCCCTTTGAAGCCCGCAGCCAAGAAACGACACCACCGGCACGCACGGTTTATGTGGACATCCCCCTGCAAATACCCCTCGGCAAAGCAAAGTCGATGACAGGGATTTTTGTTCCAGAAGATTATTGCCCTTTGTCCTCCGTCGACCTCATTATTTACCTGCATGGATTTAAGCTGAGATCTCATAAACCAGATTACTCAATAGATGCGTATTGGCGCCTGCCCCAATTTCTGCTGCGAGAAGAAGTAAATAAAAGCAAAAAGAACGTGATTCTTGTCGCCCCGTCCCTTGGCCCAAAAAATGAACCCGGGAGCCTAACATGTCATGGGGGCTTCGATAAGTTTTTGGATCAGGTGATGATGGCGCTGAAACAATACGGTCCCTATGCGGGGGGGCAAAAAAATCCCTCCATCGGGAACATCATCCTTGCGTGTCATTCAGGCAGTGGGTCTGTCATGCGAGCGATCGCCATGGGCACTGATACCTCCGCGACTCAGATTCAGGAGTGTTGGGCATTCGACCCATACAACATAGGCGATGCTAATGGGTGGAAAAACTGGGCAAGGTCGCGTCAAAAGGCCAAGCTCTACATCTATTACCTATCCAATAGCCCGGGACAACGATTGTGCCAAAACCTCATGGGGGGGAGTATGCCGAAGCGTGGCAAGATCAATTGTATGCCGAATGTATTCGCTGAGAAATCAATTGCAGGGCATGACGCCATACCACGCGCTTATTTGAAGGACCGCATTCAGGGGGCACAATTTCTGGTTGACAAATCGAACTGTCCAACCAACCGAACTCGCAACAGGACATCGGCCATAAGTAATAAATCGCGCTTCCGGGAGGCTCCGGTTGAGTTCTACTCGGAATTCGATGAGCCAGTGGAGTCGTGGGATAGCGATTGGGCTGAAGAAGTATGGCAAAAGAAAGTGCCACGAAACAGTCCAGACTACATCTGCTGGGTACAGCGCTCATTAAACAAGGCACTGAGATTTCGGCTGGCGGAAGATGGGATTGCGGGCCCTTTAACCCGTAGTGCCATTCGCAACTTTCAAAGGCGAGAAGGATTGCCAGTTACGGGTACCATCGGCCATGATTCTGAACGGGTGCTTATTGCGGAAACGGGGGGTATACCTAACCCAACTTACCGTACTGGGCAGGAAGCCTTCGAGGACGAGGAGATGTCGTTCGAGTCAGAGGATGAAGAAGCCGAAACGCAGATACTTGAGATTGCACCGCCACCCATTCCTGTCATCAAACAGCCGCTTCCTGTTCCGCCGGGGGATCCCGTTCCGTTCGCCCCGCCTCCTCCGATAGGAAGCTATTGGCCGGTAAGAACCAGACACAAGTATAGACGACTAGTGTCCTATAAAGCAGTCGACGGAACTATCGTGGGCAAAGGCCGGATGTTTCTCGCTAACCGCGAGGGAAAGCGGGACAACAAAGTTGTGCCACGTTGGCATGTCGGCGTAGACCTTTTCGCCAATGTCGGAGACGTGGTCGTGGCCTGCGGAGACGGAAAGATAGTAGGGTTCGCTTTCTTCTACCCGGCCAAATCGGGGCAACGAACTTACCAACTCCTTATCGAGCACTCAGGCGTAGTGGTCAATTACGGCGAGGTCACTGGTGACTCGTTGGACAAGAATGGTCTAAGAATAGGCATGCCGGTTAAGGCGGGGCAGCCCATAGGGTTTGTCAGCGATACTTCGATGCTGCATTTTGAGACATACGTTAAAGGGGCCACTCACAGCTACCGTTGGTTCAAGGATGCAAGGAAGCCGCCTCCACAGTTACTGAACCCTACAAAGTATCTCCTGTTCCTCCGGGAGCATGGATTGGTCGGGGAGTCGGCGGGCAGACAACCAGTTCCTTCCGTGCCTGCCACTCCAGAGAAAATTTCCGATGAGAAAGTGCGCTGGATTCAGACAATTCTGAACGCCGTGCAAGGTGAACGACTAAAGGTGGATGGTGACTATAGGGCCAACACGCGCGGTGCGGTAAAGCGTTTTCAGGAGCAGCATGGGCTATTAGCCACCGGCGAGGTCGATCAGGCGACAAATATCGCTCTGATTCAACGCGCATTGGAAGAAATCAGGAAGCAATCGCTTTTCCCGCAAATCGGCGTAATGGATAACAAAACCTTTGAGGAAATAAAACGTTTTCAGTCAGAGAACGGTTTGGAGCCGGATGGTTTGATCGGTCGTCGAACCCGCAAGGCAATGGTGAATAAACTGACTCGCACGTTGCCATCGGTTTCTGAAGGGATTCAACTCGGCTGTGCGCAGTTTAGGTGCCCGGATTTTCAGGCCAGACTTCGGCGTATCAAGCCTCTTGTGCCCTTGCTGAGCCGTCACAGAGGCGATATTCCCATGTATCTTCTTCTTGGTTGGGTCGCCCACGAATCCGGGGGGCGCCTAGACGTAATAACACGTTTGAACGAACGTGGCTATTTCCAGATCCATCCAGACGAATCCAGGACTCTGGTGATTGACCACGCGCGTCTCAGCGTGGACCCAGAATACTCAATAGTCCAAGGTATTGCCTTGGTTCGACATAGAGCGAGTGGAGCCAATCGCATCGGGTTTGCGCCCGGAACTGATTTGTACTGGCGCGTAGCCAAACTACTCCACTGGCTCCCGGCGGGCGTTAACGCGATCGTTAGCCTCATGAAGAAGCAAGGGTTCAAGCCCACTTCGTGGGAACAGTTCAAGCAGTTCACCATGGATCATCGAAAAGAAGTACTTGAAGCACTTGAGCGGAAATATGGGAAGAAAAACCTGGTGGATACGGGCTGGGATCCCGCGCGTGGAATCGCCAACGCGGAAAAGGTGTTCTGCTGCGGCAAGGAGCTGGCGAGCGCGCTCGGTGCCCTGTAAAAAGGCGCACCAGGAGGCTATCCAAAAATAGTGGTCGTGGCGAGGGGAAGCTATTTTGAGCATTTGAGGCGAATAGTGATTCTATTTAACGAAAATGATCGAGAAATATGGCCAAAATAGCTTTTCCGCAGTAGATCACTCTATTCTCGGACAGTCTCCTGGACGAAAGGATAACGAAATGAAAAAACCAAAACACCGGACAGCAGGTATGCTGGCCGATGAATCGCGAGTCAGTACCTTTCCTGTACGGTAACCATCATGATTGCCTCCGCACGTGAATCTATGAGATTACCAGGCATACCGGTTGATCTGTGTGCTCCAGCCATCGCTTATTCCATGAGACACAATGCCCGTTTTCTAACGGAGTTGAAGACGTTTGTCCGCTTTCCGAGTGTCAGTGCACAGCCTGAGCATTCTAACGATACTAAGCGTTGCGCAGCTTGGTTGGCCGGTCATCTGCGTAGGATTGGCATGGAGCGGGTAACCGTTGTACCCACTAGAGGTCAGCCGATCATTTATGCTGAGAAATGCCATGCGTCGAAGATGCCCACAGTGCTGATCTATGGTCACTATGATGTTCAACCTGCTGACCCTCTTGCCGAATGGCGGTCACCGCCATTCGGGCCGGTCATCCGAGGGAATAATCTATATGGTAGAGGTGCATCTGACGATAAGGGCCAACTATTCACTCATGTGAAAGCATTGGAGGCATTTCTTCAGACAAGTGGAGAATTACCAGTCAACGTCAAGTGCCTTTTTGAGGGGGAAGAAGAGGTTGGCAGCCCTAATTTAGCCTCCTTCATGGCCGCTAACCGACATACTCTCGCGGCAGACTGCGCGGTGATATCGGACACGCAAATCCCTGCACCTGATCGGCCTGCCATTACCTATGCGTTGCGAGGCTCAATCAGTCTTGAACTGGAAGTTTTTGGACAAAAACGGGAATTGCATTCAGGCGTTTTTGGCGGAGTTGTCCATAATCCGCTGCAGGCATTGTGCGAAATGATCGCACAATTGCACGACGCTGACGGTTACGTGAATATTCCCGGTTTTTATGACCGAGTTCGCCAATGGGTTAAAGCGGAGCGTGCTTATATGAGAAAGGTGGGGCCATCGGATGAACAAATTCTGCGGGATGCGGGAGCGTCAAAAGGATGGGGCGAGCGTGGATATTCCCTTTATGAGCGAGCGACGATCCGCCCCGCAATCACGGTGAGCGGCATCATCGGCGGCTATCAGGGCTCGGGTGTCAAAGCGGCAATTCCGGCACACGCCTTAGCTAAGTTAAATATTCGTCTGGTTCCGGATCAAGTTCCGCAGGAAATCGATTGCCTGTTCCGGGAATATATTGCAAAGATCACCCCACCGGGTGCTCAAACGCGAATTCGAACATTCATGTCAACTAAACCCGCGCTGATCGGTCGTAAACATCCTGCTCTCGCAGCCGCAGCTCGGGCCTATCATCAGGGGTTTGGAGTATCACCTGTATTTCTGCGTAATGGCGGCACCATCCCGGTAGTTAACCTGATTCAGGAGACTCTGGGTATTCCAGCGGTGCTGATGGGCTTCGGCTTACCGGATGATCGTATCCATAGTCCCAACGAGAAATTTCATTTACCCAATTTCTTCAAGGGAATAGAGACCAGTATTCGGTTCCTGGCTGAAGTGAGTCAGTGGCAACGTGTGTCACAATTCTATGAGACATAACCACGACCAATATTATCGAAAAGAATGACCAGAGTGACCATTAGGGGGAGAATGAGATGATCATTGATTGCCACTGCCATGCTGGAACAGGCGATGGCCTAACCGGGCCGTGGGATACCAGGGCGCCATTGCAGGATTACCTTCGACGTGCAATGGCAGCGGGAATTCACCGTACCGTTCTGTTTTCTGCGTTTCATTCGAACTATGCCGTCGCCAATCAAGCGGTGGCAAGCATTGTGGCCAGCAGACCCGATCGATTTTACGGCTTTGCTTTCGTGCACTCTGAACGTGATCGGGGACGCGTGTATAAGCTGGTTGAGATCGCCGTTAAACGATATGGGTTCGTTGGTATCAAAGTACATCGCCACGATGCTGCGATTACCCGTGAAATCTGCACGGTGGCAAGGGCTTTCGCTTTACCGGTACTTTACGATGTTGCGGGCGAAGTATCCGTCTGTGAGTTGCTGGCTCAAGAGTACCCGGATGTTAACTTCATTATCCCGCATCTCGGCAGCTTTGCCGATGACTGGCGCGCTCAACTCGCTTTGATTGACCATCTGACCCGTCATCCCAATATTTATGCTGATACGGCTGGAGTGCGACGCTTTGATTTACTGGAGCAGGCTGTGAAACGGGCGGGAGCAGGCAAGATTTTGTTTGGCTCCGATGGGCCATGGCTGCATCCTGGTGTCGAATTGTCTAAAATCAGAGCATTGCGGATACCTGCCGCGCAGGAAAACATGATTCTGGGAGGGAATTTCCTGAACTTAATCAGCTTGCCTGCGCGCAGGCAAGCTGTACTGTACGCTCACCGTTCATCAATTTTATTGCAAGCGTTCTAACCCGGATATTTCATGAATTGCACACGCTCTCACTTGCCTCTTGATTCCACAAGGGATTTGTCTCAGTCGAGTGTATGAATAACTACACCGCTTCTTCGAAAAATCCCTTGTGAAACCAATATCCTGCGTGATCATCGTGCGAATTCATGAAATATCCGAGCTAATCTAATTTTCCTGGCGCTGTGCTGCTCGCCGCAGCTGCAGAGCGCGGTCAGTTACACCCAGGCGCTGAGCAGCTCGTTGCAGATTGCCACCGGCTTCATCTACTGCAATACGGACCGTTGTTTCTTCAGTATTCCGGCTAATGGCTTTGAGTCCCACGCCTCGACTTAGCGCGACACGAATTGCGCGTTCAAAGCCAATATCACGCCATTCTTTCCAATCCTCCGTCCAAATCGGCCGATCATCTGGTGGGATGCAGCCAACTGTAATAGCACCCTTCCCAGCATAACGGCATAGCATGCGCGCCATAACCTGCTTGAGATCGCGCACGTTGCCGGGATATTCCCGGCGCAACAGATACTCCTGAACGGGAGCGTCCAGAGAGGGAGGATCCTTATCAGGGAAATTCTCCTTCAGGAAGTGGTTAGCCAAGGGAAGAATGTCTTCAGATCGTTCCCGCAGAGGAGGCAAATGAGAGACATAACTGGCGATACGGTAGTAGAGGTCGGCGCGGAATTCACCCCGCTGAACTTGTGCCCACAGATCACGGTTGGTGGCGCAAACTAACCGGAATGAAGTACGTTGCCAAGCGTTGCCACCGACGCGTTTGAAGGTATGTTCCTGAATGACGCGCAGCAACTGGGTTTGCAGCGTAAGTGACAACTCCCCTATTTCATCAAGAAATAGCGTGCCGCCATTCGCAAGAGCGAATACCCCGTCACGAGAGGATGTCGCGCCGGTAAATGCGCCACGCTCATGACCGAAGAATTCGCTACCGGATAATTCTGGCACAATAGTAGTGCAATCCTGAATGACCAGATCGCCCTTGTTGGGGCGGGGATCGAGCGCATGAACGAGTTTTGCCAATAACTCCTTGCCGGTACCGCTTTCACCCAGGATTAAAACCGAGGCATCGGTGAAATGGGCTACTTCTACTATCTGACGCAGAATCGCTTTCAAGGTCTGGCTTTCCCCCACCAATACATTCTGAACTTCTGGGGAATTCACCATACGATCCACCGCCTGCCAGCGTTGAAGACGAGCAGTGATCTCATGGATTACCAGATTACACTTCGAGCATACCAATACGTCGGAGGCACCTGCTTCCATTAGCTGCCAGATTCCATCACCTGGAATAGTCGAATAACAACAGGCGAGGACCTGTATTTGGCCATTGCGGCTAAGTTCGCGTAACTGCTCACAGATTTCCGGAGTCACCTCATTGCTGAAAATCACACCGGAGTTGCAGGAAGGATCATCACTATAGTTCTGTATCTCGATATCCTGTTGGGCCAGAAGATCAATTATTTCATGAGCAGCTTGTTTCTGGTATCCACTAATCCAACGAATCCAAACTTTAATAGCCATTTCAAACCTCCACAGTATTTCTAACCCTGATATTGCATGAATTCGCACGATGATCACGCATGATATTGGTTTCACAAGGGATTTTTCGAAGAAG
>CXWL01127180.1_pt1 | contig 27136 bp, 25 predicted proteins | sample 590931 | NCBI WGS metagenome assembly CXWL01 (sample SAMEA3498368, study PRJEB10139) | groundwater metagenome | biome: water well; material: biofilm material | place: Germany | collected 2015-04-27 | reverse complement strand
CCGCATTTTGCAATAACGGCGTTTTCCCTATCAGCGCACCCCTTGCGCCATCTTGCTGGGCTTGTTGCAAAATCTTGTTTATTAATTTGCCGGTATCGCTCAAATTCGTTGGCGTACTGGTGGGTGACGAATCATATTGATTAGCGAAATTCGCTTTTGCGTTGTCTGCAATTAATTTGCCCGGCAAGATTGCGTTTGTTCTGCCTTGCTCAGTTTCTAATACGTATGCGCTTGATTCATCGATGGACGAATTCCTGGCAGATAAAGACACTGGCGTTGCCTTTGAATCCTGCAGAAAATTATCGATCAGACCTTGCCTGGAAAATGCCGCCGTTGTCGTCGTGTTGCCGTGCCCGGTGTCCAGTAAAAATGTTGGGCGCGGGGTAAGAGCGACTAAAGTGAGCGGGACTGAATCGCCGACTTTGGTATTTTGTGGCAGCGCCATGCGGGCAGTGGCACCGGCAAGCTTGACGAAAAAAGTACCATCGTTTAAACGAGAGAGAATTTCTCCCTGGATTTGTTTGCCAATGACCAGTTGATCCAGTCGGTTAGCAACTTCTTGCTTAGTCACCCCAATAGAGGCAACCGCAGACGGTGCTTCTATTGAGGCGATGGGCCTTATATTGGTATCGACCCGAGGCAGCATAATGAAATTAACTAAAAATTAATTCAAGCAGCGCAAATGTTAACCTGCGTAATTTGCACCATAGGTTTGCGATAATTTAAGTGAAGTATTGGTATTTTTCATCAGATTCGCCAGCTGCGCCATCCAAGGTTCTGTAATATTGCGGATCTCTTTATCATCAGCAAGAATTTGTTTGATGATTTTGATTTTTTTATCCCGCATATCAGCAGGAAGTTCTATCGGCGTCTCATTTTCACGCAAAAGTTGTACTCGACTTGCGCAGTCAGCTTCTAATTGCGTTAATAAATCCCAATCACTGATACGTGCAGCGTCCAGCATATTTGTGGTAATAGTTGCCACATTTTCATACAAAGAAATGAGTTCCAGACTATTCATGTTGAATCAAGCCTCAAGATAATTGACAGGACGGGGTGATAAGGTATCTATGGGTGCGCGTGGCTGTTCAACATGTTGCGTTTTGAGAGGTGCAATTGCTTCCCACGATCCTTTTAAGTCGCGTAACAAATTTTGAACTTCGGTTAATAACTCTGGTTGGTTATTCAAGTTGGCAAGAATAAGTTGATTATTCATATATTCATATAAAGAGTCTAAACTGGTAGCGATTTCGCCACCTGTTTTTTTGTCCAGGCTAGCGCGTAAACCTGTATCGATGATCGCGATTGCCTTCGATATCGCCAGGCCTTTTGCCGCGATGTCACCACTTTTCATGTGTTGGATCGCATTGGTCAAAGTAACGATGGCGCCTTCATAGAGCATTACAATAAGTTTGTGGGGGCTAGCAGCAATAACGCCAGTTTCAATGCCAACTTTTGCGTAAGCATTTGCGCCTTGTGAGTTAGAAGAGCCAAACATAAAAATCCTCAGTTATTTGGTATTGCTGCCGGTCAATGCCGAAAGCTGCTGGGTGAGAAAGCTACTAGTATTATTAAGTCCGCTAATGATGCTATCTAATGCGGTGAACTGCGTGCGATAACGTGCTTCAGTATCGATCAGGCGACTGTTTAGTACATCTCTTTGTTTGCCAATATCTTTGATGCTGCGGTTGACGCCATCAGTGGTGCTGGAAATACTGCCACTACTTCCTAGAATAGAACTAAATAAAGTATTTAACTGACTGGCATAACCTTTGGAGAAATGTACGGTGCCGCGGTCTCCAGTAACACCACCTGATACCAAAACCTTCAAGCCATCGGCCGCAGAGCCGCTGGTACCCGTCAGAAATTGACCGGTACCAACCGCCGAAACGCCATTGAATGATCCTGTAATATTGGCGCCAGGCGCGCCACTTGATATTGTTCCCGCCAAAGCAGAAATGCTGGTGCCTGTTATATTAGCTAATGAAATATTCGATGTACTACCGTAGCTATTAGACGTCAATTTTAAAAAGCCACCGCCAGTAGTTGCTGCAGTAATTTTGATTCCGGCGGCACTGAATGCTGTCGTGCCGTTAATGGATGTTTGCAGCAAAGTAGTCAGCTGGCTTGCAGTGTAACTTCCTGCTGCAAGCGATACTGCCGAGGAAGTACCATCGATAGTGACGTTTATACTGGAATTCGGATCAATCGTTGTATTGGCTGCAGTTAAATCAAGATCACCTGTCAAATTACCTTGGGTCGCCAATGCGGTGACATTGAGGGCATAGCTACCTTGTGTTGTAGCGGTGCTAGAGGTACTGTAGCTAACCAAGCTGTCGGTGGCTTTTCCTATGGCTGTGAACAGACCACTGATTTCTTTAAAATTGTTATTTAAGGCCGTCTGCAATTTATTTGCATCGACACTTAAGGTACCGTCTTTTTGAAAACTAATTCCGATTGACGATAGTGTAGTGATATTGCCGCCCAGGCCATTGACCGCAGATGATAAGGCATTTCTGACCTGGCTCTGTGCGCCGCGTGCTGCAGCATCGCCAATGAGCACGCCACCTCTTTTTGTCGACGCGTCAAAACCCGTCAAGGATTTAAATGTACTCTGAAGTTCATTATAGGCTTTGACAAAACCGTTAATAGAGTTTTGCACACCGGCAGTATTATTGCTCAAGCCCAGTGTCGTGCTACCAGTTTTTGCAAGTGTAATCGCAGCGCCTTGCACCGCATCGTTGACCGTGTTGGATGCACTGATGATGTTGATTCCATTGATCGACAAGTTGGCGTTTTGGCCGGTGGTCGTTTCAGTTAAATTTTGCGTTCCTGCAGGGTTATAGGAGAGCAGTGACTGCAAGTTCGCATCACCACTGACATCAATTTTTAAACTAGAGGTTGCACCAGTTTTATTTGAGCTCAACACCAGATGGTATGGCGTTGCCGAGCCATCACCAACGATTGATGCGGTGACACCTTTGCCCGCAGCATTGATCGCATCACGAATGCCTTGCAAAGAGTTATTTGTGCTGTTAATGGTGACAGTGCCAATCGCCTGATTTGCATCTTGGGCAAAGCTGGCGCCAGAATAGACGCCGTTAGTTAATGTGCCACCGCTAATTGTGCCAAATTGAAACGTAATGGTGGTTTCAGCACCTGAGCCTATGGTATCCGTAGTGCTGACTTGGCCAGCACTGGAGATCGTTTGTGCTTTAGCCAGTTGGGTAACATTAATATTGTAATTGCCTGCGGTTGCCACGCTAGTTGTGGTCGCATTTAATATGGTCGCATCGCCAACATTTGCAGTTAAATTCTGAAAAGTAGCGGTGTTATTTAAAGACGTAAAATTACTTTGAAATGAACTAAGCGCGCCATTGAGTGAGCCATAAGCGGTAAGTTTAGCTAAATAGCTGGCTTCTTTTTTCGCAAGGGTCGTTAGCGGCTGGCTTTCTACCTGCATCAATTTGCTGATGAGGCTATTAACATCCAAATTAGAGCCAACCCCTGTTGATTGTATGCCCACCACGTTCCCCTTTTGTAAGTATCGTTACTATACAAGTTTAACGGCAAAAGCAAATCAGACTTTAGAGGGGCATTTCCCTATCTATTTTAATCTTGTAGTATCACTATCGTTATTCTTGATGCCGTAAGTGTCAGTTGTTCAGGCCTGCTGCTTGATTAATAGGCCTTGTAATTTATCCAGTGATTTTGCAATTTCCAGTGCCTCAACAGAGGGTATTTGCCGCAACACTTCTTTCGTTTGCTGATCGACAACTTTTACCACGACTTCATTCGCCTCTTTGTCAACGGTAAATTCTAAGTTTTGTGAAATGGCCTGGAGAGTTTTATTGATATCGTTGACGGCTTTGTTTACTTCGGCTGACGTGGGCGCTTTGGCTGTTTGGGTAACGGCCATTGTGGTTTGGACAGTGGCGGAATTTTGCGCTATAGCAATTGCCGCTGAAGTTGCGGGGGGGAGTTTTTCTGTGATCAATGACCCAGACGGTAGATTCCTGCCGATTGATTGAACGTCCATGATCTTTTCCTTTAAGTAAAATTCCCCTGACCAAAAAATTGGGCAGGGGACAGTCTACATCAGTGAATAATGTGGTGGACTACATTATTGCTTAGCCTCTTAACAGTGCCAACACGCCTTGTGGTAACGCATTTGCTTGAGCCAAGATCGCTGTACCCGCTTGTTGCAATACTTGACCGCGGGTCAATGTAGCAGTTTCTTGGGCGAAATCTGCGTCACGGATACGGCTACGAGATGCAGACAAGTTTTCTGAATTTGTCTGTAAGCTCGAAACAGCAGAGGAAAAGCGGTTTTGATACGCACCTAAAGAAGCACGAGAGCTGTTGATCGACTGCAGTGCGGCGTCAATAGTGTTCAAAGCGGCAGTCGCCCCCGCTGCCGTGCCCAGGTTCAGCGAAGATACACCAGCACCGACCGTAGTCGTTGCAGAGGTGAAGCCGCCAGTCAAATTGGCTGCCGTCAAGCCTGTACCTGTACCGTTTGCCAGAGTGATACCGGCAGAGCTGGAGGAAGTCAGGCTCAGAGTTGAGGTGGAGACGTCAGTAGCACCAGTGGCGGAAACCGTAATACCAGTGTTAGCTGCAGCGGCAGCAGCATTGGTGCTTGCTGTTACTGTGACGTTACGACCATCTGCAGCAGCCAATGCAACTGCACCAGTTGTTGTATTGAAAGTTGCAGTGACACCTGTTTGTGTGCTGATTGCATTGACTGCAGCTGCTACCTGTGCACCGCGTTGTGCACCTGATGTAGAAGCCGATAAAGCCCCCAGGTTCACGCCGTTGATCGTGATGTCACCGGATGCGATCGCTGTTGCCGAAGTGGATGCAGTACCCGCAACGGCTGTTGATCCAGCTGTTGCGGTAACACCTGTACTGCCACTGATTGCATTAATCGCAGCAGCTTTAGAGATACCACTGCCAGTAGAATTTGAGAAGGAGACACCGTCTGCTGCAGATGCGCCAACTTGGAAGCCGTTAATGGACAAATCACCTGATGCCAATGCTGTTGTAGTAACTGCACCTGCGCCAGCTACTGTTGTTGCGTAACTAGACGATGCGCCGACACCTAAAGCGGAGGATTTTGCGCTGGCGATGGATGCGATACTGATCTGATCATTCGATGTGCCATTCGCGCCAACCTGGAAGGTTTGTGCGGAGAATGAACCATCCAGCAGATTAACACCGTTGAAGTTAGTGTTGCTGGCAACGCGGTTGATTTCAGAGATCAACTGAGACGCTTCGTTATTCAAGGCTGCACGGTCAGAAACGCTGTTAGAACCGTTGGCAGATTGTACTGCCAGGTCGCGAATACGTTGCAAGTTTGAACCAATTTGACTTAACGCGCCCTCAGCTGTTTGAGCAAGAGAAATACCGTCGTTGGCGTTACGGGCAGCTTGATTCAAACCACCGATTTGTGATGTCATCCGTTCAGAAATCGCCAAACCTGCAGCATCGTCTTTTGCGCTATTGATACGCAAGCCGGAAGACAGGCGTTGCAAGGATGTGTTCAATGATGTTTGCGATGTCGATAAATTGCGTTGTGCATTTAAGGACGCGATATTGGTATTGATATATGCAGCCATGATGGTTCTCCTAACTTGGTTAATTCAACTCGACGTTTAGCTTGAACTTCGGTCTGTCTGGTTGACCATTGCACCGTCGTTGAATCAGGTAACGGGCAGGAAATTAAAAAATTGAGGAAATTGCTAAAAATAAATATTAATTTTTGTACTTAAGTTTTTTCTGTTAAACCGCTATACGGCAAATTTTTAAAATACTTAAGGGCTAATTTAAACAAGATTTCAGCTTCTTTTTCCCTGATGTGGCCAGGTTGTTTGTTTGTAAAATACTAAAAATGCCGAATTTCCTGATTTGCTTAAGTTAACTTGGGTTGTGTTCTGTTGTTGCTTATATGCTGTGAATTGTGAAATTTGGAATTAACTGGTAAAAGATATCCAGCCTACAAAAGAAAGAAAATTCGATGAGTAAATCAGGTTTTGATGCCAGGGCAGTTATGCGTGAAGCGCAGGTTCTCGTTAAGGCGGGAAAATTGGAAGAGGCAAAGACCGCAGCCTTACGTGTGACACAACGTTTCCCTTTACATGACGAAGCACATCTTTTGTTGTCGAAAATTTATTTTAATCTCGACCAGGATGAAGACGCAATCGCATATTTGCAAAAAGCTTTTTCAATTTCCCACAAGAAGGTCATCGATTCAAAAGCTTATTACACTATTTTAAATCACCTGGTTGCACGTAAATCCTACGCTTCATTAGAGCAGGCCAGTCGTTGGCTGTTGAACTTGAGGCCAAGAGACGGTATTGCCTGGGATTATTTGACTATCGCTTGCCTGGATCAGCAAAAGTACGCAGAGGCCTTCGAAGCGGGAACTCAGGCGGCAAAAATTTTGCCAAATAATCCTCATGTATTAAATAACTTAGCCTGCTCGTTAACTTCCTTGGAGAGATGCGCCGAATCACTCGTTATTCTGCAGCGTGTGGTTGCTATAGCGCCAGAAATGGCGACTGCCTATAATAATTTGGGTAATGCTTATCGTTTTCTAGGACAATATGAAAAGGCGATTGAGAGTTTTTCTAAGGCGATTCAACTAGCTCCGGAATTGGCATATTTGTACAATAATCTGGGGTTAACTTATCGTGCTTTAGATCGCTGTCAGTCTGCGATTGAAGTCTATCATCAAGCCCTGAAAATTCAGCCAGATCTGATTCAGGTTTATCCCAATTTGATTGAGGCACATAGGCATGCTGGGCAAATACAGCAGGCCATTGAAAGCAGTCGCATCGCACTGCAATTAAACGAAAGCATCCCTGAAATTTGGGCTGCTTACGGTGACGCTCTGCGTGATGGCGGTTATCTTGATGCTGCGATTGAAGCCTATATTAAAGCAGTGTCATTCAGAACCGATGAGCATTCCAGTTTCAATCGAAAAGTCTACACCAATATTTTATTCTGTCTGAATTATCATCCCGATTTATCTGCGGAGGTAATTTTTAATGCGTACCGCGAATTTGATCAAAGGTTTGCCATTCATCTCAGAGATAAATGGTTGCCCTTTAATAACGACAAGTTGCCGGGAAAACGTCTGAAAATTGGTTATGTCTGCCAATCCTTTTACAATCAGGTGTGTAAATATTTTTTAATACCATTATTGGAAAAACACGACCGTAGTCAAGTAGAGATTTATGCATACGCTCAAATTCCGTTTGAGGACGAGGTCACTGAACATTACAAAAAGATTGTTGATCATTGGGTGCCAATTCGCAGTATGACTGATGATCAGGCTGTAGAACGTATCCGTTCTGATGGTATTGACATTTTGATCGATGTTTCAGGACATACTAATTCCAACCGTTTAATGATTTTTGCGCAGAAACCCGCTCCAGTCTCTTTGCATTGGCTGGAATATGGTTATACCACTGGTTTAAGCGCTGTCGATTACTTTATGACCGATAGCCCCAGTGTGACTGATGATTGCGATCATTTGTTTTCGGAGAAAATCTGGCGTCTGGATGGCCCTCCGTATGTATATCGACCCGACACTCGTTTAGCGATATTAAACGAGTCACCTGCCAGTCAAACTGGTACCGTGACTTTTGGCAGCTTATCGCGCACTACCAGGATTAATCATCGGGTAGTACGGATCTGGGCTGCCATTTTAGATGCAATGCCCAATTCTCGGCTGATCATAAACAGTGGTGATTTTAAAGATCCATTGGTGCAGGATGAGATGGCATCGCGCTTTATGCAGTACGGTATTGAGCGTTCTCGACTTGATATAGGTTTTTCTTCGCCTTCTTGGGAGGTATTGAAGCGCATAGATATCGGCCTTGATTGTTTTCCACATAATTCAGGTACGACATTATTGGAAACCCTGTATATGGGAATCCCCTTCGTCACTTTGCAAGACCGGCCTCCTGTGGGGCGTATTGGCTCCAGTGTGTTAATGGGAATGGGGCGTCCAGAATGGATTGCGACTACTGAGGAAGAGTACGCGCAAAAAGCTATCATTCTGGCGCATGATATTGAAAATTTAGTGGAGTTGCGCAAGACTATGCGACAAGAAATGGAGGCATCGATGTTAATGAATGAAGATGCTTTCGCTAGGTCGGTGGAAAAAGCCTATCGTCAAATGTGGCAGATCTATTGTGAGAAAGGTGCGGCATGAAAGCAGTGATCTTGGCAGGTGGATTAGGAACGCGGATTTCTGAAGAAACGCATTTGAAGCCTAAGCCTATGATTGATATCGGCGGGCACCCCATCTTATGGCACATCATGAAGGCGTATTCTGCGCATGGTGTGAATGATTTTGTGATTTGTTGTGGTTACAAGGGTTACCTGATTAAGGAGTATTTTGCGAACTATTTCTTACATATGTCCGACGTGACTTTTGACATGAAGACCAATCAGGTCGAGGTGCATGAACATCATGCTGAGCCATGGCGCGTTACTTTGGTCGATACTGGCGAAGATACGATGACTGGCGGACGCTTAAAGCGTGTCGCTCAGTATCTGAAAAATGAGGAGGCTTTTTGCTTCACTTATGGTGATGGTTTGTCGGATGTGAATATCAGTGAACAATTAACGTTTCACAAACAACATGGAAAATTGGCGACAGTGACTGCGGTACTTCCGCCCGGGCGATTCGGTGCGCTTGAGCGCGACGGAGATTTTGTGAAAGGTTTTATTGAAAAACCACGTGGTGATGGCGGCTGGATCAACGGTGGTTTTTTTGTCTTATCGCCTAAGGTGATCGATTTAATTGCGGAAGATTCCACCAGTTGGGAGTCTGAGCCATTAGCTAGCCTGGCGGCAAGTCAGCAATTGATGGCGTTTGAGCATTCTGGCTTTTGGCAGCCTATGGATACCTTGCGTGAAAAGAACATGTTGGAAGACTTGTGGCAAAGCGGGAGAGCGCCGTGGAAATGTTGGTAAAACCGGAAATATTGAATCCCGATCCGCAATTTTGGCGTGGACGCCGCGTTGCCTTGACCGGACATACGGGCTTTAAGGGCAGTTGGATGGCTCTATTGTTAAGCCAATTGGGGGCGAAGGTGTTTGGCTATGCGCTGGCACCGGCAACAGAGCCTGATTTATTTTCCAGTGCACGGGTCGCGCAAAGCATAGATAGTCAGATTGGTGATGTGCGTGATGCCGCGCAATTGAATCTATGGTTACAAAGAGCGGAACCAGAAATAGTATTGCATTTCGCGGCGCAGGCTTTGGTGAGGCAGAGTTATGTTGATCCGGTAGGTACCATGACGAGTAATTTTGTCGGCACCCTAAATTTGCTGGAGGCTGCCAGAAATCAGTCCTCGATTAAGGCTATGCTTATCGTGACAACCGATAAAGTGTATAAAAATAATGAGACGGGGCATTCCTATCAAGAGGGCGATCAACTCGGTGGACATGATCCTTACAGTGCGAGTAAGGCCGCCTGCGAGTTATTGGTGGCGAGTTATCGGCTTAGTTTTTTGCGACATATGGGGGTCGCGACTGCACGTGCAGGCAATGTGATCGGAGGTGGTGACTGGTCATCGGATCGATTGATCCCGGATGCCGTGCGCGCCTGGAAGCAAAATCAAGTATTGGACATTCGGCGCCCTGACGCGATCAGGCCTTGGCAACATGTACTGGAACCGTTGTGGGCTTATTTGATTTTGACCCAAAAAATGTTTCATCAGCCGGATTTAGGACAGGCTTATAACTTTGGCCCATCGGCATCAGATGCGGTGAATGTGCGTCAGGTGATTGAGATGGCACAGAGGGAATTCGGTTCAGGCGCCACGCATTTCGCTGAATTGCTAGAGGGGCCGCATGAGGCAGGTCTATTGCACCTTGATACGCGACTGGCATTAAAGCATTTGGGAGTCTGTCCACGCTGGGATTTAGCGAGTGCCATCAATAAAAGTATGCAATGGTACAAAGCTTATCTTGCGGGCAGCGACGCTCGTGCATTATGTGAAACAGATATACATGCCTATTTCAGCACATTGTCAAAATAACTGCACTAAATTGTTGAGCTAATAATTTATCACCGGGAAGAATAGGAATGATGATCGTCTTAGTGATTGAACCGATGGCGAGCTGGCATGTTTTTCTAAGGGGCAAATGTGAATAGCGGTCTCCTGAGCCAGGCAACTTCAATTGAAGGCCTATATCTAATTGAGCGCATCAAACGAGGTGATGCACGCGGTTTTTTCGAGCGAATATTTTGCATTGAGACCGCGCGAGAACTCGGCTGGTCGCAGGGTATTGCTCAGATTAATCATAGCTTCACGGCGCAGTGTGGCGTAGTGCGAGGTTTGCATTATCAGCTTCCACCATATGCTGAGAGTAAATTGGTATCGTGTTTCAAAGGTGGAGTATGGGATGTTGTGGTGGATTTGCGTCAAGGATCTCCTAGTTTTTTGCAGCATTTTGCGATTGAATTGTCGGAGCAGAATGGTCGGAGTTTACTGATCCCACCTGGTTGTGCGCATGGTTTTCAAACCTTAACTGAAAATGTCGATATGTTTTATTGCCACAGCGCTGCCTATGCGCCACAAAGCGAGGCTGGACTTAATGTGTCGGATCCAAAATTGCAGTTGAACTGGCCTTTATCTATTACGCAAAGATCAGAACGTGATCTTGCATTTACATTTCTTACAGAAGATTTTGAAGGGGTAAAACTTTGAAATGCCGTCATTGTGCTAGCCAGCTTGGTCTCGCCTGTTTGGATTTGGGCACTGCGCCACCTTCTAATTCTTATCTATCTGAGGCGCAGCTATCTGCGCCAGAAGCTTATTTTCCATTGCGCTTGTTATTGTGCCAATCTTGTTTTTTGGTGCAGACCGAAGATTTTGCCCAGCGCGAATTATTGTTTGCCGAAGATTATGCTTACTTCAGCTCTTATTCCAGTTCCTGGCTAGAACATGCACGACATTATGTGTTGGATATGCAGCAAAGATTTTCTTTAAATGCAGATAGTATGGTGGTAGAGGTGGCAGCTAATGACGGCTATCTATTACAGTATGTGCAGGAACAGGGAATACCCTGTTATGGTATAGAGCCGACTGCTAGCACGGCTGCGGTAGCAAGGCAGCGCGGCATTGATATCGTAGGAGAGTTTTTTGGTGAGGCAGTTGGCAATAGTTTGCGAACACAGGGAAAACAGGCGGATTTGATTGCTGCCAATAATGTGCTGGCGCATGTGCCTGACATCAATGATTTTGTACGTGGATTTGTGCAGTTATTGAAGCCGACCGGAGTTGCAACATTTGAGTTTCCTCACCTGTTAAATATGGTGCAGCAGAATCAGTTTGACACTGCCTATCACGAGCACTATTCGTATCTGTCACTGACGGCGGTGAAGACCATTTTCGAAGCGAATGGTTTGCATATTTTTGACGTAGAACAGATCGATACACATGGCGGCAGCTTGCGGGTGTATGCTCAGATTGGAAACCATTATGTAATGTCGCCTCGCGTAGCAATTTGTCTGGAGCAGGAACAGTTAGCTGGTATGTTAAACCGTGATTTTTATATGGATTTTCAAATCACAGCAGAGTGTGCGAAGTATGCTTTGTTGGAGCAATTAATTCGATTTAAACGTGAGGGTCTGTCAGTGGCCGCTTATGGGGCAGCAGCCAAGGGAAATACCTTGTTGAATTTTGCCGGTGTGCGCACTGATTTATTACAATTTGTGGTTGATAAAAACCCACAGAAACAAGGAAAATATTTGCCGGGCAGCCGGGTTCCTATAGTTGATGTTGATTATTTAAAACAACAACGCCCCGATAGAATTATTATCTTTCCATGGAATCTTGAGAACGAAATTATTCAAGAATTATCCTTTGTCAGAGAATGGGACGCGCAATTTGTTATTGCTATCCCGCAATTGAGAATTTTTTAATAAAAAGGAAAAATCTTGATTGAAATTCATCCGCTTGCCAAAATTTCTCCGTTGGCCGATATCGAAGATTCGGTACGTGGTAGTCGTATTGTGATTGGCGCACATGTCAGTCTGGACAGTTTTGTCAAAATTAAGCCAGCAGGGGGCAATGGTGACTTGATCATAGGAGATAGAACGGTGATTAATTCTGGCTGTGTTTTGTATACAGGAAATGGAATACAGATTGGTGATGATGTCGCGATTGCTGCCAATTGTACTTTTGCACCTGTGAATCATGCATTTCAAGACAAATCGCGTCCGATAAATCAGCAAGGCTTTTTAGCAAGTCGCGGTGGAATTGTTATTGAGAATGATGTTTGGATAGGCGCCAATTGCGTGATTCTGGATGGCGCCATATTGCGTACCGGCTGCGTGATTGGTGCAGGATCCTTGGTCCGGGGGCAGATTCCTGCGTATTCCATTCAAGCGGGTAATCCTTTGCGACATTTGGGTTGGCGTGAATGAGCTTGAGTCATCGAGCGAGTCTGATTGGCGGGCACGGATTTATCGGACGCCACTTAGATATTCATTTGCGAAAAATTGGCTGGGTTTCTGATCTGATTCCACGCAATGCGGGCGTACCGACGCGTCATTTAGGGCATGTTTTTTATTGCGCCGGATTAACTGCAGATTTTCGCGAACGACCATTTGATACGGTGGAAGCGCATGTCACGCATTTAGCAGAGCTACTAAAGTATGCAGAGTTTGACTCTTTGACCTATCTTTCCAGTACGCGCGTTTACGCGGATGCTGAATGTACTGCTGAAAATGCCACTTTATTCGTCCGACCAGATAATTCTGGGGATTTATACAATCTTTCCAAATTGATGGGTGAAAGTTTGTGTTTGCAAAGCGGGCGTGAGGTACGTGTCGCACGACTTTCGAATGTGTACGGCATAGAAATGCCGGAGAAAAATTTTCTTGCTGAAGTCTTGGCTGCGGCAGCGCGATTTAACTCGGTTCAGTTTCGTACTGCTCGAGATTCTGAGAAAGACTATATCTCGGTTGGGGATGTTGTCAGCGTATTGCCGCGCCTTGCGGTGGAGGCGAGTCAGGGAATCTATAATTTGGCATCAGGGCAAAATATTTCTAATCAAGCGATTGCTGTTTTTTTGGAATCCGCAGGTGTGCGTTGTGAATTTCAGTTAAATGCGCCGCTAGTGAAATTTCCACGTATTCACGTTGATAAATTGGAAGCGAAATTTGGCAGTAGAACTTCTGGTTTGGTGCAGGATCTGCCAAATCTCCTTAAACATTATGGTGAGACAATATGAATCCGATACAGCAGTTTGAAAAAGAGCGCGAAGCACGGGTAGCGGCATTGGCGCACGATGTCGAATTTCAAAAACAATCCCGAGATTGGCTAGAGCAGAGTATGCGGCGCCAGTATGTATATAATTTCTCATGGCTCGGTCGACCGATCATTCAAAATCCTATCGACATGATCGCTATGCAGGAATTGATTTGGACGGTTCAGCCTGATGTCATTATTGAGACCGGGATTGCGCATGGTGGGTCGATTATCTATTCAGCCTCTTTGTTGGAATTAAATGCCGCCTGCGGTGGTAATTCTGACGCATTCGTGATTGGGATCGATATTGATATCCGTGAACATAATCGAGAAGCGATTTTGCAACATCCTATGTCTAAGCGTATCACTATGTTGCAAGGTTCAAGCGTTGCTATTGATATCGTGAGTCAAGTCCACGAATTGGTGAAAGGCAAAAAGAAGATCTTGGTTTTTCTTGATTCTAATCATACCCATGAGCATGTATTGGCTGAACTGAATGCCTATGCCGGTTTGGTGAGTAAAGAGAGCTACTGCGTAGTATTTGATACTTTTGTTGAAGATGTGCCGGCAGATGTATTTGATGATAGACCTTGGAGCCCAGGGAATAGTCCTAAGACAGCGGTGCATGCTTACCTGCAATCTCATCCTGAGTTTTGCATAGATAAAAATATGCATCATAAACTTCAAATCACGGTTGCACCAGACGGATTTTTAAAGCGTATAGAGTAATGTGCTGGCATACCGCATTTTATCGAGAGAGAGAAGTCAGTTAAATGAATTGACCGTATATTATTAAACTACGTTAGTTACGCTGCCAATATCTCTCATTACGCCGCCTTCACCACCCGGTTCTTGCCCGATTTCTTCGCCTCATACATCGCCTTGTCGGCGCGTTTAACCACGGCATCTTGCGTTTCGCGTGGTGCGCGTAGCGCTACGCCTGCGCTGAAGGTGATGAACAGGCGCTGGTCGTTGGCGGTAAAGAAGTGGGTGGTTAGCTCCCTTTGCACTCTGGCCATGGCGGCGGCGGCTTCGTCCAGGGTGGTTTCTGGCATGACGATTAAGAATTCTTCGCCGCCGTAGCGTGCGATGACGTCTATCGAGCGCAGGGTTTGTTTGACGATGCGTACCAGATGTACCAGGGCGACGTCTCCGGCTGCGTGGCCGTGGGTGTCGTTAAGTTTTTTGAAATTGTCCAGATCCAGCATGGCGGCGCACAGCGGAGTGCCCCGACGGTCGGCACGATCAGCCTCCCTTTCGAAAATATCATCCAGGCCACGGCGATTGAGGCTGCCTGTGAGTTGGTCTTCGCGTACCAGTTCGCTCATGTGAGCGAGTTTTTCCTCTAGTTCTTTGATGCGCCCTTCGGCTTCCTTGACTTCTTTTTGTGCTGTAACCATGATGTCGTGCGAACGCATGGTTTCTTTTTGTACCGTGCGCGTCTCGTCTAATATCGCACCTATCAGTTGGTTGACTTCGCCGCTGTCTTTAGTCCGGCTGATTTTTTGCGAATACTCGTCCATCTTGTTCTGATAGGTGCTGGTGCTGGTCGTCATCGCATCAAGACGGTCGATGAAGGTTGCCATCATTTTTTTGACGGAAGTCTTCGATTCGTCGATGCTATGCTTCAATACCCCTTGCTTGTAGATGACGTCTTTTAGGCTGCGCGTCGCCTCCTGCAGCGCGCGGTGATCGATAGGGCCGGAAATGAGGTTCTGTACGACTTCGATCTGGCCGCGTAGCCAGTTGTCATCATCTAATAATTCACGCACATTTTCCAGAAGCAGGGCAAACAGGCGCAATAATAGTTCTTGCTGTTCGGCGGTATCGCCGCTTTTTAGCTCTATCTGAAAGCACAGTTGCTTGATACGGGTAGAAATGTTGTTAAGTGCGATTTCCGTGTCGGCCTTTTTGACCGCTGCGCCGATTGCGTCTGATTCGCTGGCCAGTTCCGGGGAGGATTTCAGGAGTGAGCTTAACGCCAGACTCAAGGTTCTGTAGAGCAGATCCTTGAGTATGCCTTGGCGTTGATCCGGGCCAGTATGATCATCTACCAGGGATATTTTTGCGGCAACGGGCTCAGGATCGACCAGACTGATGGCGTTTGCCGGCGGCGCGATGGAGATTTTTTCTGCGAGTTGCGTGAGTCCCTTGCTGTAATCTTCCCAGTTGGCCGTTTTGATCGCACGGCTAAACCTATGGCCAAAATTGGCTAATTCACCGCTTGACTGCTTCAGGCTGTCAGCAAAGCCATTGAGCAGTTTTTCAGCTTCCGATGGGCTGGTTTCTTTGTCACCGGGCAATTCTTGCTCAGGCCGTTTAGCGCTGGCGTCATCCGGTACGCCTGATATCTCTACGTACAGTTTGCGATAGGCTTCCGGTGTTGGCGCAATACGCTCGATGGCCAGACGCCGGAAAGTTTCGCGTGCAATGTCGGTAGGACTGATTGGCGGCGTATTGGTTGGCTTGGTTGACATGGCATTCTCTCGGCAGGCATTGGCGCTAATGCATTTTAATGTTTTTTATGGCAAATTCTGGCGTTGATTTTGTCATTAATTACGCGGGCAAGGTGAATTATTCTACAAGTTCGTTTTTGATCGCGTAGTGCGTCAGCTCGGCGTTGTGCCGTAATTTCATTTTTAGCAAGAGCCGGGCGCGATACTCGCTGATGGTCTTGACAGAAAGCGACAGTTCTTTCGCGATATCACTGACGCTTTTGCCGGAGGCGATCATAGTCAAGGTCTGAAATTCGCGATCAGATAAGGTTTTGTGCAGTTCACCTTCGTGTTCCTGATTGAGATTGTTGGCCATTTCCTGGGCCAGTGCAGGGCTGATGTACTTGAGGCCAGATGCCACTTGTTTAATGGCATTGATAATCTGTGCGGCGGAGCATTGTTTGTTGAGGTAACCGGAGGCGCCCGACTTCAGTGCGCGGACCGCGTACTGGTCTTCACGATGGGCCGAGAACATAATGACCGCAACCTGGGGCGATTCTTTTTTAATTTGCTTGAGGATATCTATTCCGTTACGGTCGGGCAGGGCAATTTCAAGCAGCATGATCTGATATTCAAGCTGGCGCGACAACCTGATGGCTTCCAGGCCGCTCTCAGCTTCTCCTACCACTGCCATGTCTGGTGCGTTATTGATAATTTGCTTTAAACCCTCGCGCACCACGGCATGTTCGTCAACGATAAGTAATTTGATTGCTGCATTCTCGGTCATGCATTTACCTTGGAGTCTTAGAGGAGGAAATTGCTTAGCGTATTTGCCTAGCATTTTATAAGGGAAGAGATGCTTTTGGTCATTACCTACAATTAAAATTTTGGCTTGGCGCTAAAAATAGCCAGCTTTGGGCGCTTGCTTTACGCCGCGTATCCTGACGTCCTATCCCATTGCCTTGTTGCAGGGGGATGAAAACGGTAGGAAATGGCACCGGAGTTAGTATAAGAATTGAAAAGAGGGCGGCCTGTAGCGCAATGTTCATGCGCTTCTTGAGCCTGGCTGGCCTGTAGCCCGCATGGATAAAGCGTGCTGGGCATGCCTGTTTTGATATTTTTTTCGCATACCGGTGTCAGGTGTCGCGGTCATTTTGCATTTACAAGGCGATGTGCAAACTAATGATGCAAGTCCGTTACAATGGCATGATGAATAAAGCATTTGTAAAAGAAACCGAGCAAGACGATGACCAGGACGTGGCTGCTCCTGAGATTCCCGCCGGAGTAAAAAATTATATGACACCGGCAGGTCACCTGAGTATGAAGACCGAGCTCTTGCACTTGATTGATGTTGCCCGGCCAGAGGTCGTCAACATTGTCCATTGGGCAGCATCGAATGGCGACCGTTCTGAAAATGGCGACTATATCTACGGTAAGCGACGCCTCAGGGAAATCGACAGACGGATTTATTTTTTGACCAAACGACTTGATATTGCAGAAGTGTTTGATCCTCGGATTCATCATGGATCGGATCAGATATTTTTTGGCGCAACCGTCGTCTACGAGAACCAGGCAGGTGAGACGATTACCGTGACGATAGTCGGGGTTGATGAGTTTGACCCCCTGAAAGGGAAAATAAGCTGGATATCTCCAGTTGCCCGGGCGTTGATCAAGGCTAGAGCAGGTGATTCTGTGGTGCTCAATACCCCTTCGGGGAGCGATGAACTGACTATCCTGGAAGTCAGTTATCCTGAGTGACCTATGTCAATACGCCCTAGGGCTGCCAAAGATTTTTAAACTATCAGTACATGAAAAATGAGCATCTCTTACGCGCAGTTAAATCACCCTTTACGAATTCCGCTTGCAGCGGAAATTCACTCAAGACCGTCTTTGCGCCTTCGTGCGCCCGAGGCGGTAACCCATTTGGCCGTGTATGCAAAGAACGAAGGGAGTGGTGAAAAGGATAATTTGCAAATTCAGCAAGAAATTTTAGCCTCATTTTGTACGTATTTTGGCGTGGCGTGTCCCGCTGGAGAGGCCAAGTATTTCTTTCATGACTTTGGCCGCTTTCGCCTGAAATGGGAATGCCATACCGAATTTGCGACCTATACTTTTGTCGAGAATGAAAATGGTGAAGTGGTGTCAGGTCAGGGGGTGGAGCAAGCGCTGACAAGGGTGCCGATAGGACATCTTCCCCAGCAATGGATGCTCGATCTGCGTGGCAAAATTATGGTGGCTGCGCATGTCGTCCTGATCAAGGATGACAGAGCGCTTGATGGAACTCCATCGCCCGTTCGGCAAACCCTGGAGGGTGGTGTTTTAGTCGGCAGTCAGGTCTTGCAGCGCGGTGAAGTGTGGACCGATTTCCTGATTCAGGCCGATGGTTTCAGCCGGTTTATTGTCAAGGATCAGGGGTTTCTGGATCAGCAGGCAGGGCGGATTGTCCAGCGTTTGCTCGAAATCGAGACCTATAGGATGATGGCCTTGCTGGGTTTGCCGCACGCACAAAGTGCAGCGCCGGTCTTGGCCGCGATTGAAAATGAATTGGTGAAGTTGACTGCGGCAATGACTTTGAACGCCAGCATTGCGATCGGTGCCGAGAATGGGGACGCCGATTCAGAGCAAGCGCTGCTGCGCCAGATTACCGATCTTGCCGCGCGCATCGAGAAGCTGTCGATGGAAAATAGTTATCGTTTTTCTGCCTCCAAGGCGTATTTCAGCCTGGTTCAGGCGCGCATCGATGAGTTGCGGGAAATCCGAATCGAAGGGGTGCCGACGATAGGCGAGTTCATGGACAGACGCCTGGCACCGGCCATGAATACCTGTGAGGCCATCGTGCGCCGGCAGGAAGCACTGGCCGACCGCATCGCGCATACCAATGATTTGCTGCGTACCAGAGTGGGCATCGTGCAAGAGCAGCAGAATCGCGAAATTTTACAGTCGATGAATGCCCGGGCGGCCCAGCAATTGCGTTTGCAGCAGGCCGTTGAGGGCTTGTCCGTGGCGGCCATCACTTACTATGTTGCGGGATTGTTTCAGTATGCCGGCAAGGGTTTGAAGGCGGTCGGTGTACAGATCAATCCCGAACTTGTGACAGGATTGCTGATTCCTGTGATTGCGGGAGCGGTCTGGGTAGGGTTGAGGCGCTTGCATCGGCAATTGCACCATTGAGTTCGCATGATGCAGACTGGCGCGGCACGAGAAACCGTGTCGCCGTCTGCATTTGACGCTATGAATGCTCGCGCCAGATTTTGCTTACGCCGGCCAGGTGCTTGACGTTGCGTATCAGTCGGGCCAGATGTACGCGGTTTTCAACCTGTATCGTGAAGCGGATATTGATCATGTCGTTGACTTCGCCGTCTTCCATGCTGACATGGCTGATATTGACATCCGATTCACCAATTTCGGCCGCTATGCGTGCCAGCGCACCGCGCTGGTTGTTGACCATGACGGTAATGCGGCAGTCGAAGCGACGGTTCAGATCTTCGCCCCAGCTCACATCGATCCAGCGATCGGGCTCTTTTACCTGCATGCGAATGGCATTGATGCAGTCATCTTTGTGCACAACCAGGCCCTGGTCGCGTTTTAGCTGGCCGATGATGCCATCACCCGGTATAGGCAAGCAACATGGTGCAAGCTGCACTGAGACGCCTTCACTGCCGTAGATAATCACCGGGTCCGGTTTGCTGGTCTTGTCGCTGTCAAAAAGCTGGAATGGAATAGAGGGTGAGTCATCTTCAACCAGATCCAGAATATGCCGCGCCACTAAAGCGGCCATGCGTTTGCCGATGCCGATATCGGTATGGATTTCTTCCAGCGTGTTGGCGCTCGATTCATTAAGCAATTTGTCTACCAGCGACTCTGGCAACTCAGGATTGAGATGCACCGCTAGCAGGGCTTGTGTCAGTAATTGCTTGCCTAATTCGGTAGATTCATTGAGATTGATCGTGCGCAGGTAATGGCGGATCGCCGAACGCGCTTTGCCGGTACGAACATAGGTCAGCCAGTTTGGTGTCGGGCGCGAATTCGATGAAGTGATGATTTCAATAATGTCGCCGTTCTTTAACTCCGATCGGAGTGGAACGGGCTCGTTATTAATCCTGGTCGCGATGGCTTGGTCGCCGATGTCGGTATGAATGGTATAGGCAAAATCGAGCGCAGTTGCGCCACGTGGCAAGGCAATAATTTTTGATTTTGGCGTGAATACGTAAACAGAATCCGGAAAGAGATCGATCTTGATATGTTCAAGAAATTCTGCCGAGTCACCGGTCTGTTTTTGAATGTCCAACAAGGATTGCAGCCAAGCATGCGTGCGCTGCTGCAGATCGGTCAAACTGCCGCCTTCATTTTTGTATAGCCAATGCGCCGCCACGCCGGATTCTGCAACGTGATGCATGTCTTCGGTGCGAATCTGAAACTCAACCGGCGTGCCGTATGGGCCAATCAGCGTTGTATGCAGAGACTGATAGCCATTCGATTTCGGGATCGCGATGTAATCCTTGAATTTGCCCGGCATAGGCTTGTAAAGCGCATGCAAAGTGCCGAGCGCGTAATAGCTATTGGGGAAATTGTCCACAACAATTCTAAAACCGTAAACGTCCAGCACTTGAGAAAAGCTCAGTTGCTTGTCGCGCATTTTGCAGTAAATGCCGTACAGGGTTTTTTCCCGACCGTAAACTTGCGCGGGCAAGCCGGCATCGGCCAGCGCAGCCGTGACACTTTGCATGATCTTGTTGACGACTTCACGACGATTTCCCCTGGCGGCCTTAACGGCTTTCGCCAGCGTCCTGTAACGCATTGGGTAGGTATGTGCGAACGCCAGATCCTGCAATTCCCGATAGATATTGTTCAGCCCAAGCCGATGCGCAATCGGCACGTAAACCTCCATCGTCTCACGGGCGATACGGCGCTGTTTTTCTGCCGACATGACACTTAAGGTGCGCATATTGTGCAGGCGGTCGGCTAGTTTGACCAAAATCACCCGCACGTCACGCGCCATCGCCAGTAGCATTTTGCGGAAGTTTTCCGCCTGCGCCTCTATGTGGCTCTGAAATTCAATTTTTTCAAGCTTGGATAATCCGTCAACCAGCGCTGCTACCGGTGCGCCAAAACGCTCTATGAGCTCTTCCTTCTTGACGTCCTGGTCTTCCATGACGTCATGCAACAGGGCCGCCATGATGGCTTGCACATCAAGTTTCCATTCGGCGCAGATTTCAGCGACGGCGATCGGGTGAGAAATATAGGGTTCGCCAGATTTTCTTATCTGGCCAAGATGCATTTCATCAGAAAAACGATACGCTTCCCTGACCAGTTTAAGGTCATGCGGCGAAAGGTATTCAGTAAGGGTATTGGCTAGATCTGTAATGGAAGCGACACTGGCAACCGGGGTCTGAGGCGCAGCGTTTTTGTGCGCGTGTGTTGCCAGGGATTTTTTTGTTTGGGACGCAGCAGAGCGTATGACTGATTTTTCAGTGTTGGCAGGGAAGGCAGAATGGTTGTCGGTAAGATTCATTCTGTCTGGTCCCCAGCCGTTTCACTTTGTTGCGCTGTACAGAATTAAAATGGAACTTTTTTCAGCATTTCAATGCCGATTTTACCTTCAGCGATTTCACGTAGTGCGACCACCGTAGGTTTGTCCTTGGCTTCAACTTTTGGTGTGTGGCCTTGCAATAACTGGCGAGCGCGGTAAGTGGCGCACAAAGTCAGCTGAAAGCGGTTAGGAATGGTTTTCAGTGCATCTTCAATAGTAATACGTGCCATTTTATTTCCTTAAATTGTAGGGTTAGCATGGATGCCTAACTGGGCAAACAGCGCTGCATTGCGCGTGGCTTGCTGCGCAAAGCGGCAGCGGGTGGCTTTAACGATAGCGTTCAATTCTGATAATGCAATCGCAAACTCTTGATTAATAATAACATATTCGAACTCTGGAGCGTGCGCCATTTCACCTCCTGCAGCCAGAATTCGCCTGGTAATGACGTGCGGTTCATCCTGTCCGCGCTTTTTTAAGCGATCTTCAAGGGCGGGAATCGAAGGCGGGAGGATGAAAATCCCGACGGCATTGGGAAAGCGTTTCTTTACCTGCTGCACACCTTGCCAGTCGATTTCGAGCAAAATATCGGTACCTGCCCGCATTTGTTGCTCAATCAGGATGCGCGATGTGCCGTAATAATTGCCGTGGACCTCGGCCGATTCGAGAAATTCGCCTTCCGCCTTCCTGCTCAGGAAGTCATCAACTGTCGTAAAGTGATATTCGCGGCCGTCGACTTCGCCAGGGCGAGGTGCGCGGGTGGTAAAGGAAATCGATAATTTGATGGCCGGTTCATGCTGGAGAAGGGCGTTCACCAGAGTGGATTTGCCAGCACCCGATGGCGCCGCAACCATGAACAGGCTGCCAGAGGTGGTAGTGGTCGTTAGCATAATATGTCTCTAGTGATGGCGGCGAAGTTGGTGATGAAAATAGGGGGAGTATCAGCAATTTTGTTGGAATTGACTATGGTTTCATTGCGTTAAAAAATATACTGCCGGCAGTATATTTTAAAACATGACGCTATTCAAGATTCTGCACTTGCTCTCGCATTTGCTCGATGAGTAATTTCAACTCCATTGATGCATCTGCCAATTCCTTGATCGCAGCTTTTGAGCCCAGGGTATTGGCTTCGCGATTCAATTCTTGCATCATAAAATCCAGGCGCTTGCCTACCTGTCCTCCCTTGGTCAAGATGTGGCGCGTTTCGGCCAGGTGTGCGGACAGCCGTCCCAGTTCTTCGGTGACATCTATACGTATGCCGTACATCGTGACTTCTTGCCTGATTCTATCAAGCGCTTCGTCGCGCGAGATGGTTTGGGTCGTGCCGGCGCCGGGTTTTTGCATGGCAAGCCCAAGCGCCTCTTCCAGCCTTGCGGTCGCCTTTTGTTGAAATTGTTGCACCACCAACGGCATCATGGGCGTGATGCGCTGAACAATTTCTTCCATGCCGCTGATGCGTTTTCTTAATTCCAGTTCTAGCGCAGCACCTTCACGTTCGCGGCTGATAATAAATGCATCCAGAGTTGCATTGATTGTTCTGGCAACATCTGCCTGAAGTGACTCCGCATTGATTTCTGATTCTTCAATCACGCCAGGCCAGCGCAAGATCTCATTGCTGCTCAAAGCTGCTGCGGCAGGGAATTGCTGGTGAATCAGGGATTGAAATTCAGCGATTTGATTTAACGTTGCAAAATTGAGCGCTTTGCTATTGGAATTGCTGGTCTTTTTGCCAAAACTGAAGCGGCACTCAACCTTGCCGCGATGGAGTTTGCGTGCAATGGCATCTCTGAACAAGGGTTCAATTGATCTGAAATCGTCATTGATGCGAAATTGAAGATCGAGAAAACGAGAATTGACGCTCTTGATTTCTGTCGTTATCGTCCCTGCGTCGGTTTCAAATGTGCTGGTGGCGTAACCAGTCATGCTGTAAATGCTCAATTGTTTTCCTTGGTATGCTGTTACGATAGTAAAATTGTTATTGCCGATGATAAAAAATCATCTGAAACTTGCGCCGCTGTTCGCCGCGATGACACGCATCTTTACAAACCTTCAAATAATCAACACAATCTATCTAAACAGATGGATATAGGATGATATGGCTGCACAAAATAACGCACCTTTGCCTGATGGCTTAGAAATTTCCGGATATCGCATTGTAAAGAAAATTGCATCCGGCGGGTTCAGTATCGTATATCTGGCGTCCGACGAAGACGGGAATGCCGTTGCCATTAAGGAATATCTGCCTAGTTCATTGGCATTGCGTCAGCAGGGCGAGCTAGTGCCTGCCATTTCCGCAGAAAATCTTCCGGTCTATCGCATTGGCCTGAAGTGTTTTTTTGAAGAGGGCCGTGCACTGGCGCGCATCGCACATCCGAATGTCGTTAGTGTTATCAATTTTTTTCGCGCCAACGAAACCGTCTACATGGTGATGGCGTATGAATCCGGACGCTCGTTGCAAGAGCATATTTTGCGCCGGCGCGATAAGGGCGAAAAGCCGCTGGTGTCTGAACGTTTCATCCGGCGCATGTTCAGTCAAGTCATGAACGGCTTGCGTGAAGTGCACACCAACAAACTGCTGCATCTCGATTTGAAACCAGCCAATATCTATCTTCGCTTGGACGGTACGCCGATTTTGCTCGATTTTGGCGCGGCACGACAAACGCTCAAGACCGACCTGCCAAAACTGTACCCTATGTATACGCCGGGTTTTGCCGCGCCTGAGTTGTACTCCAAGAATGGCAACCTGGGGCCGTGGACCGATATATATAGCATAGGGGCCTCGATTTTTGCCTGCATGGTGGGGGCGCCGCCACAGCCTTCAGATCAGCGCAAGACGATGGATAAAATGGAAAATCATTACAGGAAGCTCGATGGTTTATATTCGCCGGAATTGATTGATGTCGTGCGCTGGTGTCTGAAAATTGACCCGCTAGAGCGCCCTCAAAGTGTTTTCGCCTTGCAAAAAGCTTTGTCGACAAAAGCCCAGCCGCAGAAGGAATTGACCCCTGTTGAAAAAATCAAACTCAAGCTCAACACCTTGCTGTTACGTTTCAAGAATAAACGTAGCGACAAAGATCACACCACTATTCAGGAAAATACGCTGCTGTAATTCAGCAAAATAGGGTGCGCCATTGACTGGCGTTTCACTGACTTAATTGTATTATTTTTTGTAAAAATTTTATTTAATGCGCTTCTCAGTCTATCAAGAAAGTCACATTGGCGGCCGCAAGGTCAATCAGGATCGCATGGGATATAGCTTTACCCGCGACACGATTTTGCTTCTCCTTGCCGATGGAATGGGCGGACATATTCTCGGTGATATGGCTGCCGCGATCGCCATGCAGACCATAGGCAACCTGTTTCAAAAACAGGCGCATCCCATGATAGGTCGCCCGGAACGTTTTCTGGAAGACAGTTTTTTGGCCGCGCATAACGAAATTCATCGCTATCGCATCACGAATAATCTGCCGGAAACACCACGCACGACTATAGTTGCCTGTTTGATCCAGAACGGCAACGCATACTGGGCGCACTGTGGCGATTCCCGCCTGTATTGGATGCGCCAAGGGCAAATTTTGCTGCGTACCAAGGACCATTCGCGCTTGGAAACTCTGATCGCGCAAGGTAAGGTCGATCCTTCCGAGCGCCATACCCATCCTGACCGCAACAAGCTGTTCAATTGCCTCGGCGCACCGAATGCGCCTATCGTCGAATTGTCACGCAGAGTGTCACTTCAGCCAGGTGACTTGATCTTGTTATGCTCGGATGGCTTGTGGGGCGTCTTGCCCGATCATATGCTGGCGCAGAGTTTGCATGAGCATACGATAGTGCGTGCCATCCCCGAGTTGATCCATTCGGCCGTTGACATTGCCGGCAAGCATAGCGATAACGTTACCGCACTGGCCATGATGTGGGAGGGAGAGGACAGGCTGGAGGATTCTTCCATCATTTCTACCAATACACTGCCGATCGGCTCCATCACGACGACGATACAGGCCCCTTACTCCGCTGACGCGGCTGCAGCGGAAGCGGACATGTTCGACGATGCCGAAATCGAAAAAGCCATCGATGAAATCCGTAACGCCATCCATAATTCGTCCCGTATCACCACTAAAAACTAATTTATAAGCTGAATAATCATGTCTCAATTTCTTCGTCCAAGCGGACGTGCGGCGCTAGCTTTGCGTCCTACCATCATCAACCGCCATTTCACCAAGCATGCTGAAGGATCAGTAATGATCGAATTCGGTGATACCAGGGTCATCTGCACGGCCAGTATCGAAGACAAGGTGCCGGGCTTTCTGAAGGGGAAAGGGCAGGGATGGATGACCGCCGAATACGGCATGCTGCCGCGTTCTACCCATACGCGCATGGATAGGGAGGCAGCCAAGGGAAAACAATCTGGCCGCACGCAAGAGATACAGCGCCTGATCGGCCGTTCACTGCGTGCCGCCTTCGATCTGGAAGCCTTCGGCGAGCGTACTTTGCATATCGATTGCGATGTGATCCAGGCCGACGGCGGTACCCGTACCGCCGCCATCACCGGGGCAATGGTGGCGGCCTACGACGCATTTTCCACCTTGCTTGAACGTGGCGTGATCAGCCAGATTCCGGTAAAGCACTTTGTAGCTGCCATTTCTGTCGGCGTCTATCAGGGCGTGCCTGTGCTGGATCTGGATTACCTGGAAGACTCCAACTGCGACACCGACATGAATGTGGTGATGACCGAAGAGGGGCATTTTGTCGAGGTGCAGGGTACTGCGGAAGGCGTCGCGTTTGATCGCGTGACGCTCAATGCCTTGCTTGATCTTGCTTCTGGCGGCATCGCCGATCTGATCGCTTTGCAAAAACAGGTATTAGGCCTGGCTGCAGCATGATGCAAAAGATCGTCCTGGCATCCAATAATCAGGGGAAGCTGAAAGAGTTCGGCCAGATATTGGCACCCTTGAATATCAGTCTGCATACGCAATCCGAATTTAATGTGCCTGAGGCGGAAGAACCCTTTTTTACTTTTGTCGAGAACGCCCTGACCAAGGCGCGCCATGCCGCGCGCTTGACCGGTCTGCCAGCCTTGGCCGATGACTCAGGGCTTTGTGTCAATGCCTTGAAGGGCGCGCCGGGTGTGCTTTCCGCTCGCTATGCGGGCGAACCAAAATCCGACGCCAGAAACAATCAGGCGCTGGTTGCCAATCTGGCGGCGCATCAGGATCGCTCGGCTTATTATTATTGTGTGTTGGTGTATGTACGCTCTGAGTTTGATCCGCAGCCTATCATTGCCGATGGCCGCTGGCAGGGTGAAATTGTCGCAACGCCACGCGGCGAGCATGGTTTTGGATATGATCCGCATTTCTGGATACCTGAACTGGAAAAGACGGTGGCGGAATTGTCCCCGGAGCAGAAAAATCGGCTGTCGCACCGCGGCCAAGCCCTGCGTTGCTTGCTTGAGAAGTTATGATTATTCCGATTAAACCGGTGACTTCATTTGACGAGCATAGCGATAAATCATCGCTATCGGCCATTCCACAGCAGGTCGCCGAGCAATTTCTCAGGCCCGGAAACGTGAACTTTGCCAACTTGCCGCCTTTATCCTTGTATATCCATTTTCCGTGGTGTGTCAGGAAGTGTCCCTATTGCGATTTCAATTCGCATGAGGTGAAGACCAGCTTCGACGAGGACCTGTATCTGGCGGCATTGCGTGCAGACCTAGAGGCGGCGCTCCCTATGGTGTGGGGGCGCAAGATCTACACCATATTCATAGGCGGTGGAACGCCGAGCCTGATGTCTGCGGCAGGGCTTGATCGCCTGATGTCTGACGTCCGTACCTTGCTGCCGATAGATAGTGCCGCGGAGGTGACCATGGAGGCGAACCCCGGCACGTTCGAGACGGAGAAGTT